>WUUC01002614.1_pt1 | contig 36778 bp, 23 predicted proteins | sample 6278441 | NCBI WGS metagenome assembly WUUC01 (sample SAMN13675441, study PRJNA597444) | soil metagenome | isolation source: soil | place: USA: Washington | collected 2017-10
CGCCGGAGACGAGTCCCGCGCTCGTCGCGCTCGCGCTCTTCATCACGGCGATCATCTTCGCCTGCGCGACCATCTCGAACGACAACCTGCAAGACCTCAAGACCGGACAACTCGTCGGGGCCTCGCCGTGGCGACAACAGGTCGCGCTCATCGTCGGCGTCGCGGCCGGCGCGGCCGTGATCCCTTGGGTGCTCAACCTGCTCGCCCGCGCGTACGGGTTTGCGGGTGCGCCGAACGCCAACGTCGTCACCGAGAACCCGCTGCCCGCCCCGCAGGCGACGCTCATCTCCGCGCTCGCGCAGGGCGTGATTGACGGCAACCTCAACTGGAAGATGCTCGGCATCGGCATGGCAGTCGGCGTCGGCCTCATCGTGCTCGACGCCGTGCTCGGCGCGTTGAAGAAAATGCGCATCCCGCCGCTCGCCGTCGGCATCGGGATTTATCTCCCGATGTCCGCGACCTTCGCCGTCGTCGTCGGCGCGGTGCTCTCCTACTGGTACGACAAGCGCGTCCGCACGTCGCCGAACCCCGAGCGCGCCGAGCGACTGGGTACGCTCGTGGCGTCTGGGCTGATCGTGGGCGAGAGCCTGTGGGGCGTCTTGAACGCCGCCCTCATCGTCGGCCTCTCGAACGACGCCCCGCTCGCGCTCGTTCCCGAAGACTTCGCGCTCGGCCACTGGCTCGGACTGTTTGGCTTCGTCGGCGTGATCGTCTTGTTATACCGATGGATGCTGCGCAGTTCGGCGGCGCGCTAGGCGCAGAGCGAGCAGCTTCGGATCGGCGGTTTGCTAGACGGACGCCGCACTCGCTCCCTACTCTTCTCACTTAGGTGGCGACCCGGAATAGTCCCCTGATGAACTTCACCTGTCCTGTGGCCTCTCTGCCGCCTTTCTTTACATCTCTACCTCTGCAGCATGCTTTACACTTCAACATCTTTAGGCGAAGGGTTCACGAAGGAGCCGCTTGTGAATCCATCCAGACCCCTTTTGGTAATGCGACTTTTGCGAAAAACCTCTGTTGACTGTGCCGACGCTGTAACACATAATTCACCCCCATTTGCTCACAAAATAGACTCAAGGAGGCTCTCGCCCTTGATCATCAAAGCCTTAGACCCCTGAAATCCTCCACAGCAGGGAAATCTCTGCAAGGAAGTTTGACCCGAAGAGCGTCGCTCCCTTAATCAACATATCGATCTCGAAAGCAACCTGCCGCGCCTACAGTCCGGCCATGTCTGACTTCTTTCGGTTCGCACAGGGGAAGCATCTCGCAGAGATTGTGCCCGCCGACGTGCAGGGCTGGCACCATCACTTGCGCTAGTAGCGGAAATGTCCGGCTATGGAGACACTCTCTTGTTTGTCGGCTCGGTCGCAGCACGATGATTCGGCCGAAAAATTCGGCGGGTGCGTTGTCAACTCGTCCTCCGCCAGATTGGCAGCGTTACCTGAAACACAAGCCTAAAAAAATACCCTTCCCGCAAGGCATAGCTTCCATGAAACTCACTCATCCACCGATGCGGGTTGCATTTTGGCAAGCATCGCTTTGACTTCGTCTGCGCCTAGACGCATCGAGTCCGTGATAGTTAATTCTTCGACATTACCAGTATGTAGATCTCTGCCGGTGACATGCAGAATCCCGTCCTGATCCACATGGAATTTGACTTCGATTTCAGGCACTTTGGCTTTGGCCGGAGTGATGCCTTTGAGGATGATGCTGCCGAGTTTAATGTTGTCGCCAGCCGAGGCGCTTTCACCCTGATAAATCTTCACCTCGACGCTCTCTTGATTATCGTAGGTGGTCGTATAAGGTTTCGACATGCTGACGGGGATGGGCGTGTTACGGGGGATGATCGGGTCCATCTCGCCCTGCGCGCTGACGCCTAATGTGAGCGGCACTACGTCCGCAAGTTTTAGACCTTTAGCCTCGCCGGTCAAAATGGCGGCTTGCACCGCCGCGCCGAGCGCGACCACCTCTTCCGGTCTGACACTCACGTTCGGTTCCATCTTGAAGAACTCCGCGATTGCTTCGCGCAGCGCGGGCATGCGCGTCTGTCCGCCGACGAGCAGAACTTCCGCAATCTTGGAGACATCAACCTTTGCGTCTTCTATCGCCTGAGCACAAAGGCCGAGGGTTTTATCTATAAGTGGTTTGATGAGCAGCCGCAGCGTCTCCTGCGTGAGTGGCGTGTCGAGTTCTCTGACTTGCGAGTCGAGTCCGGTGAAGCTCATGCGGGTCGAATCGCGGTCAGACAAATCCTTCTTGGCCTGCTCGGCGGCGGCGCGCAGATATGCGAGAGCGCCCACGTCCGCGCTCCATCGCTCGCCTTCCACTTCTCTGATTTGTTGCAATGCCCAATCAACAATCATCCAGTCGATGTCGTCGCCGCCGAGGTGAGTGTCGCCATTGGTCGCCAGCACGCGAAACGGCCCGCGCCCGATTTCCAGAATCGAGATGTCGAAAGTGCCGCCGCCGAGGTCATAGACGGCGACGGTCTTCCGCTCCTCCTTCAACTTCTGGAAGCCGAAGGCGAGGCAGGCCGCCGTCGGTTCACTGACGACGCGGCGCACGTTGAGTCCGGCAAGTTGTCCTGCGTCGCGCGTGGCCTGACGTTGCGAGTCGTGGAAGTAGGCGGGGACGGTGATCACGGCCTCCTTCACTTCTTGTCCCAGATACGCCTCAGCTCTCGCTTTGAGATATTGCAGTATTTTGGAAGACACCTCCTGCGGCGACAAATGCCTGCCTTCGATCTCGACCTCGATCCTGTCCTTGCGCGTGCGCGACTCCTCAATATCATAGAGGATGCGATGTCTTCCCAGACTCTCCGCCACATTCTCATCCGAAAAGCGACGACCGATAAAACGTTTGACGGAATAGGCAGCCGACTTCGGGTGTTCGATGGCAATCTGCCGCGCCTGTTTTCCGACAACCCAACCACCCGTCGCCGGGTCAATGGCGACGACCGAAGGCACGATGCTTTCGCCGTCTTCTCCCGCGATAATGATCGGCGCATCCTTTTGCCACACTGCGACCGCTGATTTCGTCGTGCCGAGGTCGATGCCGATGACGTTCATGCAAAAATTCTCCTAAAAAGTATTGGCCTCAAGCCTCAATTACCGGCTCGGGTTGCGCTCGATAGACACCCACGCCCGCCGTGGTTCCGACCCACACCACACCCTCATGCGCGCCCTTCTCGCTCACGCAGAGCGCGGTGATGATGTCGGAGCCGAGACCTGAATTCGAGGTAGTGAAGCGCGTCAATTGTGGCGACGACTGCGCTGACATCTCCCCGTCGCCGCGTCTCGACCAGCGTTCAAGTCCGTTTGCCGTGCCCACCCAGAGAGCGCCTACGGGCGCAGGGTCAAAAGCCAGAGACCTGATGTCGCCCTCCCGTTGCAGACACCATTCATGCTCGCAGAAGAGTCCAGACGATGTGCCGACCCAGAGCTGGCCGGTGCGCGGGTCGAGCGCAAGACATTGAATAGAGAGACGGGCGAGCGTGCCTTCGATCCATCTCCACAGGTCGAGGTCGGGATCGTAGAAATATAACCCCCTGGAAGTGCCGACCCAGAGAACGGGTGCGGGTCGGGCGGTTCCTGCGCCACTATTCGAGCGATAACAGAGCGACTGGATTACCCGGCCATCGATGAAATTCTTCGCGGCGTTTGCCAGTGGATTCCATTGCTCGCCGGCTCGGTCGCGCAGGTAAATTGCATCCAGAGTTGCCGCCCAGTGCACGCCACCGGCTCCACCCGCGAGGGCGACGAGCGGTTCGCCGAGCGGAGCGATGTGCGCAAGCGCGTCCGACGGCAAACTGAAGAGCTTGCCCTCCCATGTGCCGCCCCACAATTGCCCCGCGTTGTCGTCGGCGACGAGCGTGCGTACGTCGCTCGAGGCTGCTCCGCTAATCTCACAGGCGCGCCACAACTTCGCCTTAAAACGATATAACCCCTGAGCCATACCTGCGAAAATTTCGTCTCCCCATGCCGCTAAGCATTGCACGCCGCTGGCTTCAAGGCCATTGCCTCCCGGCTTGAGAATTTCTTCATAGTCGTTAACGCCCGTGTCATAGAGTCCGTCGGCATTGAGCGACCACACGCGGTTAACGCGCATCAGTGGTTGCGCCCCCGCGCGATTGCCGTCGTCCGCTCCTACCGAGAGCAACGCGACAACCTCCTGAGGCGCAAGCGACGACGCCTGCCAAACGCCTTCTGTAACACGCCCCACTTCACGAACCGTCGCGACCCATAAGTCACCCGAGACGGGTTCGCTGGCGAGACAGACGACTTCATCGAGCGGCCAATTTTCATCCTGACGTGGCTTCGCCTCTCGAGGATTCAAATGATACAAACCTTGAGTCGTGCCGAGCCACAGGCCGCCGCCGACGCCGCGTGCGAGTGCCCTGACGCGCGCGCCCTCCGCAGCGAAAGTTTGGGTCAGACCGTTTTCCTGACAACGGTGCAGACCCCATGCATTGCCCGCCCAGAGGGTTCGCCCATCATCGTCAACCAGAAGCGTTTCGACATCCCTGACGGCAAGCCCATGGCACGGGAGCAGACGGAATTGCCCGTCGGGAAGGGGCGCGACTTTGCCAAGCGCGCTGACGCCTCCGTCTTCGTTGCATAACGCGACGAACACACCGCCTCCCGGTGCAGGAGCAAGACAGAGCACAGTCCACGAACTAAGGTCTTGATGAGTTGTCCAACGGGCGTCGTCTCCGGGCGGCAACATGCAGAGGCCGCGATACTGGTCGCTCGCCCAAACCACGCCGCTCGCGTCCACCACGACATGCCGGACGGCGTTGCCTGACAGCCCGTGCTCGCTCGTGTGATGGCGACACAGGTTGAGAGCAGGGAAGAAGGAGAGCAGTCCGCCCCATGTGGCAATCCAGAAGCAGCCGCGCGCGGTGTCGGCGGCGACTGCGCGCATGGGGCGCGGCGCGGCGTAACTCGTCCAACCGGGAAAAGGACTGGTGGTGGGCGCGTAAGGCTCGTACCTGACGAGGGAAGGCAAAGGGCGTTCGAGTCGCCTGCTGAGTTCATACGGACGACGTGCTATTTCGAGGCCGCCCCCCGGCTCGTTGTCGTTGCTCATGACTCCGGTTAATCCTCCATCATCACCGCGGTCGAGTTCTGCGAAGACTTCAACAGAAACCGCCCGTCAGAGAAACATCCGCGCGCCCGTCGCATTAGTCGTCCGGTAACGATCCCGAATCGTCCGTTGCCGCAGTCTCCGATTGCTTCATCTGCCATTGCCGCTCCAGCGCGGCGACCTCTTCGGCCAACTCCCTGTTTTGCGCTTCCTGTCGCCGCGCCAAATCTTCGAGGAACGACAACCATTCTTCGCGGCTTTGCGATCTCCTTTTGCGGTGGAAAACATCAAGCGCGTTCCGGGGTTGTTGCAGCCTTCGTTCCCAGTAATCGCGTCGCGTGGTGAGCGCGGCCTGCCAACCGCCGAGACGCAACTGTTGTTCGTCGAGCGACTCCCATTCGTATTTGGCTTTCCAGATGTCGCCCCACGTCAGCAGTTCGAGGATATCGCCCATGTCGCGTTGCGGGTCGTGGAGGAGGGCGTTGAGTTGTTCTACGCCCGTCGAGCCTTCGTTATCGCTGAAATAGTAAATGAAGTCGAGCAACGCGCTTTTGCGTTTGTGGCGTGGGTTGGGAGGCGGCGGCGCGGGCGGCGCAGGCCGTGAGACGACAGACGATGTGACGGCTTCTCGAATCTCCTGCGTTGGTTCAGGCGACGAGACGGGCAGCGCCTTCGCGGGCAAGGGGTTTTCTCTGAGCAGGAGTTCGAGCGCATGCTTGCGGGCTTCGAGGCGGTCTGATTCGGCGTTTGCTTGTCCCAGTCTATCCTCGTAGTCCTTGTTGGTCACGGCGAGTTCGCGCTCAATGTCCATCGCCTGCTGGCGGAGCGACGAAATCTCTCCCAACAGTTTTTCCAGTTCCTTGAGCAAGGCGTTGATTTGTGCTTGCGTCGTGGGCATCGTCATTGGTAAGTGACCGCTCAATCGAGTTGGAGTTCCTGATTCGAGACGGCGTAGAGGCTGTAGGCCAGCCCGAGCGGGTTTTTAAAGTCGTCGAGAAATGTCCGGCTGATTTCCAAAATCGTCTCGGCGATGAAGGCCGGGGCGTCGTTGGAGGGCTTTCCCAGAAGTCGGCGGTAGAAACGGGAGGCAAAGGCGCTGGCGAAATTATCGGGCATCGTGCAGGCGGTGGCGATCACTCCGCCCGCCTTGAACTTCAGGAAGCTCGAAGGCAGATTGAGCGATTGAAGAAACTGGAGTTTGGTGGCGGACTCGCAGGCGTTGAGGAAGACGAGCGGTCGGGCGCGAAAACCGCCCCGCGCCGAGTGCGCCACGATCTTACTGAGATAGAGACTCAATTCGTTTTTGTGCGCGGTAAAGAGAAGGTGCGCTTTGGTGGCTCCGATGCCATGCGGCGGGTTCACACAATGACAGGCGAAGTGGACGATGCCGCAGCCGAAATCATCTTCGTTGAAATACGTGAGCAGGTTCTCGCCCTCGACCGCATCGTCGGCGAGCGCGTCCTCGACTCGGAAGACGGCGAAGTCGCGTGGCGTGCCGTCTTGCATCATCTTGAGCGACTCTTCCAGTTGATTCAACTCTTCAAGTGAACACTTCAATTCATCGTGAGCCGAAGCGAAGATGCCCTTCTGAAGCCGGATGTAGTCACGCACGGGTGCGCCCCAGTAGAGGTGTCCGATGGGATAACGGAAGCCCCAGAATTTATCCTTGTCCACCGCGCCCACGGCATCACCCGTATAGACCATTTCCCAGAGCAAATCCATGCCGGTCGGGAAAGAGAAGTCGAGTCTCAGGCCGCGCAAGGGTTCTTCGCGCTCCAACTCCTCAATGTAATCGGCCAGTCCCGCCGGCAGTATCCCGTAGGCGGTCGCCCCGACATCTCGCAATTGCTTCATGTAATAGTCGTAGTCCGCGTCGGAGAGCGTGAGGTCGTCACGCACGTTGAGCCGAATGTCTTCGAGGACGGCGATGAATTCCCGGTTGAGGTTCTCTACGTCGCCCGCGCTGTAGCCGAGGCTGAGGCTGAAATCCTTCTGCCCCACGAAGACGGTGTGCGCGTTAGGATGCAGATCAATATCAACGGCCATGCGCGTATGCCTGCGCTGGCCTCCCGGCTTCAAAACCCCTGCTGCGACATCCGACATCGTAATTTACGTCTCCTCATCCCGCTGGACTACTCAACCGTCAGGTCGAGTTGGAGCGATTGCAGACGCTCCCCGCCGTCGAATAGGCGCGCAATAACAACGAACTGACCCTCGCGTTGGGGCGTCAGTGTGTAGGTCGCCTGAACCATGCTGCGCCCGTAGGGCGTCATCTCGATTGGTTCGGGCATCTTCTCTTGAAGCCCCGGCGCGAGAAAGAGCGCCATCGGTTTATCGGGCAGCGGCTCGGCACGCACGAGCCTGTCTTGATAGACGAGCGGTGGGCGGCGACTGATGCTCACGCGAAAGTAGCACGGTTGGCCGCGCTGCACGGTTTCGTCTGCGCCGAGACGTTCAAAGAGTGTGTAGCCCTCGCTGTCCTGCGGCAGATAGGCGCGCGCGCGCGGGTCGCCGAAGACCGTATAGGAGAGCCAGTCTGCGCGCTCCGGCAACGCACGCACGACGCTCAACCGCGCCCGCCAGACGACCTCGCCCAGAGACAGGCCGTGCGCTAAAAGCTCGTAGAAACTGCTCCAGAAGATACGGTCGGCGACGCCGCTCGTCGGCCACCAGGGGCCGGCTACCGCTCCCGCCCCGGCGCGCAGGTAAGGCAACACGCGGTCGGGCAGCGGCCACCCTTCGGCAAAGTTCGCCGCGCTTCGACGGTCGCCGTCAACAATGCTCAAAGTGATGACGGGACGTTTCATACGCAGGTCGAGTTGCACCTGTTGCGCTTCTTTGACAGCGTCGGCGGGAACTGCCGATACGCCGTCGCGCACGGCGATGTCGCGCCGGTTTTCATCTAAACCGGCATATCGTAGGAGATGCATTCCGAAGAAGGGCGTCTCGGGACGCAGCAGTAGCGAGATGCCGCGCGATGCGCCCTTGGCTCCGATCAGAGTTCTCCACGCAGACAACTCCGGGTCTTCTCCGGGGTCGCCATCGTCGAGCGTCCGGTAGTGTGCCAGCGCGATCTCACCCAATGGCAGCTCGCTATAAAGCGGTGGCCCCAAACCTTCTACCCAACGGCTCAGACGAAACCGCTCACACAAAAAACCGGCTGGCACCGTGTCGTCTTCGTCGCCGTGCGGTACGACCAACTCCCAGGGCAGCCATGTCACGCCATCTTCGACGATGAGCCATGTCTTGAGCCTGCCTGCCGCCTTCCAGAAGGCTTCGCGGAAGAGGGTGGTCTTGTCGTGCGGAAAGAGCAGGTCGAAGAGATACTTGCCGAAGGACAACAAGCGTGCGCGTGCGTCGGGCGGCTGCAATTCGTTGGCGTGCCTGAGCGTTTGTTCCAACAGGGCGCGCAGGCGCGTCAACTGTGCGGCGGAAAGCATAATCTCACCGACCTTCTCTTCGCGCAAAGCGAGGTCGGGCAGACGACTGGTGAGCCGGTAGGTCAGAAGTCGCGGATCTTGATCGTCTCCTTCAAGTTCCGAGGCGACGTGCAGCACAAAATCCGGCGGCGGCATGACGTGAACTTCGATGGCCGGAAGCACCGAGGGACGCTCCGTGTCGGGCGGCGGAGACGTGACGTTAACGATGCCAGACCACGGCTCATAAACCTGCACCCGCTCGCTCCCTGTCTCTTCCGCTGACAAAGTGACTGTATAGGAACGTCGCCCGCGCAGGTAGGCTTGCAACTCGAAGACGACGGGGCGTGGGTATCCCGTCGCCGGGTCGATGGTCACGGCGACGCCTTCGGGACTGTTCACATGAAGACCGAAATCATCCGCGCTCACAAAGCAGTAGAGCTGCGATCTCCCGACCGGCAACGCGAAAGCGCCCGCGCCCGCCGGCGACGGCACCACCTCGACGCGCAACTGCATGCTTTCGCCCACGGCCACTTCTTCCGGCGTGATACTGACGAGCATCCGGTAAGACTGCTGTACCGGGGCTGAGACCTCCGGCAGAAATTTCCGCAAGTCCCAGAGCAGCACCGCGCCCTCTACCGTTCCGGCGGCCAGCGTGAACCCGTCGGGAGAAACGGCGGCGGCGCGAAACTTCATATCGTCCTGAATGATCCTGTCTGATCTGTTTTCCAGATTCCAGATTCTCAGCGACCCGCCACTTGACGCCGTGACAATGTGCCTGCCGTCGGGAGTACCGGCGATAGCGACGACGCCGGTGCGGTGTCCTCGGAGAAAGAAAATCTTCGGGTTGTCTTCTCCCAAATCCCAGACGGCGAGCCTGCCATCGGAGGAGCCGGTTAAAGCTCTCCGCCCGTTGGATATCAACATCAGAGATGTGATGTCTCCGTCAATTCTTTCGGAGTATTGTCTGATGCTCTCTGTTGTAAAACTGTAACGCACGAGTCTTCCGTCCAGCGTGGCATAGACGAGATGTCTCAAGTCGGGTGCGACGGCAACAGCCGAAATCGGCTGCGAGAACTCGACGTGCAGTTGATCCGGCAACCTGCTCTCTTGCAGGTCCCAGATTTGAACGCGCCCGTCAGATGTGCCCACGACGGCTCTGCGATCTTCGTTCATCAACGCCATCGCCGTCAGAGCTTCGCCGGAGGTGTTGCCCAAAAAGAAGCTGAAATGTTTTTCCGCCAGCTTCAAGTCGAAGCCTTCGACATGGTCGTCGCTCCACGCGATCACCACACGCTCGTTATTTGCTGCCAACTTGATGTCCACAACCGACGGCGACAGATCGCGCGACTGCGGAGAGTTAAAGGCGTCGGTTCTCTCCACTGTGTGCAACACAGAGCACGTCTTAATATCCCACGAGCGCACGGTTCCGCTCGCGTCACCCGTGTAGAGATAAGTCGCCGAGTGGTCGAAAGCGATGGCTGTAATCTTCGTCCGGTGGACGCCGAGTCGGAGATAAGGGCGAGAGCTTGCGCGCCAGATTGCGTCGAGCGGCGGCGTGCCGTCGGGTGTCGAGGAGATGAGACTGTAGAGTACCGGGAGTGAGACTCCGATCATTTGGCCGATCCACTCTCCGGCCTGATTATTGGGGTCGGCGAGAAAGCCTAAGAGCAGTTGACGTGCGCGAATGGACCTGCGCTCCTTCCTGTCGGCCTCGATGGCAGCGGCGATGAGCACAGCTTCTGCGTCGTCATTCAGCGGTAGCGAAGTTAACTGCCCGGAGCGTGTAGGCTTGACCAGATTGAATTTTGGGTGGAGGTCAAAGACATTGCTCAGGTGTTTTTCAAGTTCGGCCTTAGCGACCTCTTCATCTTCAAACAACGTCAGCAAGGCGTGCGCCGAAGTGTTCTTATTGTGCAGGAGTCCGGCGAGAATAAATTCGCTGCGGATAGAGGGCGTTTGCATCAGACGCCGCAGCCCGTCAGCCCACAGCAAGGCTTTCCTCGCGGTCGGGGTGAGGCGATTCAGACGCTCTACATGCGACCACGCATCGTCGAGATTGATGGTCTGTGCGTCTCTATTAACTGCCTCCCACATCCACGTGCCGGGGACTCGGCTCGTACAAATCAGCCGCACGTATTCCGGCAGCCTGTCCGTGAGCCTTAGAACCTCCATCAGACTTTCACGATCCTCTACCGACGCTTCGTCCAGCCCGTCAACCACGATCAAAATGCTTCCCTGGAAGTCGCTGCCGTGGAGCCTCGACAAAGGATTGCGTAGCGTCTCGTGGTATGCCTCCCTGACCGTACGGATGGGATGAGCATCCGGCACAAGTTTTATGTCCCTGATGCGAACCTTTCTCTCTATGCTCCTGGAAGAAAGGTTCACGTCTCCATTAAATTCAAACTCTACTCCTCGTGCCCTCGACAGCCCTTCGGCGAAGACGGGAATCCGCGCGGCCAATTGATTGGCGACCTGAACGAGGTATTCAGACCAGCTACTCTTTCCCGGAGCGTGGCGGGCATCATATGTGACGATTGTTAAATCTTTTGCAGATAAGTGTGGATACTTGGCGTCGGGCGTGGCTCGTTGATTCGTGTGCGCCAGCCTTTGCACGACGCTCGATTTGCCGATTCCGGGCGAACCGGTGATGAACAGCCCGCGCGGCTCATCTTTCGACAACCAAGACTCAATCTTTTGCAACGCATGGGAAACGACTGGGGAAGCAGCTGGAAGGGGGAGGGGAATTTGCTCCGGTTCCTCGACGAGATTGTCAGGCCGCTTCAACTCCGCGACGAGTTCACCGAGTCCGGCTCTAAAATCGCTCTCACGTCGCAAGTTAATCTTGAGGCTGCGGACATCACGCAACCATGCGGGGGCACGCTTGATCGGAGCGGTGCCGAGACGCACCAACAGCAGTCGCTTCCGCACATCAGGATCGTCCACCGCAAGATTTTTCCTGATTTCATCATATTGATCTGCCCCGTAGCTTCGTGAGAGGACGAGCATAATGCGCCGTGATTTGACCAGCCCCTGATTTACATTGACGGAGCTATGGACCCCGGGAGCATTGACCACGCGCGAAACGGCGACGCTCAAACCCTCTCTGGCTAGTCTGGGCAATATCTCATCATGGACGAGATCGGCGTCGGCGTCTTGATCCGCGTAGCTGACGAACACGTCATAGCGGAAACCGGCGGCGGCGGCGGGGCTGCGGAGTCCCCCCCAGTAGAGGGCGAGAGGGAAGACATCTCCCCCCTCATATGTAAAGAAGAAAGGATGCTGTGCCGGAAATTCCTTTTCGACGCTTTCCCTGATATAGACAAAGAGATCGTAGGGACGAATGAAACCGTCGTCGCTCTTAACCTTGCCGCGCAGGGCTTCGATGAGTTGGCGTGTAAAGCCCGGCGGACGAGACGACTGTATGTTACTGGGAGAGACTTCATTCTTGCCGCCAGATGCCAGCAATACTATCCTTCCTTCCGTACGCCAGCCGCCGCTATGGCTCGCATCCAGAATCAGAACCGGGCGCGTCTCCTGCTTCGCCTGTAATATTCTGCCTACCTCGTAGCTGGTGATAAAGAGAAGAGGGGACTCAGTAGCTATATCTGCGTCGAACGCGTCAAACGGCACCAGCACCGATTCCCGATCGAGAATTGAAGACAGTTGCGTGCCGTGACCGGAGAAATAGAAGAGGACGGTGGAATCCCTCCCGGCGCGGCTGACCATTTCCGACAACGCATCGAGAATTGCCGCCCTCGTCGCCTGCTCGTCAATCAATAGGCGGACGTTCTCCTTCGCGTACCCGCAGTAAGCGGGGTCGGTCAGCACGTCGAAAACTTCATGCGCTTCTTTGGCGTTGAAAGCGAGTGCCCGATTGCCGGGATAGGCGGAGATGCCGACGACGACTGCATAGCCATTGAATGCCGCCCCAGCGCGCGGCGGGTCGTTCGCCTGCGTGTGACGTTTCTCAATCTCGCTCAATACGCGGCGCGCGGTGCTGCTTACTTCCGGGGAGGAGACTTTCAACGCTTCGGCGAGCGCAGCCCTGACGCGTTCGACGTCGTAGTCTGCGAGGTCTGCGAAGGCACGGGCGGCAAATTGGCGCACATTGCCCTGCGTCCCTTCCAAAAGCTCGAGCAGCAGTTCGACAGTTTTCTTCGCGCCGAGCCGTCTGAGAGCATTTATCACGGCGGGCTGCATGTCCGTCCTGCGCCGGTTCAAAAGGGCTTCGAGAAACGCCTTCGTCTCCGGGTTGCGCGTCTGTCGCAACGCTTCGATGATCGTGTCTTGCGCGCTGCGATTCTCACCTTGCGCGACTATCAATTCCGCGAGCAGCGGAGCCTTCTTTTTGCCCGCGATCCGAGAGATCGAACGGACGGCCATCCAACGGTTAACAAACTCATCGTCACTCAACACATCGAACAAAGCGTCCAACGCTTCCGGGTCGCGAACTCGCCCTAACATTTCGGCGGCGACGCGGCGTATCTCCGGCACTTCATCCTTCAACAACGCAATTAACGCGCGCGTCGCCGCCTGTGAGCCGGACATTCGACCGAGAGCCTTGGCGATTTCTATGCGCTCGACGGTGGCCTCCCGTCGTAATATCAACCTGATTTTCAAACTGGCGGTGGGGGAGCCGAGCTGCATTAGCCTGTCGAGAATGAGATTGATAGCAACAGGGCTAGCGTGCGCGACGAGTTTTTTGATGGCGTCCAGACGTTCCCGCAGATCACTGGACTCTAACTGCGCGATTAGTCGTCGTATTTCAGGCGGCGTCTCATCGGTTGCAGCCTCGTCACCGGAGTTCTCCGGCAGCGTCGCACTCAACGCCGACTCGCTTCCAAGGCTCTCCGCGCTTTTCACATCTCCTATCGTGAAATTAAAAAGCACGCCGTCGGGCGAGTCCGTGTAGAGGCTCGGAGTGATTGGCTCGTGTCGTTCAAGCAGCAGGGCTTCCGTCCGCGCAAGAATCATCGCTTCATAGAGCGAGCGGCCAAAGGACAACGCCCCGCACAACCCCGCCGCGAAAAAGACAGCCGGAATGTCGCTCAGCTTCGGTGGTAACGAGATGACCGCGGGGAAACCTTGTCGTATGAATTCCGATGCCACCGGGACACGGTCAAAAACCTGCGGCTCGGCGTATCGCCGGACATTTAACAGCAGCAGGCGGAGCGTGTGGTGTGGGCGAAGCAACGCGCTTAGTCGCTCGACGTTAACGGCGTAGGCATCACCACCCTGGCTTGACTGAAATATAAGAGAGTGATCTCTCGCGTCATCCGGCGGAAGTGGAGCGCGCACTTGACCGGCAAGGTAGAGGACGTGATAAGAGGTCTGTTTTAACCTGGATTGAAGTTCTTCCAGTGTGCCGCTTTTCACTAAGTCGTAGGCAACCTGTTTTCCTTTGGTGAACTGTTCAAATTTTTCCAACTCGGCTCGCAGGTCTGTGAGGGAGTAATTGTTACTGCTCGGCGACACAGCCAGCACTCTCAGCGGCGGTTTGACGGCGACCGGCGCGAGGGTGTCCAGCGGCCTTCTCACTGTCCTGACGAGAATGTTTCTCGTTGAGAGGAATAAATATTCCTTGTCGGAGTCGGAAAGGTACTCCCATGCGAGGGCATCGAGTTCGGGCGTCAGAGTGAGGTCGAGACGGAAGCACAGCCCCTTCTCGAGCGCATATGCGGACTGTCTGATTCGCTCGAAGGCACCGCCGAGCGAACCGGAAAATATCGCCCGGTAAAGCTCCAACCCCTGATGCCTGTGACTCTCGGCAGCCTCAACCGGGAGCTTCAAAAGTTCCGCAGTTATGTGGCGCAAGAGTGGGGTGCGTTCACTTATTGAAGCGACATGATCTGCCGCTGCTGCCGGTGTACGGGACGAAGAGTGCAGGTGGAGAGAATAGTAGCCCTCTTGCGCCGGCTCAATGGTCAGCGTCAGGTTGACGAACCTCGCTTCGTGCTGTGGCAACTCGTCCATGCGGATGTTTTATTGTTCGAGCGTTGTTTAACGGCTTATGATTCAGGCAATGACTTCTTGCGCCGCATGGTGAAGGTGACGCCGGTTGTCGCTTCGAGGCCGACGCCTGTGCCGAGCAACTTAAATTCCCCGTCGGCGGAAATTTCAGCACTGAAGCCGATTTCATCCAACTCGAAATTGCCGGCTGAGGGAACCCTGTCGCCGAAGAGGCTGCCCAACCCGCTGAGGAAGTTGAGGAAATTCTCGCGCACACGGTCAATGTCGAGTTTCGCTTCTACTATATCGCGCTTACCGAGCGCACGCGCTCCGCTGGACCTGACCGAGATGATCGTTAAGGTTTCCGGCAACTGCTCAGGAGTTGCGCCCGGCGTTTCGTCCGCTTTTGTGTCGCTCATCTGTCGTTTCCCCCTCTTCTTAAATGGAAATTCTTACTTTAACTCATAGCACGTGTTACTTTAATTCATTGCCCGCTTTTTTAGCGAAAGCATTCCAACCGGACTCTGCGAGGCAGTGTTACAAAAATTATTGTAGAGCGCAGAAGGTCATCGGCGACTTTTTCTCAAGTGACAATCTGAAACAGTGAAGCGATGAAATTCGCCTATCCTTGTGCATCGCTTCCTGCTAACCTTTTAACCTGGCCCTTCCTCATCATGTGCAAAGACTTTATACCTTCCAGACCGTATCATCTCACTTCATGCTCGGCTCGTCTTAAAGGGTTAACTTAAGGAGATGCTTGGGACACTTTCTCATTTGAAGGAATATCAAATTGATCACCCCGTTTATCACAAGATCATAAAGAACGTACCCGCATTTACCCAGAATACCTTTAAGCGAATAACGTTCTTCAAGTAGAAGCTATTGAGTCTATTATGCCATGCGCTATGAAACTCGCGGCATTCGCGCATGTTGACTAGCCTGAAGAGGAAGGTTAGGAAAGAGTGCGGGGATAGCAGGTAGCTTTTTCGACATAGCTATGGAGGAGTTCAGGCAGAAGTATTCCACTGAGAGAGGAAACGCATGGAAGCTTTCGAGACGTTGGTAGCCGCGCTGCTTGAGCGCAAAGGCTACTGGACTAGAGTGAGCGTCAAAGTGGAGTTAACCAAAGAAGAGAAGCGTAAGATCAGGCGCCCTTCGGCTCCGCGATGGGAATTGGACGTCATTGCCTACAAGGCGGCGACCAACGAATTGTATGTGGTCGAGTGCAAATCATACCTAGACTCCACCGGTGTCAAGATGAGTTCGTTCGACGGGAGTAACGAGAAGGGCGCCGCACGCTACAAGCTTTTCAATGACCTGACCTTACGCCGCGTCGTTTTCAACCGGCTGTCGCTTCAGCTCGTGGAAGCAGGATTCTGCCCATCCAAACCGAAGATAACGCTATGCCTGGCAGCGGGCAACACATACCAAGACGCGAGCTTGTTGCGGCAACATTTTGAGCGAAACGACTGGGTGCTCTGGGACGGTGACTGGGTGCGCACAGAGCTCGCTGAACTCTCTAAATCAGGCTACGACAACACTGCGGCGGCTATCGTCAGCAAGCTATTGTTGCGTCCCTGGAAGACGACAATCAAATAGGTCGTGACTTAAAGCTAACGCCTATCACACGTCTTAATTACGGCTCTGCTTCCGATTGTTCTTCGCATAAACGTATGGAGGGTTGACTAGGATGCTAGCTTCGACTCCAGGTGAGCAATCCGTTCGTTTGCAGCGTCCAATGCTGCCCTCAACTTGCTAGCTTCATGTAATGCGGACATCTCACGCTTAGACGACCGCTCCTTGTTCTTCGACTCTTCTCTGCTCCCATTGCCACTCTCCGCTTCCAGCGCGCTTAACTGTTTCAGGCCGAGGTTGACCAGGATTACATCTCGGGAAGCGTCCTGCATCGCATGCCGGTCACGGTAGGCCCGTTCCATGACCGTTACCGTGTCTCCGAAATATTTACTAGCAGACTCGGATGAACCGCCGTGGTCGAGCATGAAAGTGTCCATCGAAGCGCCGCGTAGATAGTGTGGATGGAGCAGCAGGATGGCCTGCTTTGAAAGCTCAGGTCCCGGCAGGTAACATCGACAGGCGTTGCGGAAGTTAGCGGAAAACCCCCGGTTGTTTAAAGGATGGAAGCACCTGAAACGCCCCTGCACATCAAGATAGACGTAAAATTGCCCGGACGGGTCGGCCGCGTCATCTGTGCGGCGCGGGGCGAGGTGACTCTGCACGTAAGGGTAGGCGTATCGGTGGTACAGAGATAGTGTCTGATAAAGCCTATTGTGGGTGATGGCACTTGTCCGCATGTTGGCCGTGAAATTAAGTGGCTTACGGTTCTTCGTCTGGTCCTTCGTGTAAGAGAAGGTAAAGGAGTCATCAGCGATTCGCAGGTTAACCCCATAACGGCAATCTCGTAACTGGCGTTGCCGGAAGCCCATATCTTTCATCGTGACGAGCTTCACGTAAAACAGAACGAACCGCATGTTTTTATCGGCTTCGCGATAAGACCGCTTGCTTTTGTCCCTAACGAAAGTTTTTCCTTTGAGGATGCGCTCATATTCTGACCGGTTACGATTAATCCACGCGTCCATCTCGTGGCGGTCGATGAGCATTTTCTTTTCGGCCTTTCGATCCTCTCTGTTATCCAAATCTATGTGTGGCTTGAACGCCTTACTGATGATCTGGTGGTACTCGAAAATTCCGTTGTAAGCTGCCAGCGTTTTGAGGTTGGAGACGGTATTTTTGAATGTGTCACTGTCGAACCCTACGCCCTTGCGCTTCGATTGGCGCGCCCGCTCTCGCTCTCTAAGGGGACTGAGAAAAGAGTTGTGATAGACAATGTCTTGATTACCGTTGGTGTCAACCTCCACCCAGCTACGTGTTCTCATTATGTCCCGCACGCTCAAAGGTCCCTCCGACCAATTCTCGGCAAGGAGTTTGCCGATGCGAGTTTCCAGAGAATTGACCGTCACCGATGAAAGTTTATTTTGGAGCTTAACCCCCGCGGTCGCCGCCGCAGCGCGGAGTTCCCCTGACACTTGCCTATCGACAACCGCAGCCAGTTGTCGAAATTCTTCACGTAGGGGGGATGGCCAAGCATCCGCACGCAGCCGTGGCGGCGGCTTTGAGATGGTGATGCCCAGTTGCTTGCGGGTTCTTTGGAGCACGGTATTCATCGCACTGATCTTTTCCGTCGGGCAGACTCGCTCAATCGATTTTGTGATCAGTCCGGTAAGAGAGAGGAACTCCTGGACAGTAGAAGCGTCACAGGTCTTCAAAGCTTCGACACAGGCCAGGTAAAAGAGCCGTCCGTTTTCCGTCACGGTTTCAGTACGTACCACAGCTTTGCGTGGTATGAAGATTATCTCCCTCGGTAGGGTTTTATAAATCTCTGCCAAGACCGGATGCTCGTTATAGGCGGTCTCTTCATTCACCGTGTTCTCTGGGTCGCCACCGGGGCTGCGTAGATGGGCAATCGTCGCATCAACGGCGCGTTGAAGATGGGCGCATATCTCTTGTTTGTACTTGAGATATCTCTCACCAGACTGCTTCTCGCCTCGCGGCAATTTTTCGATGAATGCTCTTAGGCGAGGATGAAGGCGTCCGTTCGAACCACATAAATCGATTAACCGGAGATGCTCGACCTCTATGCCCTGTGAGTGGGCGTAAGCTGTTACAACCTTGTCCTTCACCTTATTCCATGAGGCAGCAATGGCTGTGCCTGGTAAAGCGACCGCTGCAATCGCGGGGATGAATGGTTCATTGTTAAATTCGAAGCGCATCTTGACCTCCGTGTAGTGGAAAGGCTGGCCCATGCCGGGCATGGACTTGAGATTGATAAACGAAAGAATCTGAAGCGTGCATTGTGTTGTCGTTGGGATTATTCAATACGTAATTCGTGTGGTGCAAGAGTGAATTCGAGCAAGATCTAGAGCCATCGACAGTTTGAATTTCAAGCGCGGAAAACCATTTAGTCGTTAGGAAAAGCATATGGTGGGAAGGTCAGGATTAGCGGTGGGGAGGTGGGCAGCCCGACCCGGTTTGGAAAATAGTTCCCACTTATTCAGGACCACGATTTGGCTACATTCCCCGCCTCCCCACCATCGGATAAGTTAATTCCAACTGGGTAGAATGATGTATAAAATGATAGTTGGAAAACGGCTATCATGTGTTGTACCCGGAAGAGGATTTTTCGGGTCGAAAGTACGTTTTTGCTAATGATTTTGAGAATAATTCCAATTGAATTATATGTCTCATAGATGAACCAATCTGTTCATTATCAGACCTAAGCTTTTTATGAACAGTAAGTTGCGGTTATTGTTGTTGGAATAAGATTCGCTTGATAGAGGTGAAATGGCAGTTATAGTTGGAATTTCAGCCTTGTTCGTGTGGGAATAATGCCGACCATTTCACACAAACCATTCGATGCTGCGCCCCTGCCACTCCGACCTTCTTCGTATGCCGTCCACTCTCTGTAGCATGAAGCGCACCTGCCTCGGACATTTTGTTCAAGACCGATGTCACACTCCATTTATACGACCGGAAGATTGATTCGATCACGCTACGCAGAAAGCCGACGTACTGCCCCTGCTTCGAAGAGCCGTGTAAGGGCGAACGCTTTTTGGGATCGTGCTGACCGTCACCGGTGAAGTGTAAAATGTTTGCCACGTAATAATCCGCAAGAGCATGCAGGGCGAGCAGTACCTGATTTTGAACGCTTTGCTGTTCTTCCATGTGAAGCATCAGCCACGCGCCGATAATGTCCGGCTTGAAAGGCAGTCCCAGCAAGGGACAGGCGACCTCAGCAGCGAGTTGGATAGCCGCGACGTAGCCGCTCACGCGCCCCGCCACGTTGGAAGTGCTGCCCCTCAACATTTCTGCACGGATCTCGGCATATCGACTCTGCCAGCGGCTCCAATCCGCCATATTCCACCCATTCAAGTGGCGCAGGTAGGTTTCGCCCGCATTCCCATGATTTAGGTTAACGGCGCGGTCGAGGGTCTGAACCAGCGGTGCCGTCCCAAGCTTGAATGGTGGCGCCGCGCCGCCTAAAGGAAGGATTCGCCCCCGCGCACCCTCATGCGGGCTACTCTCGTAGAGCGGCTCCTCGGAGGTGGAGAGCGCGACCGTATGCCACGTGAGTACTTCCTGTATTCCTCCGGATGAGCCTCCCCGCATCCGTCCTCGCCCGTTACCAATCATATACACGGCGTATCTCTTCAAGTCGGGCGGGCAATGCTGCGCGTCATCCAAAAAGATCGGGAGTTCGCTGCACATCCCGGCCACCTGTTCGAGCGCAGCTTGTGTGTAAGCCCATTGCAGGATCAGCGAGTCTGGGTCATGAGGTCTCCCATAGACCGAGGCGGCCAGCCTCAGCGTGGTCGACTTCCCAGTGCTCGTATTACCGTGGAGATCAATGATGAAGTTTGGGATCTGTAGTCTGCGCTGGAGTGGTGGGACGAAGGCGGACAGGACGGCAATCTGTGGGATCAATAGCCCTTCGCTCACAAGGAGTCGCATCACCTCAAGCCAGCCCGCCATGGTTCCCTTGCGCGAGGAGTAAGCCCCCAATAGTGAAGCATCACCTAAGCTGCGCGGCACAAACTCTACTTCAGGGAAGATGCCGGGAAAGACGAACATCCCCCCAGACCGACCGCGCCCGAATCTCGAGGTGATACGCCGACGCGGAATTGTCGCGGCGAACGCATGCTCGTAGGCGGCTAGGTACGCGAGGACGTGGCGCGCGTTATTCGAAGTTACCGGGGCACCTGCCCCGGCCAACACGGAGATTAACTGTCGGCTGCTAGCCATCCGATCACGCGCGAGGGTGACGTATCGCGCCCTCTCAAGATACTCGAAACCGATCTGCACGCTAATTTGTCCAGTGTCAAGATCCTCTTGTATACGGGTTATTCGAATAGGTGATTCACTCACCTTGTAGGGCTGCGCGGGTTTCTTCCCGGCATCAACCGCCGGAGGGGCGTGCCAGACGGAGCCGTCTTCGCTCAAAAAATACCCGGGCGGTAAGATCTCACCAGCGTGATTCAGGAGGTTGAAACTACTTCCCCTTCGGCGTAGCTCATCGGTCGCGCTGCCGGAATGGGCAGGGAGTGTGATCGAAGTTTGTTTTGCGCGATCTATTTTTTCGAGCGCGTCGCGCACCTCTGTGAAAGGGTAGCGAGTCCAGCTCGAAAGATCATGACACAACTCAGAGAACGCCGCGCGATCGCCCTTAAAGTTAAGCGTGCCGGGCAGACCAAGAACACGGCTGATGTCGACTGCGTCTCTGACCCGCATCACTTCTCTCAAACTTTGCATCACGCCTTCCCATGAAAGCAGCCTGCCGGCGCGGAGAAACTCATCGAAGACGTAATACAGTTGATAACTGTATCCCGAGTTAACGACTACGGAGGGTTTCAACGGCAGTTCGTTAATGCGCCGGAGCACTGCCATGCTCCCGCCGGGTAACGCATCGTTATTGATACTGATCCAGCTACAGCCAACTTGCAGGACATCGCGAGCACGCCCAGTCCGACCTTGAGGCGGCACACGGAAGCGAGGTGATGGCCCAACGGCGATCATTCGACGCCCGTTGTGGCTGAGCACTTCTTCGGTCACACGCTCGGAGAGTATGGGGAGTTCAAGATATGAGGGTTGGGAGACGGATTTCGGCTTAGGACCAGCACTGAAGTATCGGAATTCGACGAAACCCTCCGTCGCTCCGTCAAAGATGAAGTCGAGGAACTTATGGACGGCCTCTCGATCCGCACTGCGCGGAACCATATCCTGCTGCCCTTGGGGTTCGGGTGGCACGGTGCTCATCGGTTATTGCCTTGAGCCGGGTCTAGATATCGGCCGGCGTGGTTCCGCTGTTAGGCGACAGGCAGGTGCATGAATGATGGATAGAGATGACAGCCTCCCAAGAAGGGTTCAATGTTTGAGATCAATGACGGCAGGGATTTGCTAAGTTCGCATATACCCATCAAGAGACTTTAGGCGGTTCGCTGTAATGGCGTTTATCAACTCAATCTTTCAGATTATTTCATTGCATTCCTTTGCCTCCTCTTCCAATCAATAATGAGAACCCTATGAATAAGTTTCACGTTGTGCTCTATGATTATCGTTCAGCCTCTTGGGAGAAGCGGCTATCCTCAACATCCATTGCGATGTCCCCCTTAGTCAGGGAAAGATAAGCCCGCGAAAGTTATCTCGATCTCCTGCCCGCCTTGATGTCTGAGGTAAGTAATGACCCCCTTCTCATGCAGCCACTGAAGCGCCTTGCGTGATTCCTCCGGTGGTACCCTTAGCCAATTGAAGAGTGTGACCTGTGCGGAAGTCGAGAATTCCTCCCGCGTGCTTCCGCTGATTCGCAGCATCTCATTGCTCACCCACCACGCCACCGGGGCGACCAGTAACCGGTAATAGATTCTGGCCATCAGCGTGGTGACCTGGTCGGCCTCCTTCGAAGTAATCACCTCCACGATGTCTTGACTCACATTGATCCGTTGATGCGCCATATGCCTCCCATGAGAAAGCTTTCTCTCAAGCAGATACTTTCCATCTTGTGTCTCTGACCAACGAGCTGTCTGTCATTTAATCTTCCGCTGGTTTGATCACACGAACATCTTTGATTTCCGCCAGCTTCCAACCAATCCTAAAAGCCTTATCCAGCAACTCTAGATTTTCATCAAGTAATCCTTCCTCTTTCGCTGTGTGGAAGTAAGACACATCTTCGTCATCCATTCTGGAATAGACCTGCTCGAACAGATCATCGTCACTACGGTATTTATCATGAGCACTATGAATGAGCATGTGCAGTTCATCCCTGGTGATGCGCATCAGGAATTCATGTAAATTCTCTTCGTCCACGAGCAGTGCCGATAACAAGCGATTCTGTCTTTCGGCCCACTCCCACGATAATCCTTCGCCGGTTTCGCTTGGCGTGAAATACTCCGCGACATTTTCCGGCGTGATCTCGTTGATACGAATTGTGACATCCAGCACGACCCGGCATGTTCTCTCCATCACGTTGGGACTATCTTTCTGGGGCGGGTTTGCGGCCACGGGATTCTCTCCTGTGATGCGATACCAGGATGGCGGTAGATATTCGGTTGAAGTCAAAATCGAAAGAAGCTATCAGGCAGCATGACCGCTATATCACGGCGGAGAGGCTGAGGGCGTCGGTTGTGGTGTGTGCTTCGGGATTAATGGTTCGGCGGCATTATTGTTGAGCGTGGGGGGAGTCGGCCGTGGGGGCATGCTGAGTGGCCTGACTGGTTTAGGCGTTGGGGGCGGAGATAGTCGGATGATGGGTATGTTTGCCGCAGAGGGGGTAGCCGGAGCCACATTGATATTGACGTCGGTGTATGTGGGCGGAGTCCGGGAATTGATGAAGAAGAGGATGAAGAGCGCAGTAATAGGAATAACGATTAAGAGCACTATTGCTATGATGCCGATGAGAGTAAAGCGTAGGTAAGAGCGCCCGCCTTCTTGTTGGAAGTAGAAAAGCGAGTAATCTCTGCGACGGGGTGGTTGGTGGTCGCTTTCATGATGTTGTTCGTGCGGTCGCATGCCTTTATTCTCTTTTCATATGGCAGGTGGCTACTTGGAGGGGCAGGTAAAAGTGGAAGCTTGTCCCGGCCTCTGGTATCTTTTATTGTTCTCTTGTTTCTCGCCATTTATTGATGACTAGTAAAGCAGATCGACATCCGCGAGAGTGATGCATCTCTCCGCGTTGCCAATAAGCTACTTACACGCGGCGAATAACACACAGTCCCAATCTATCCCACTATATAGTGGGAAACTGTCAAAAAGTAAAGGCATTTGTTTAGCCCTCATATCCAAAACCCTGTCAGGAGGAACATCCTGATGGGACGAGCAGCACGATCAAAGCCTATTCACCTCGGGGAGAAGTTGTTGTGCATTAGACAGATGCTAGGACTATCACAAGATGGAATGGTGGAGCGGCTATCAGTGTCAGGCACACTAACGAGTGCCAGTATTTCGGCTTATGAACTAGGCCAAAGAGAGCCTCCGCTCGTAGTTATGCTGGAATACGCGCGCATAGCCAATGTTTACCTCGATGTGCTTGCGGACGATGAATTAGATTTACCGGAGAAGTTGCCTGCCAGTCCTAAAAGCGAAGGGGTCAAGCGCAAGAAAACATCTCTCCTTAAGAAGAGATAATCACTAAAGTATTGGAATATCCGACAACGGCGTCGTAATACGCGGTAATGACCACATAGCTATCGTCTTCCAGCGTGGGTAAATCCTCTAGGACATAAATATGAGTTTTCAAGTACAAGATTTTAACCAGAAAACAATATCGTTGTAGTCCTTTAGCTCTAAGTCCCACAAGTGATTTGATGTAAATGCTACTGCGTCTCTTGTAAAGGATGAAGTTGTAGCGAGAATCGCCTTATTCGCAGAGGAGGCAATTTTCACTCCTAAAAGACGCTGCACTAATGCAAGGGAAATCTTTCTCTCTTTTGCATATCGCTTACACTCTATAATGTATTTGGTATTTATATTTAGCTTATTATAGATTGCGATGACATCTTTGCCGCCGTCTCTAGTAGCTTTTGTAAGCTCAACCTCAAATCCATTTCTAAAAAAGATTTCTGCAATCACCTCTTCAAATTTACGAGGATGTAGGGAGTACAGTAAATTAGGATTTTTAGAGAGGGTCTTAAGAAGTTCATCAGAGGCTGAGACAATTAATCTAGGGATTTCGATTAAAGGGGTATTAGGAATATAAAGTAGCGTCCCTCGTTCTATTTCGAGAACCTTAAAAATGTCCTCAATTTCATCCTGATAATATTCATCATCAGTTAAACATTCGCTTGATGCTTCCCAGAAGTCCTCAAAAGCTTCCCTCATATACTCGGAATTTCTTGATTCTACTGTCGCGATCGCTGTATCTAGGTAGATTCTGGCTTCATCTATCTGTGAGAGGATATACAACCATTCCTCTTCATCTGACTCACTAACTGGTGCATCATCTCTTAAATTGTTTTCAGCCTTAACAGTCATTTCATATAAGTCATTACATATTTCTAACAATCTGACCCAAGTTTGCTCATGTATTTCTGGGTCTTTGATAATCATTTACTAATCCTTTGCGGTATTAGGGAAAGACTTCACGCTGAATAGACTGTTACGGACGGTATGCTATGACTGCAGACAACCTTTGCCATCAATTACCATCTGGCAACTGATGACTTTTATTGTTTAATGAACGTGAGGCTAACGATTAAGCTGTTAGCTGGAAATTTGAGAGTGAGAAGATATTTGAGGGTGGAGGCAAGTGTCAATAGTTGGATTGTTGTATGGTTGAATCCGCAGCCACTCAAAATGTTTTGAGTCAAGGATTATTGAGGCAGGTAAAAACTTGAAGTCAAGAAAGGGATGGCGTCAGCTAGAGGTACGACCTCTTTCTTCATCATCGCCCGCCGGAAGTTTTCGATCCAACTTCAATAATCTGTTTTCGATCTCAAGCAGGGTGCGCGCTTGAGCATCATCCGCCCGCTCCTTAGTGTGCCTTAGTTCTTGAGCTATGCCATGAACGGCAAGTGTCAGATCGCGCAGTTCTTGCCGTATCTCCTTAATCTCCCCCTGATACCTTTGCAGGTCATCGGCGAGGCCAACGACGCGCTTGGCTAGATTAAAGAGATCGGTTATGAAACTCATGCGGCAAAGAGTTGGGCGATCAGTTGGCGGGTTTCTGTTCTGAGTTGATCAATCTCTGGCTGTACGTTCTGCGCCCGTTCGCGGCTTTGATCAATCTGCGCGAGGTATTGTGTAAAGGACTTCTCCGACACTTCAGCCTCTTCGCCTGCGTCGCGCGAGGAGAAAAAGATCACCAGGCCATCTCCCTTGTCTCGGCTTACAAAGGTTTTTAGTCCCCTACCCGGGCGCATGTGGTGATAAGGATAAAAGAATTGGTTAGGGTTAAAAGGTGGCCACGTTGGATAAGAGTAGGGTGCAGACAAGCCGCCAACTTCTGCGTCATCAGGCGATTCCTCAAAGCCAAGCTCACCCAAGAGGTCGCTGAGTCGCTCCTTTGTAGTATCCTCGACCTCTCTACCCACCTCCGCTGATTGTCTGGTTTCTTCCGTCATATTTCGACACCCTCTTTACTGCAATTCTTAGATGCCTTGCCCGCCTCTGGTGCTGCCCATTGACAGTTTCTTGCTCATGGGGAAAATTCTAGCAGAAATGATTGTGTTGCAAAAATTATTTTAGAGAACAGAAAGTCCAAGCAACACTTTCTCAAGTGACGATCTGAAATAGTGAAGAGCTTATGAAGCATAGGGCAAGCCCCACTTGATCGCGAGGTCCTCAAGCTCTTTAACCGGGTAGTGCCTAATCCACTCTTCCCGAAGTGTGAATTTGTCACGTTCTAACAACTGGAAAATCATCAATGCTTCGGGTTGGAATAAGAACAGCGGGTAATCACCAATAATCCTATGTGTGTCCAAAACGTGCGAAAGCCGTGCCGCTCTCCTTCTGCAAAACTCATCAAATTCCTCGCTCCGCTCCGCAAGTCCGCCAGAACCATATAAGTGGTTAAATGCGTTAATAGTATTTACTGACAACTCTTTATCGTAGTCTGCAGCGGCATACTTATAAAACTGAGTTTCAAGTAATTCTAGAACTTTATATGTATCGTAGTCTGGCATCTGGTGTAATGCATCCCTTACTCGTAAGAATTCATCATCAGCCACTTCAATGAGTGCGCTGAGGCGCATCAGCCACCGTCGTACAGGATCAGGGACTGTTAATCCGGGTTTGTATGCCAATCCGTGCGACATCTCTGACCACAGATGTTGAGCCATTGTGCGCACCTGAACTTCAGCCCATAATCCAGCAATTTTGGAGTCATTATCCTCGTCAAATTTAATATCGTAGTGGATCGCCTGATAGCCCACCTGATCGGTTTTCATCGAGTATCGCTTATCGTCTTTCTTATGCTCAGGAAACCTCTGCTCGATGAAAGATCCGACAATATCTAACTTATCAGTGAACCTGACGACTACTCGTATCCCCGCCTTATCAGTCATACTTTCGTACGTCTTCTCCGGTTTAAGAATCAGCTTCTTCAGTATGCTGTCTACTTTTTTAGGCCTTCCATATATCTGAAATCCCGGACCCCGAAACTCAGTTTTCAGTACTGCCACGACGTGGTCCACAAGACTTTGATAAGTAGCTTGTTCCTCTGCCCACAGTCTTCGAGCTCGATCAAGGTCCTCCACTATTTCCCCTTCACCCCCTGCAAGTGGTCCTGAATCTCAAGTTTGGTTTCGCCGTTCTCCATGCTGGTCAATTTTATGTGGTTATCAGCTTGCTCATTAGGAACAACAACCTGAATTCCAGAGCCAAATAAATAAAGGGTTTTCTTTAGTCTTTTATTTATCAGTTCCGTGTTCTTAGGGAAATTTGCTGGCACCTCCTTGGCTTCAAGGTGATTAACAAATCGCTGCCTCAAATTCACCGGCAGGTAATTTTCCGCAAATTCTTCAGATGATAGGGTTGGCGACTGGGACAGCATCTCTGACACCATGTGATCGTGATACTGTGCACGCTTCTCAGGATCGTCTACTTCTTCGTTGAAAAAGGTTTCTGCCGCCTCGAAGAAATAGCTTGTCGCAACATTCGGTTCCTTTTTGAGCTTACAACCTAAGAATTTCTTCAGGAAAAACGAGGCCACTTCGTTGTAAGAACCATATCCAGTTTGGTTGTCGGAAGCGGCAGCATCGTACTCAGACTCGCCTGGGGTAACCACGAATAATGCAACTTTGTAGACCCTGGTTTTGTCAGTTAATACCAAAGATCTAAGAACTTGAAGGTCAAACGTCGGGAGTCCCTTACGCAACAACTGTTTCAAGTTCACTCCTTCTTCCTTCTCGAGTTTGATTATTCCAATTCCTTTGTCGTCGCCAACAGCGCAGTCAATTACCACCAAGAGCCCACCAGGATTTGTGCCATCCTGATTGTTATGAAGATGCTCCGCCATCTTTTGTGATACTTCGACAAAATCTGCTCCGGGCGTGCCCAAATACGTTTTTAGTAGTTCTGTGAAGGGTGACACTGTTACAGGGTCAATGGCAATGTCATAACTCTTTGTAGAACCCAGCGATTTGATAATTTTGTCTCTAAAATATACCGCCATTTCAGGATCAAGGTCGCTCTCAACCTTGCTGTAGACAGGCCCCGATCCACCGCTAGCTTTAAGGTGTTTGGGTATCTCATGAATGATGACTCTATTCACAACTAAACGCGCCAATTCGCTTTTCATACGGCCAAAGAACCTCCGATATTATAACAATGTTGCGTGGATGAGACAACATCCCACAGACACAACGCCTTAGGTCGCAACTCAGTTTTCAGACTGCTTCGCTGGTTTTACCGATTGCTCATACCACTTGAACATCTCCGAGAAGAAGAACTTCCCAAAGCTAGGATCGGTCTCAGTCTTGGACATGAAGCTCAAGAATTCGTCGGCATTACTGAGGAACGCATCCTTAATGCTGTCTTGGAGCTTTTGTTTGCGCATAAACTCAATACTGTTAGTCTTGAAGGCCGCCCGTAATGCCTCATCGTCCGCAAGTTTCTGCTTAATGGCATTGACTACTCGGTCGGCTTCCTCGAAAGGAATGCCATAGTCCTTGTTCAGTTTTTGGACGACGAATTTGAGTTTTTCTTTCTCCGCCTCTTGACTTCGGTGCCCATCGTCCGGAGATGGTTTTAGAATGCCATCATCCCCTGCTAAGGTAATACGCCCGTTCTGCTCTTCCTGCACGCGATACTTATCCATGTCGATCATCTCGACCACTTCCAGAGGCAGGGTCTGTTTCTCGTATGGAAGTTGTCGCAGCAGCAGTTTAGCGAACAGGTAGAACTTCTCCAGTGCTGTGTCTGTGAAGGTCATGATCTGGCTGATGAAGTTATATTGCTTCACATAGCGGGCCGTCTCCTTGCGGAACTTATCCTTAGCCTCCGCCTTCAGCTTCTCATAATCATCAGCGTCTTTGTGCTCTGAAGCGAGGTTGTTATACCCGGTCTCTACAATGCGCTGGAAGAAGGGTTGCAACTTTTCAGAAGTCACCTTCTTCACTACAAATAGTTCCACAAATTCCGCCACATCTTCCGGTGTAAAGACTCGCATCTGTTCGAGCGTGTATTTGAGGTTGTAGAGTTTATTCGGATCGGTCGCGCCTTCAAGTTCGGTACGCTGATAGTAATCCTGGAACGACGCTTTAATTGCTTCTTGCTCGTTCACAAAATCCAGCACCATTGTGTCCTGCTTGAGGGGCGCAAAGGTGCGATTGAGGCGGCTTAAAGTCTGCACCGCCGCCACGCCGCCCAACTTTTTGTCCACATACATTGTGTGCAGGAGAGGCTGGTCGAAGCCGGTCTGGAATTTATTTGCCACTACTAGCAGTCGCTGCGCAGGATTCTTGAAGGCTTCAGCGATGTCGCCAGTGCCCGGCGGGTTCATGTTCTCTTCCGTGTATTTCTGCTCGTTGATGGTTACCGTGCCGGAGAACGCGACAAGCACGCCGAAGCTAAGGTTTTGCTCTCTCACCACTTCATCCAGCGCCTGTTTGTAGAGCACCGCGTGGGCACGTGAATGAGTCACTATCATTGCTTTGGCCTGCCCGGCGATCTTGCGCGCTGTGATGCGGGTGAAATGATCCACGATAATGTGCGCCTTGCGCTTGATGGCGAACTCATGCTGATCTACGTATTGCAGCATAAGCCTGCGCGCTTTGAGCTTTTCCACTTCCCTTTCACCGTCGGCCTTCTCATTTTCGATGAGCTCGAAATAGGTCTTGTAAGTGGTGTAACTCTCCAGCACGTCGAGGATGAACCCCTCGGCAATGGCCTGGCGCATGGTGTACTCGTGAAAAGGTCGGAAGCCCTTCTTCACTCTCTTGTCCGGCACGCCGAACAGCTCTAACGTCTTGTCCTTAGGTGTGGCGGTGAAGGCGAAGAAGGAAAGGTGCGGCAGCTTCTGCCTGGCCTTCTGAATCTTCTCCAGTTCGACTTCGATGGGGTCTTCCGCCTCGGCTTCGTCGTCTCGGCCCAATGCCTTTTTCAGCTCTTCATCACTAGTCAGAACCAGCTTGAGGTCTTTGACTCCTTCGCCAGTCTGAGAGCTGTGTGCCTCGTCCACCAGGATGGCAAAACGCTTTCCGGGCATCTTCGCCAGTTCGCCCACAAAGCCGAATTTTTGCAGCGTCGTAATGATGATCTTGTCGCCGCGTTCCAGTGCCTTGACTAGTTGTTTGGTGTTGCGGTCTATCTTCGACACAGTGCCCTTGAGTTTCTCGAATTGCTTGATCGTGTCCTGCAACTGACGGTCGAGTACCCTGCGGTCGGTAATCACCACCACGCTATCAAAGACCACAGACCCGTCCGGGCTGCTGAGGTTAGCGAGTTGATGTGCCAGCCAAGCGATGCTGTTGGATTTGCCTGAACCGGCACTGTGCTGAATCAGATAGTTGTGCCCGCTGCCATTGGCCTTTGCATGCGCCAGCAGTTTGCGAACCGCCGTCAACTGATGAAAGCGGGGGAAGATGAATTTTTCCTTGCCGGTTTTCTCGTCGCGCTCAAAGTGCAAGTAGTTCTGAATCAACAACAACAATGAATCCGCCCGCCAGATGCCCGGATGCACTTCGCCGTCTTCATCGGTGAAATCGTCCCACAGATAACTTGAAGCAAAGTGTTCTTCGATGACGGGGTTGTGAGTGTCGCGGTTGAAGGGCAGAAAGGCCGTCTCCGTCCCGGCGATCTGCGTGCTCATATAGGCTGAATCGTCGTCTACCGCGAAATGCACTAGGCAGCGTTTCCAAAACGGCTCGTTCTTATCGCGCCGCCGGTACTGAGCGATGGCATGCTGCACGTTCTGGTTGGTGAAGTGGTTTTTCAGTTCGACAGACACAATTGGCAGACCGTTGAGCAGTATTATTACGTCCGCGGACTGACCGGGCGTCCTAGTTGAGAAATGCACTTGCCGCATAACTGCGAAGCGGTTGCCTTCATAGCGTGCCTGATGCTCAGGGTTGCCGCCGGCTGAGGGACGAAAATAAGCCAACTGCAGATTGATGCCGTTGAATGACACGCCGTTTCGCAACACCTCCAGCGTGCCGCGCTTCTGAATCAGGCCCGTCACGTTACCGGCCAACGACTCGCGTGGGCTATCGGGGAACTGCTTTTGCAGCTTAGCTAATTCCTTAGGCTGGGTCGCCTCGACGAAGTCCCACAACTGTTCTACGTCCAGTAGCGTTATGGCATCGAAGTGGCGTGCATCGCGGGATGTATAGAGCGGGCTGGTGGCAAGCGCAGCTACCACCACATCTTCCATCGCTGCTTCATTGATGCGTTTGTTATCGATTCTACTCATAGCAAATTCGGGGTGAGGTCTTCGCTGATACGCCGCTGTCCGGTGACGCATTCGTGGATCAGCGCAGCACGGTATTCGGCAAGCAGCGCAAGTTGTCGGCTGTAGGCAGCTTGGAGGATGTCAAATTTGACGTTTTCCTGCTCAATAAAATTAACAATCTCCCTCTGTTCATCTAAAGATGGGACGGGAACAAGGACCTTCTTTAAATCCTCATAATGAATTCTCATTCTGTGTGCAAGAATTCCCGTTCCAATACCAACCAAACTTCTTTGAAATCCCTTTGATTGAAATATGTAGCCGTAGAAACGGGTGTCGACAGATGGTGTTCTTTCCCGCAGAACATAGTATTCGATGCTTGTACATCCGAAGTAGGAACTACGCCCGACGGACCCAATGATCAGATTCATGCGGTTAGCAACTATATCGCCCGGATGAATGATCTTATACTTTTCCATCTCGTCAGACTTACGGTTACCACTACTCTCCCTTTCCTCATAGGGAATAACTCCTACATCTTTCACTACTGAGAGAAAGTTAGTCGTTTTCAGTGGGGCGTTGTATTCACCGCGTTCAGTGAGAACTGCACGCAGAGGGAGTAGTTGCCACGTTTTAGGTAGATTTCCTAACCAAGGTAGGCCGGAGTCCTTCATCGGGGCATCGTGGTTAAGGCCATGAGTTACGGCCTGTTGAATGAGCGATGCGCGCTGCTCCTTGAGCAAGCCCATCTGCCGCCGCCGCATGTTCATCAGTCGATCAAGCTTTATTATTTGCTCGTCAAGATAATCGGCGATGTCTCGCTGTTCAGTAGCTTTCGGAACACACAATCGAAGATTGAGCACATCGTCAGGGTTGGCGCGGGGCATCTTCGCGCCATCCGTCATGCTGGAGACGCACTTGATGAACTCATCCGAAAGCAATGAGTAAGCCAAGAAACGCTGGTCAATTCCCTCCTTCGGCTCCAACACCATTATTTCCGTCGAGGCGACGCCCCTAAAGTTTGGCATCGCCACTTTGGCAAGATACGGGCGCAACTTTCCGAACAGAACGGAATGTTCATCGAAGGCTATGACCGAACTATCAACCTGTTCTTGTTCGGTATCAAGGAGAAGTTTGCCGGTGCCGGCCTCAATATTTTCCAATCCGATGTAACGTATCCCCTCGGGGCGAAATGGCAAAATTTTTCGCACTGTCGGCGCGATAAATTTTAGACGCATGCTCGGCCGTTGCTCGCTCATGCCTTCACAATCTCCCGCAACAAGTTTTCCGTCTCTTCATCTAATGTGAGCAGTTCGGCGGCGATCTCTTCGGTGGAGCGTAGCGGTGTGTATTCGTAGAAGTATTTGGTGAAGCTGATTTCGTAGCCTACCTTATCCTTGCTTCTGTCCATCCATGCATCGGGCACATGGGGCCGAACCTCGCGCTCAAAATAAGCGTCAATGTCGTCTTTCAACGGCACGTTCTCAAAGTCGCGTAACTCGCTGTCGGGCACTGGCAGGTTGTTGGCGTCCAGCACTGGATTAGCCGTTTCGTCGCGCTCGCCCAGATTGGCGCGGATTGCCTTGACTAACCCAGCGGTGAGCGTCCATGGGAGTGCCTTCTCCAATGCAGCAAAGAATTCAGAGTCGTTCCACGGCGCTTGTTGAGTCAGGTCGCTTAACGCCCCGGCGAGTTGCTCAGCGCGGTCGCCTCTGAGCCTAAGCACGTTAACATCCAGTTGCAAGCGTTCCCTCTGTGCTTCAGTTAGATCGAAGCGCAGTCGCAGCGGGCGCTCAACAGTGACCTTCGTGTAGCCGAAGTCGGCAGTGTCGAAAATCTTGCTGACTTTGCTTTCTTCAAATGCGTCGTAAATACCGAGGATGGCGGCTGACTGGTCTTCGCTGATCTCTATCCGCTTCTTTCCAAGATTGCGGCGTAGCAGGGTGTAGAAGTCGGAGCCGGTGGCATTGATGAGTTGCACTTTGCCACGACGCTCTGCGGTCTTCCGGTTATTGATGATCCAGATATAGGTGGCGATTCCGGTGTTGTAAAACAGGTCATTGGGCAACGCGACGATGGCATCCAGCCAATCGTTTTCCAATATGTATTTGCGGATATTGCTGGGGCCACTGCCGGCGTCACCATTGAACAGCGGTGAGCCGTTGAAGATGATCGCAATCTTGGAGCCTTGCGGAGCCATCTTGCTGAGTTTGTGCAGCAGGAACAGCATAGCTCCATCGCCCACGTCCGGCAGCCCGGGAGCGTAGCGGCCAGCCTTTCCGAGTTTGTGTTCAGCTTCAATCTCTTCGCGGATGTTCTTCCAGTCCTTACCGAAGGGCGGATTGGAGAGCATGTAGTTGAACTGGTTGCCGGGCAACAGGTCGTGACTGAGGGTGTTCTCGCGCTTGATGTTTTCAGGGTCTTCGCCCTTCATCAGCATGTCGGCCTTGGCAATGGCGTAGGTCTTTTCGTTCAACTCTTGGCCGTAGAGATAGACCTCAAGCGCTGGATTGATGCCCGCCAGTAGGTGCTCCTTGGCAATGGTAAGCATTCCACCGGTGCCACAGGCCGGGTCATAGATACCGATCAGGCTCTCCTTGGCGAGCTTTGCACGATCTGGCTCAAACATCAGTTTGACCATCAGGCGGATGATGTCGCGTGGAGTGTAAAACTGCCCCGCGGCTTCATTGCTCGCTTCCTTGAACTTGCGAATTAGGTATTCAAAGATCGTGCCCATGCCGTGGTTGTCCACGTTCTCGGGCGAAAGGTCGGCTTCGGAAAACGCCTGCGTGACTTTCAGGATGAGCCGCTTGCGAGCGAGAGTTTCGTAAAGGGGCGACAGTCCCTTTTCCTCGCCGCCGGAGAAGTTGTAAAGGATGTCCTTTACGTTGGCTGAGAAGCCTGAAAGATAAGCGGAGAAGTTCGTCACAATGTCGGCGGGTAGTTTGATCAACTCGTCGAGCGAATACTCTGAGGTGTTGTAGAACTTCTGCCCTGCGGCCCGCATCAATAGCGCGTCGCGCGTCTGCTCAGGGGTAGCCTTGTATTTGTCCGCTGCTTCACGTACGGCCTGCCGAGTAGGCTGTAGCACGCAATCGAGGCGACGAAGCAGAGTGAATGGCAAGATCACATTTTCATAATCCTTGGCGTCATAGTCATCCTTGATGAGGTCCGCGATCTTCCAGAGAAATTCTGCGATTTCGGAATGGTTTTGCATTCGATTAATTTGTCCTTACCAATATTGCGGAAAGTTATATTGATGACCGAAGAGGAATCGGCTTTGAAGCGCCGAGATTGCGTACGATGAGTTGCTGTCGTAAAGCTACCTGAGTAGTTTGAATTCACCTTCACGCTAACTAATGTACTGCTCAAAGTGCGGAGTTCTCTGCGGTGCCGACGTATTTCGTAGCGTCGAGTTGCTTGATCCGCGGCCCGAAGACTTGGTGCATCTTCTCTAGGTTAGTGCGCAACCACTCATGCTGTTCCGGCCATTTCTCCGGGTCCAAGAAATCAGCATTACGCCGGAGATAAATCCTGGCGCTCTTCTTGCCGAGCGGGTTATACCAGATGAAAGGTTGGCCGAATTCCCGCTCGATCTCTTCCTTTTGGGCACTCAACATGGCGAAGTAGGTCTTGGCATTCTGATCGTCCATGACCAGTTCCGTTCTAATCTCCGGCTCCCAAGTATCAGTCTCGGAGTTCCATCCCGAGGCGACGGAGGTCAGGTGAATACCGGTGCGCCCGATGGCGTGATTCATCCAGTTCTGCGGGAACGGTTTCTGGCAGCGGATGATGCTTTTCTTCTGCTCCAGAAACTCCTTGAACGCCGTCCAGAATTGGAGCTGGGTCTGTTTGTGCTCGGAGAGTTCGCCGCTGACGCCCTGTGCTGTTGAACTCTGCACAGTCTTCGTCCAGTCATTCGGCTTGGAGACGACATTGAACTTTGGAGCCATCGGTGACTCACCAATGCGCCAGAGTTCGACCTCAAGGCCGAAGAAGGCGAAGCGCTCACCCGTGATCTCGTTGAGCCAGTCGAGCGCGGCGCGGTGCTCGTCCGTGAAGCGCTCTGCGATCCAGACGATGGTGGCCGCCTTCAGCCCCGCCGCGTAGGTGAGCAGTTGTCCGAGGTGTCCGTGGTCCGTGCGCTCGAGCTGGTTCTCGACGAGGACCCAGTGCTCGTCGCTCGCCGTGTCACGGCAGAGAATGTCAGCACGGAATGGGCCGACGTTCTTCTCCTGGGCTTCCAGTTCAAGGTCGAGGTTGATAGCCTCGCCCAGCAGTTTGAGGTTCTCCTCCCGGGCGAGCCACGGCGTAAAGTCACCCGACTCGCTCTGCCAAGCGTTCCGCAGTTCAACCTTCTCCAATCGCCCCAGAGCCGGCATGCTCATAGCTACCTACTCCAATTCCCCAGTCAACCTCAGACAAAATATTTCTAACGGCAAAGCCTCTAGTTGATCAGTTAGCCGCGGGATGACATAAAGCAACCGAAGAGTCCAGAAGAGAGATTTATCGGTTCCCCTTCAAGGTAAAGATCCCCTATGTCTATACTCCTAGTTTCGGTCAGCTCGTAAAAGATGATTTCAGCGAACCCTCTTCCCCGCAAGGAACGATCACCACAGAATGAAATTTCGCAGACAATGTCTGCGAAATCTGCAACGCGGATCGCAGTGGCACCATGAGCTGTTATTTGTAGTGGGCTTGTTACGAGAGAATTAATGCAAGAACCCACAGCACAAAATTTTGCATCGCAACCTAAAATCATGTCCCAAGTCTTCGCACCTTTGGGTGTGTGCAGCGCTTGACGCCACCCTCTACTCCCTTTGGATAAAACCACGAAGTGCCACTACAGTCTGGACATTCTTTAGCCCGCGAGGGCACACCCTCTTTATAATTCTCTTTTAAAGCATTCTTTTTATTGGTAGCATCCGGCGCTACAGTAGCATCCGGCGCTACTGTAGCGCCGGATGCTACTGTAGCGCGTGATACACCAGGTGGGGGTGTTAAGAGAATCAGATATTCAGTACCACGCAATGACCGATCAGACCCGCCCTGTTCAAGGGCTAAGCGCTGTATGTATCCCAGAAATTCGAGTTTTGAGATGACCTCCTGTAGCTTCCTCTTTTTTAAGTTACATGCCTGCTGAAGCTTATCATAGCCTACCCGACAGGTGTCTTTCTTATATCCCCATGCTAGGCGGCATAACCTTAGAAGTACAACCTGTTCGTAAGGATCAAGGCGCGGCATAATTCCATCCAGTAAATCCCATGTGAAAGGCCCATAACCCGTTTTTTCAACTGGCGCGCTGCGTGCTACAGTGGCGCGTTGCGCTACTGTGGGTTCTGCTGCTACTGTGGCATCGGGATACAGTAAAGTGGGCTCTGATGCTACAGTGGCACTATGATCTACTGTGGTGCTTGGTGCTACTGGGGTATCTTGCGCCACTGTAGCGTTTAACGCTACGGTAACTTCTTCAGATGACGATGATAAAGAAGACGGGGCTTCCGTATCCGCTGATCCTGTCTCATTGATTGTTGGAGTTTCCAGTTCTGGCGTTGATTGGGCACTGTGTAAGGGTGTACTTTCAGTTACTGGAACCGTCGCCTGTGTCAGGGCAGAGGACTCCTGCGCCGCAGCCGCCTGGCGGAAGCGCTTGCGCTCCTCCTCAGCACGGGCGAGCCTCTCCATACGTGAGAGAGTTTGACTCATCCATCTACTCCAACTTCAGGCGCAGCATCATTTATCAACTCATCATCGATGCTCTCTATCTGTTCCATCTGCATCATTTCATAAGCTAGGGCTGCACATTTCAGTACCGCGCGCGGTATCCCGCCAGTAATGGTATAGAGCTTTTCGATTGCAGTTGATGTGAAGGGAAAGGGGATTTGTTCATAGTCGCAGCGGTGGCGCAAAAGTTCTGCCACTTCGGCATGTGTCA
>WUUC01101245.1_pt1 | contig 36772 bp, 28 predicted proteins | sample 6278441 | NCBI WGS metagenome assembly WUUC01 (sample SAMN13675441, study PRJNA597444) | soil metagenome | isolation source: soil | place: USA: Washington | collected 2017-10
AACGACAGCCTCTACGACCGGCTTCCGGTGACTTTGGGCTATGCTAAGGTTCTTGCTCGCACTTTAAAGAGGATGCCGCAGATCGCCCCCAAGCCATACGAATTTAGATTCTTTATGTGAATATTGCTAGTGATGACCACCGCTGGTCTGATCCTTAGCCAGCATGATGAGCCGCCGGATAATTCTTATTCGGCGGCTCATTTGTACGCTGAAACGGAATCCGCATTTTAATTTAGCAGTCCGCAACTTTATTGTCCTGTCACAGTTAAGTTCACACAGTCGGAGGTCGCGCGAAGACCATGCCCGGCAGCACACGCGGGATGGCAACGCCATGTAATTCGGACTGTTACAGTGAGTAGGGCTTCATTGCACTTGGTGTGATGTTAGGTAAGAACTTTGTTACCTCATGTCAAAACTTTATTCCCTCACGTAAGAACTATATTGTTGGTTCTCAACATGTTCACGAACAATAAAGTTCTTCCCTAAAGGGGGCTTAAACCTTTTATTTTCGACTGCTCGTGAGCGTGAGTTTGGAAATAAAGTTCTTCCCTAATGCCTGAGTTGCTGTTGTAGCAGAAAATGGAGTGAACAATAAAGTCCTTCCCTAAAATCCTTCTTCTGAGGATTGCTAAATCCCTAGTTCTCATAATACTCAGTCTTCGGGAGGGGCTAGTTCGTTTTCTTCCGTGCAGCAAATAGTTCCGCATGGAGGACATTCTAAACACATACCCCGGTTAGGAAGGCACTGTAGTCTGCCACAAGATACACCACCACTGCAGGGTCTCCCATACGGTGCTGTCATCCTATCTATTCCCCACGATGCGGTGGGGTCACATTCTACGTTATACCCAGTAACAAATACTTTGACGACGATCTCAGTAATAATTCCCGGCCACCAAATATCCACCGTTCGTGTGTATTGACCACTAACAATTATACCTTGAGTTCTATTTGCCGGTACTCCGTCATACTCCAAACTCCAGATATATTGTGATGGCTTTAGCACTTTACCGCCAATAACTTTAGCGGTGAATGAATGGCTGAGGGTAGCCTTGTTAGAAGATACAGGTATGATATTCACCTGCGGGCAAATAGGTGCTGTATCAAGGCTAAGTGTAGGCTGCGCCTCTTGCGTAGGCTGGGGAGTAGCTGTCGCCACGGGTGCTACAGAAGCCGATGGTTCCGGGGTTGAAGAGGGAGCGCCAGCAGGGGGAACATCAGCCACGTCCGGCGGGGGAGTCGCGGTTGCACTGCTAATTGGCGGCGCTGTAGTAACCGTGGGTGTTTGTTGGGGAGGTTGACTGCCGCCGGGCAGCGGTGTGACGGCTGCCTGCGATTGTTCTGGGCGCAGAGTGTCGCCAACTGTGGTCGTGGCAGTAGGAGATAAAGCTGGAGATGCACTGTCCGTGGGCGTGGGGGTAGCGATTTCTACAGGAGGGGGAGTCTCTACAGTAAGGGTCCGTTCGGTCTTAACCGCACTGACGATACTCGGGGCCGATACCCATATTGCGATAGTTATGAGCAGAGTAGTTAGAATACGTAAGTTGAATTTCATTCGTAGTGCGGTATTACCACTAGGATAAACTATCCTACGGATACTACGAGGTAGGACGCGAACCGTCAGGGTATTCGGCTTCGCTTCGAGGAAACGGACGAAAATATAATCGCGAAAAACCCTGCTCCAAGGGAGGATGTGCAGCATTTTTCTTAAACCGTCGCTAAGCAGAAGAGAAAATTGACGGGGAATAGCCACATTAAGCGAGCTAGCAATGTTGTCAATTATCTTACTATCAGGGTCCGCTTCGCCTAACACCCCAACAGTTGCCCTTTGCACTTCAGTATAAATTTCCGGCGGGAGTTCCTCAATCAAGCGCTGACGCAAGGGTGGCGGTATAGACCCGTTTCGGAACCACGGTAAACCGATCAATCGCAATATATTTTGCTCATCTGCTAGGTTAGCTTGCATGGAAGGGAGAGAACCTAGATAAAAGGTTAATTTCCATTGAAGGCTTGGGTATACAGCACAAGCACATAGCCATCGGAAAGTGTTTTCCCCGAGGTGCGCCCGAAGGAGCGCAATGACATCCGGAGAATCAAGGTCAAGCAGAGAGGGGATAGGTTTTTTACGCATCCACCCCTGAGGACTCGCTATGTCTCCAAGCTCATAGTAATCAGTAAGCGCTTCGAGTCCATCAAGCGTTGCCGGCATCAGTAAGAATTGATCCGCGAGCCTCAACTCTCTGAACGACCACTCATCCGGAGATACCGGTGTTAATAATGCCCGCTCTTTAATGGCGCTAAATAGGCTGGTCCAATCCTCCTTATCACCAGTGAGAGGATCGACAAACCCTTCACCGCTACCAAAAATCAGTAATCGGCAATCTTCGTGTTTATTAAGGACTTCAGTTAATGGTACGCCCCGCTCACCCTGATCCGTCATTGTTTTAGCCAAATTGAGAGAAGCCTTGAGGGGGGTGGGAGACGGTTTAAAGCAGACTCGGGGATCGCTGTCATAATAGTAGCGCGCGATCTGAATCTCCTCGCTCTCAAGCGCTTTAACTAACTCATCAAAGAACTGACTCAGGTTGTCGCGGTATGTCTTACGCTCTATAAGCACCAAATATTCAGGCACCTTGCTGGCGCGCCTAAAACTTAGAACCGGATAGCCGAGAAATTTAACGGTGGCATTTATGGTGGCATCGATATCCAGTAAGTTGAAGTCGGCTATTTGCCGACGCCTTAACAAACGCGCCAGATTATAAAATCGCTCCGAGGCGAAAATATGAAGCGGTGGTGAGGTTGGCCGGAAAGGGAAAATATGTGGCTGATAATTACTACTCAATTTGTTCAAAAGTAGCTTACGACGATTATAGAGGTATCCTTCATAAAGGAGCCAAAAAAGAGTAGGGGTGATGAGAGCGAGCCACCTGATAGGCTGGATTAATTCTGGTACGGGTTCGTCCGTTACAGATGGCGTGACAAAATTGGGTGGCGGCTCCGGTGTAAGCGCCGGACTCGGTTGGGGGCCGACGCCTTGATTAAGTTGTCCCCGCCGTTCCCAATAATATGCTGCGCCCGCAATTATGATTATCAGCAGCAGCGCTGTAGTGATATACGGCCACCGTCTCGCCCGCGCGGGTTCTGCCTCGGGTTCAGCAGCATCCGGCAAAAGTGGCGGCATAGACGTTAACGGAGTTGCGTTAACTTGATTCAACCCGAGATAAGTATCAAAAGCGCTATAAAAGAACTCCTGCTGTTTTTTATCAGTAGCCAAGATTGGGCATAAGAGGTTCCTCAGTTCATCTGGAGTGCAACTATCACCGACTCTGGCCAGTACCTTTTGGAATCGAAGATGACTGTCAACGCCGAGGATAAATCCGTTTTGGCGTAAGTAGTCCAACAAGTCACTAAATAAAACCCGGTTACTGTGGACGTTTCTGTCCTCCATATAGGCACTCACTTCAGGTAGGCGTATTTAATCGTTTCTAAATCATCCTTATTCTTCGCAATGATCGAGTAAGTTAACGCAAGCGCCTCGGCCTGGCCGCGGCCTAGGTGCCGAACGTTAATCTGCATCCTGTCTAAAACTTTTATCCAAGCAAGTAATTCTGCCGTGGCTGGCTTCTTCCTGAGGGCCAAGTCGCGTATCTCCTGGAAAAGCTCTATGGCATTCTCAAGCATGTTAGCCCTAAACTCGTCGCTTAATCCAAGCCGGCTTTGGACAATTACTGTTAACTGATCCTTACTGGGAAATGGAATATCATAAAAGACACAACGGCGGAGGAAGGCGTCTGGCAAATTCTTTTCGGAATTACTTGTGATAAGAACAAAAGGTCTGTAATTATCATTGATCTTAAAGGTGCGCCCCGTCTCTGAGACGGTGAAAGTCATCTCTTCTATTTCATACAATATATCGTTTGGAAAATCGCGCGAGGCCTTATCGACTTCATCAATTAACACGACCGATCTGACGGGACACTCACAAGGCGGGTCTGATGGCGGCAAAGGAAGAGACGGATGAGGGGGATGTGACAAAAGAATAGCGAGGCCTAATGCTTCATACGTGATGTATTTCTCAGTTGCCAGCTCCTTTTGCTCAGATCGGATGTTCGCGTCATGGAAGTGTCGTAAGGCGTCGTAGCGATAAAAAAGATCTTTGGCAGTTGAGGTAGTCTTAGTATGAAATACCAGAGGGCCATTGAGCCTCAACTCATAGGCGATGCTCCACGCGAGTTGAGTTTTGCCGGTGCCTGGTTCTCCTGTAACTAGTAAAGGTTGTCCCAGCATTAGGGCTACGTTTACGGCATCTCTTAAACTGTCCGCCGCAATATATCGAGCCGGATCGTTATCCCCAAAGCCTTTTTCGGGCGGGGGAAGTTCACTACCTCTTTCTGTAATCGTCTGCCCAGTGCCTGTGTAAAACTGATACGGTTTGTTTACGGTCATGGGGCTGCCTTTCATGGGCTACCTTATAGACTGCTGGCTGAACGGTACCTTTGGGGACAAACTTTTGAGCAGTCTTTCGATGTCTGCCATTTTTACTCTGCCGCGATTTCTCCTATATAGTTCTTTTAACCACTCAGGGCACCCTTCCTCATCATGGAACCCTAATTCACCAAGCGTACGGCAAACCTCTCTCTCTTCCGGATGCCCAAGCTCTTCGAAGAGCAGGCAGGGGTGCGTCTTATCGAGACTCACACTTAGCTGTCTAAGAAATTCGTTGAAGGTGTTCTTATCGAATTGCAGTGAAGGCAGCAAGCGCCTCCATATTGAGCGCCCTGGTGAAGGATAAATAAAATTTAGAAAGATCAAAAACTGAGTCCGTGAAACTCCGGGCGTGTATGCCGTCCAATAAGTATTGACGTACCAGTCGATCAGCGCCTTTAATTGCTCACCCCAATCATGGGCAATAAAGTCGTGCTGGATAACGACATAAGGAAAAGGCTTGAGCTTAGGGTGGTTACACAATTGCAGTATGGACGTATTCGCCGGATTATACTCAGGCGCGATTTCTTCGAATATGCTGATTTTAAAGCTTTCTCTTGCGTCGTCTAGATTATCCAAAGGATGTACCCAGGGTTTTATATGATGTACCGCGCCCTCTAAGACTCCGTGTCTGGCAGCTGCATAGGGCTTAATTTTATCCATTATGAGGCGCTGCACGAAGCTGTTATGGCACTGACCGGCCTCGCCTTGAAGGAGGTAAAACTGAGGACGTTCTTTGGAAAGATTAGGCTTAAAAAAAAGATTGAACTGCGACGCCTGACCGCCACGGTCACACATAGTATACAAATAATCACCCCCTCGGTTAACCGAGAAGTGTCGTGGCTCTTTCTGTAACCGCGGCGACGCTCCACTGAGGCTCACCGGCTGCGCGTCGGAAGAGGCCGATGAGCCAGCTAAGGGTGGTGAGGAGAAAGTTGAATTGCCTCGACAAGCCCGCTTATTCCATCATTCCAACTAGAAGCTGGAAATAGATCGATATATTGGAGTCGTTCCAAAGTTCGGGTCGCATCGATTTCGATAGGAGGGATTTCGCAGTTGGACAAACGAACGGGAATTAGAAAAACACTTCCGGGCGAGTAGTCGCGGTAGGCGGCAATAGCATCCATCGCTTCCGGATAAATGCCTGAGACTTTCCTCTTTTGACTTTCTTCTGACAAACACAATACAACTGCGTAACTCTGCTTCATCGCTTGCCGGATAGCAAACTTCCAGTCTTGTCCTGGCTTAATGTCTTTATCCCACCAGACATTCTCCCCTGCACTCATAAGGTCTGCGCGAAGTTGGGCAACTTCCGCTAAATTGTCGTGGCAATATGAAATGAAGATATGGCTATATTTGGTAGTCATACGATTCTAAGCACTGAGTCGGCGACAGCCGAACAAAGGGATGGTAAAAGGCTAACGAGGTAAGGCTCTCGCCAGCAGGAGTATCTGCAATACGAAACTGGGAAAAGGTATTCCAGTGAAATGCAGGATGTCAACTTCTAAGTACCAAATTACTGTAGAGTCTGAGAACCGGCATTATGGCAATTCCCAATTAACACTTCCTATTCTAGTAATCGAGGGCACGCACGTTAGAATCCTTACGCCACCGCCGGTGTTCGTGCATTACGATGATCAATCTGCTATCGCTAAATCGTGAGTGGTAGATCAATTTCTGACTTTTACAGCTCATCGTATTAAGCAATAGAGAGAAGGATTGAAATTTCCTGATCAAACAGCCCAGTACGGAAGCACGTTGAGGGTAGCCTGCCAGAACTGGCAGCGTTTCCAAAAGCCGACATCTGAGTTGGATGATAACCGAACCTAGATTGCCCTTGTAATCTCACGAGCGGCCCTTCAGCAAGGTGTCTCCACCCACCACGCTGAAATCAGACTTCGGACGCGGGCGTTTTTGAGGAGTTCTCCGAATTCCTGAAGCAGGATGCTTGGAGGAAGAAAGATGTTAACCACAACTCAAGGTGAAAGCGCATGCGCTTTGAAACCTCTCACAGCTATCGAACAAATTTCGTATCTGATCACCCTCAAGTCGTTGGAAAACATTAAGACAACGAAGCCACACGTGCCAAAGAACGCTGCATGACCAGATTAGCAATTATCTAGTGCTAATAGGTTTCGGCGTAAACACATTCGCATGCCTAATGCTTCTTTTGCCGCGCGTCCCTCTTGTGAACAGAAATAGTCGTACGCTTCCAAGTACAGAGACCTCACAAAGTTTACGGTTTCTTCGTCAACCTTTTCATCGGCGATAACCCTGACGACGAATCCGTTTAGTATTTTCGACCACCATGAGTTGCATTCCACACTGTCAGTGTGAATGAGCAGGAGTGGATCGGCGAAACCGAGAAAGTCGCCTCCGGTCGCCTGAGCGAATGCCGGGCCGAGGTTTTTGCCCGCGCTGCAACAAAAGGCCGCTAAGACGTTTGGGCCTGAGTCGAAGTAGTTCGAATTATAAAAGACCCCCTCGTCCCAGATACCTTTTAAATCAGAACAATCCTGCTTGAGGCCAGTTAGCAAGGCGTCCTCTTCTCCGAGGCCACAAAATATGAGAATGATTCTGTCTTGGTTCTCGTGATATGTTGCGAGCACGTCCGGGTAGGTAACGTCCGCGCGTTCGAGCCGGACGTGGTGAATCACTTTTCCGGTGTAGGAGAAATTGGATAGTAACCTGCTCATAAAGCAGGTTATCTCGTCATAGGATGTAGTGCAGAGAAGTATGAGAGTGGTGTTTTGGTGAGGCTCCACGATTATTCATCTCCTGAAGGTTGGTCTACCTCCCAGACCTAATGAGTATTTGACTTCGGTGACGAACATGCCGAGCAATTCCTTGCCAAATTCCGTCTTCTGCTGTACTTGCTCGATCATATTTTGGGGGCTGTACACCGCGCGGCCCACCGAAAAGAAAGGCCGCTCCGGGTTGCTTTGGTTCTCTAGCCACCCGAGCAGAATATCCTCCACGGCTAATTCCCATGGTTCGGGGAGGGGGATTTCTTCACGTTGAGGCTTGGCCGCGGCGGCGGCGGCGGCGGCGGCCGAAGACCCTATCACGACATAGTTACCCGAATCCCCGAGCTTGTCGCTTAAAAAATCATTCAGCTGGCTGGCTATTTCCTGCTTGCGAGCTTCTGCCGTTTCCTCAGTCAGGCCAGTCAATTTTCTTCCCCAGTTCACATCCCCTTTATCCCAGACAGGTATCTCTATTTTTTCGAGAGCATTACGATTTCGCAATTGATTGATGTTCCGTCCCGTCACAACTATTACGCGCGCATCCTTAAAAATTGAACGATTTTCAAGGACGAAGCTGTCGCCCTTGAGCTTAATGCCAGGAAAGTTAACGTCAACAAGGGCAATTTGATAGTCATACATTTCCAACAGTGTCTTGGCTTCTTCGAGATTCCTCGCTACGTCTACCGAGTAACGGTAGGTGTCGAAATAATTAGTCATATCTTGTTGAAAGGTTTCTTCGTCATCAATAACTAACACGCGAATTAACTTTTCTTCCGGTATGACTGCAGCCACGGCAACGGCAGTTGCTTCACTCATTATTGCTTCCTCCCAGATGAAGTTTGGTGAACCTCACTAGCTCCCTTGGCTTTGGTCCCTCATCAAAGTTTGCCGCCAGACAAACTCACTCAACTATGGCAGGGGTTTCCCGCCGTTGGCTCATAGGAACGTTGAGCGCACCGATGCCATCGTTGAAATCTTTGCTTTGCTTTACCTCTTCGGGGTGGGCTAAAACATAGTTCTGGTATGCCTCCCACTCAGGCAGGTAGATCGTGACAGTAGTTCCTTTACCCACGACGCTGCTGATTTCCATGCCGCCTTCGTGAATGTTGATGTGATGCCGGGCAATGTATAATCCGATCCCGCCGTTGGCCTTCCGGTCATGCTTTGTCGTAAACAGGGAAGTCAACTTGGGGATATTCTCTGCCGGGATGCCGCACCCGTTATCTTCGATCTCAACTCTCACCCACCGGGCCAGTTTCTTCAACTCGTGTCTGGCGGCGACCTCATCTGGAATGGCTCTGATTGTGGTTACTCTGGTCGTGATGACTCCCCCGTCTTTCTTCGCCTCCCTTATAGCTTCGATCCCGTTCTTGAAAAGGTTGACCACCATCTGTTCGAGCATAGGGGGGTATGCGCGGACGAAGTACTCTATGTTTCTTTGGGAGGGCTTGACATCGGGGTTGACAGGGAAGAAGAATTTCTTCGTATCCAGAGACATCTCAACCTTCACCGATTTGATGGCCTGAAGGATCACCTCATTAGCCGACACCTTACCCATGAACTTGTCCCGGTCGTAGAATTCTTCGCCGCCTCGCATATAAGGAACCACCTTGGCGATAGCAGCGATACGGTTTTTATCATCTTCCAGCTTCTCAATATACCATCTGACTTTATCGTCTGAGAAAAGGCGTCTCATCGTTTCGAGCTTCGTGCTGATGCCGGCGAGCGGCGTCTTCATGTCGTGTTCGATGCTCGCAGCGATGGCCCCGAGGGCTGCGAGCTGGCTCTGTTGATTGAGCCGTTCTTGTATCGCCGCCAACTCCGACTTCGCTTGTACGAATTCCGGGTACTTAACCGTCAGCAGAAGCTTGATCAGGCAGTAAACGTTGGTGGATTTACTGGCAAAGGCCACAATGAAAAAGCTAAAGAATACCCGGCTTACGTTAGCCTCATACAGGTAGAGTTTAAAAGGGTAGGTCAATTGTAATACTGCATAAAGGTAGAAGCTAAAGGAGAGAAAGCCTAATGTTTGGTCACTTCCCATCTTCGGGCGCTTCAATGCTCCGGTAATATGTTGCCCCACCCTGAACAGGGAATACGCGGAGAAGAGCGCGCCGGGAATCGCGTAAACTGCGAATTTGAGAGCGAGATCACTTGTCGGCCAGACATAATTGATGAGCCCGTAGCAGCCCGCCGTGATCGCCGCGATGCTGATGAGCCAGAAGCCGAGGATCGTCCACACGGAATAGGATGAAGTGTCGCTAGGCTTGGTCCGGGTGGACATGTAAAAAGACACGCTTGAGACGAAGGAAAGTGCGTAGGTATACAGCGAGAACTCAAAGCAGGCCGGGCCAGTGCTATCGCCGGGGGTGCAATTAGAAACAAAAAGGAATTCAAACGGCAGGTAACAGGCATTAGCTAGCCAGCCGATGGCGACGAATAAGTAAAACAGGTCGTCGAAGAACCTGAAGGCGAAGAAATAAGCACAGGTCAAAATCAGGGCGAGGGTCGTGGCGTTGAGGCCGAGAATTATGCCGCGGTCAAGTCCAGGTTTGATCTGTCCCATGTAGGCGGAAAGAAAGACGATGAAACCGCCTATCATGAGCAGGGTTGCAAGGACGGCGAAGAAAATCCAGCTATGCCGTTCCTCGCTTATCTGGAAAGCCTCCATATCATGTAGAGGCCTGTCATCGTCCGGTGCGTCCATAGCATCCTTGTGACGTGATTGAGCAGTCCCGTTACGTGGGCTTCGTCCATTAATTGGAATGCCCGCGCGTGAGCGCCGAGCGCTTTGGCTACGCACGTGTCGCTAAGCCCGCAGGACGCAGCACCGCGAGAGGGTCACCGCCGCACAGTTGTGGCGCACGTGTTTCGAGGAGGGGGTGGCGCAGAACAAATCGGACATAAGCATGCTCCTGAGGAAAGCACCTCCTATAACTTTTGCGAACAATAGCAGCTTCTACATAAAAATCAAGCTTATTTAATAATGAGGTGCTCGGCTCCAGCAAGCTCTACCTCCGTTTCAAGCTCCTTCCAACTCAGCCCGCATTCGCGCGCGACGAGGTTCCTGACTGCGGCGGAATAGGAGCGGGCATCATCGCCCATCCCGTGTAGGAGCTTAAGCGCGAGCGCGCGCATGCCCTCCTTATGGGGAGCGTTGAATAGTTGCGTAAGAGAGGACGCCAATTCTTCGACGAGCGTTTCCCAGCTCTTCCCACACTGTTCGGCGACGACGGCCCTGACTAACCCGCAGTGCTCGTGGCCCTCATCCCCGATGTCGTACAAAGTTAGCAAAATGTGTCTGACTTCAGCCGGCTCGGTGGCGTCGCGTAACTCGGACGTCAGGAGGCGGGCGAGTTGCTCCACGAGGTCTGGCCACTTCAGGCCGGAGCGGTGCTCGACGATGATTCGCACCATGCCGGGGTGATGGTTTGTTTCGACGCCCTTGAGGTAGAGAGAGTAGAACGCGTCTATTAACTGCCCGGCCGTGCTGGCATCTATCAGCCTGTCAGTCAGGTAGTGCGTCTCTCTCGCGATGTCGCGGCGAATGTTCGTGAGGCTCAGCCTGTCCAAGCCGCAGGTGCGTATCGTCTCCGAGCCGCGGAGGCTTTTATTCACCGCGTAGATTTGGCCCAGATCGTTGAAGGAGACGTGCTCGGCGGGATCGACATCTCCGAAGGGGTTGAGCAGGAGGGCGACTTCGGTTATTTCGGCGCATGGCGGCAACTTCCGCGGGTCGTCTTCGACGGGGAAGATGGCGCCCTTCCAGTACTCGTTGCACACCATGCACGACAGGAGGTAGTTCGACCACTCGTAGGAGAGCCACCAGTATCCGGTGTCACAAAGTACTTTGGTCTGACGCCCCTCGACGTTCGAGAGGTACGGTTTCTCTCGCCCCCACGTGCCAGGGTCGTCGTGCAGGGCATGAACCTGAGCTTTGGGGTAGTAATGCTCGACGTCACCGTGTTGCGCACCGATGACCGAGACTTCACAGTAGGCACACTTGCCATACTGGGCTTTAGAGAAAGCGTCCTTGAACCCACTCCACTTCGGCTGGAAGACATCCGCCTTCTTTTTCTTCTTCGGCCGAGCCGGGCCTGCGGCGCTCGCCGGCGCGGCGAGCGCCCCGGCGTCCGGCCGCCCACCCGCCTTCAGCAACGCGTCTATGTGCTTCTGCACCGCCTGCTTGGATTTGGCTACCCTCGTCGCAAAATTCGGCGGTTCCGGCGGCCTCTTGAAGAGTAACATGGCGTCCCATTACCCTCGCTTCTGTTGTCTTTCTCGAACCAGCCCAAGGATCTTCTGGCGGATGTCCATGCGGAGTTGCGGGTCTATGACGCGACTGGTCTCAGCGATATTCTCCTGCATGATCTCGGCGGCGACGCTTTGCGCCATGCGTTCCAAAGAAGTGTCGGCGAAGACGCCCAGCCTCGCGCGGAGCCGCGCCTCCAAATCGCGCCGTCTCTCATCGCTCTCGGGCGCGCCGGCTCGTAGCAAATCTCGGTGGGCGTCGAGCAGGAGCAGCGTCTCGTCGTCAACGGTCGAGGAGAGTCCAAACCAGAAGCCCGTTAAGACTTGATCCGCCGTGAGGCCGCGCGGGACGTCTTTCTGGATGACGGCGATCTGTCTCGTGCGCGGATCCCTGCGCAGGATGTAGACCTCCCCGGCTCGCGCGCCGACGAGGCAGAGCGGGTCGTGCGTCGTCACAACGAACTGAACCCGCGGGAAGACGCCGCGGAGGAGTTCGATGATCTCTATCTTCCAGCGCGGGTGGAGGTGGGCGTCGATCTCGTCGATCAAGACGATGCCTTCGGAGTCCTCCGCCGCGTCCCAGTACCTGAGCATCATCTGCAAGATGTCGGCGGCCAGCGCCACCACTGACTGGTAGCCGTCGCTTAACTGCTCTAGGGTGCTGCTCGTGCCGAGCGAGTTAAACACGAGCTTGACCGCCGCCCGCTTGCCGCGCTGCCGCCTCAATTCGCCCTCGCCTTCGTGCTGTAGGAGCTGCCGGATGGCGCGAGCGCTATACTCGAAAGACTTGTCGGATAGGGAGAGCAGCCACGCTTTAGCATCGATCAGCGGTTGGAAAGGGTCGAATAAATTCAGCACCCTCGGGTGGCCGTTCGCGTCCGCGAGCTTGTGCCCGTCGCGGGGCAGCAGCCGCGTGCCGCCGTAGCTGAAGAGGAGCGTGTGCAGCTTATTATTGTTGCTCTCGAACGCCTCCTCCCCACGCCTAAAGTGCAACTCGAACGGCTCTGGGTAGCCCGTCAGCCTAACTTTGACGTACCCGCTGCGGGTCCTATGGCGCAAGAATTGCGAGGGTTGGAGTCTACGCTCTCGACGCTGCTCCTCGCTCATCAGGGCCAGCGTGACGGCTTTGAGGATGGAGCTTTTGCCCGTCCCATTCTCGCCGAGGAACACCAGCCACGGTTTCCAATCTCGGGTCGGGTCAAGGGTGAATTTCAGGTCTTTGATGACCTTAAAATTGTGTATCTCAATGGAAGTGATGAACTGCGACCGCCCGAAAAAGAACTTCCTGCTCGCGCGGCCGGCACGAGGCGAAGCCATCGCCACCATCTGTTCAGCTTGTCTGTACCTTTGCGTCAGATCCGTCACCATTTTGGTGGGGAAGAAAGGGGATGCCGCCCTCGCCGTGTCGAGAACTTCCTGCGAACGCTCATTTGGTAAGTCGGTCGCCCAACGCTTCGCGTTCTCACGCAGCCAGCGATGTATGTATTGGCGACGCGCGGCGGCAAAGGGCCGCGACGGGGATAACATGTCGCCGAGGACCATCTTCACCCCGGCCTCGTCTAAAACCGCCGGCACGAAGGTGTGGAGAAGCTGGTCCCGTGCGGTGTTGAGTTCAGTTCGGCGCTGTTCGATCAGCGTTGGGCGGTTGAGATTAAGTATCTCGATGGTTACTTCGCCACGCTCAGCAGACGCGATGACAATTCCGTCCTTCGAAAAGATGAGGTGTGATTCCGGGTCGTCAGCACAGGGGTCCAAAAGAACGTTGTCTTCCTTCTCAATCTCATCCCACCCCGCTTCGATTGCCGTACGCTGGCCACTGACCGGAAACTTGTTACCCTTGGCTAAGGCGCATTCTTGGCATGACAGGTAAAGGTTCCTCCACTCATACGTGAGCCACCAGTAATGCTCCGGTGACTTCTCGCCGCTTAGGTTGACGGCTCCCCCTTTGGGGCGAAAATGATCCACCACCCTCTCAGCCACCGCGATGGGCCTGTCGCAGTAGGCGCACTTGTCGTGGAAAACCACGCCAAGTAGAGACTCAGCCCTCCTCCAAAGAAGAGGCTCAAATTCCGGCCTGAATTGAATGCGTTGATGGGGCGAGCGCGGTAAGCCGGCGTAAAATGCGCGCAACCGCTTTCCAGCCTCCTGCCACTGCTCAGTGAGGTCGTAGGGAACGCTGACGACTCCGCGGGAGGCGCGTATCATCGGCTCTCCTCAAGCGAATAATCTTAGGCGCTAAAGAGAATTGCTTGCGCGCAGTAGTAAACGGCTTTTACCCCTTGGGGAAATGAGGCTTGAATGTAAAGCCCTTGTTAGATGACCCCAGACCCGAGAAAATACCCTTGACAAGCGTATGTGTCAATAAAGTTTGACTGGCTGCACGAGAGTCCGAGAACCGGCATTATGACAATGCCCGTTTCTATGAGGCTGCTCCGTCCGCTCGGCTCTGTGACAGCTTCGACTTTAGCATGTTCATAGCGCCCTCGACCGCGCATTCTACTGCTGAAACTTCTCTAAGGTTATAGACATTTACTCTCATCACGAGCTGCCACTCCCGCGGCAGTACACATTCACCACTGGAACCCCTTAATTCAATAGTTAGAAAAAGAGGATTGAATATAGTCTTCAAGCAAAGCGTTGTTAATACGGGTGAGGTATTCGGCGAAGGAGTTATCTCAGCTTCAAAAACTTAACTGTGGAGAGTAGTCTTCGATGCGGTAAGCTTTGCCGATGAGCACAGCGCTAACACTTCCTGCGGCCATTGTTGACCTACTAGAACCAGTGATGGCCGCACTAACTGCGAAACCTTTTCATAGCTTCTCAAGACCGGATGTTGGCTGGCTTGAGTGGGGTATTATCATCAAATAAGGAGCCAGCCACTGTGGAGTGGAAAGAATCAGTTAATGACTACATTATAATGTTTCGGATAGAGCCTGCTGAAGTCGGCGTTGTAGTTACTGCTACTCGAAGCGATGGCGCTACTGCTGAAATGGAATTTGAGATGTTACCCCACAAGGATGATGTTGCCGGTATGTTCTTAAATATGCCTGAGTTTCGGAAGATGATCGAGATGGAGTAGGCATACCATTGACCAAAGTCGTCGGTCGTTGGGCTGAGAATTGAGTGAACAATAAAGTACTTTCCGAACACTATCCACCCTAGATGTTAGTGGACAGTGTGAATTACTTGGTCTGAGTAACACGCTCAAGAGCGTCTCTGATCTGAACTGCAAGATCAGCAAGCGTCTTACGAACTTGTGGGGATGTGTACGGCTCAAAACGTAGCCGACGCCAATCAGCAAGTTGTCTGGTAGCTATTTCTTGAGCCAGAATGTCAGCACCTTGTTTTTCCTCATCATTAAGGAGAGGATAATCTACATAATAAACTGGCAGGATGAGATCATTGCGCCTTAACTTTTTCTCCCGCTGAATAAAGTACTCTAATTCTCGGCGACAATTGGAGCTATTAAAGAAAGTAGGAGTAATAATAGGGATTAGAAAGGTTACTTCGTCAAGCGACTTCTCTATACGCTCTTGCCACTTTTGGCCCCACTGAATGTCATCACGGTCTTGGAATATTGGAAACTCTCTTCCTGTTTGCAAATGAACTTCTGCGCTCAATCTCTTGCGAAACTCTGTTAACTGCCCATTCTCATATTCATCGTCCAGTCGAACATAGCTCATAAATGCTAGTGGTAGTTGATGCCGCTTACGATCTAATTTGAATGCGGCTCTAACATAATTATCACGACTCTCCCGTAACTCAACAACGTTCTCCAGCTTATTTGCTATTAAGGCTGCTAACGTTACATAGGCATATCCAAGACTTGATGGGTCCAAAGTGCTTTCTTCCATCACTGCTAATTTCTCACCAAAACTATAGTGGGCCTTATAAGGAAGTTTAGTGATTTCGAGCAAATCCATCTGATTCATCGCGGCTGGCAGCCAGTCAGTATAGAAACCAGCAGCTTTCTCCAAACACTGTGTTAACCAGTATTTTGATTGTTGGGATCCATTGTCGAAATCGAAGCGTGTAGCGATCGGAACAGTCAGAAGCTTGGGGCGATCGAAGGGTAAATCTTGGCGAGCTACTGATGCTTGTTTAGCCATCCTAACAGAACCAGAGATCCCCTGTTCATTAGGAGGGATGAACAATACTAAAATATCTGGCAACTGAATCGTACAAATTCCGCCGATATCGTCAGTAATGCCAGTCCTACTATCTATCAGCACAAAATCATAAACGCTTTTCCATTCGCCTCTTAATGCTTCAATAAAATAGCCTCCTCCTCTGTTTAAATAGAATTCATGGACATCAAAATTTCTTACCTTTTTAAAATATTCACTGTTGATTTGACCTGGGGGTAATAGATCAATGGTTTGCTCTGTATCTTGCAATTTGACGCTTACTACATAGTCTCGCCAACTAGGTTTTTTCGACTTGTTCTGTATATCAGAAATTGAATAAAGAAGGTCGACTATGCCTCGATGGTCAGAAACCTGCTGAAGGTCTGCGTATTTTTCATCTTGAAAATAGTTACCAAGACCTGGAGCTTCAAGATCCCAATCTATTGCTAAAACCTTATAACCCCAACGCGCAAGTAGAACCGCCGTATTGGCTAAAGCCATCGACCTGCCGACGCCACCTCTAAATGAATAATAAGTCACTATCTGTGACATAAGAATTAAGCAATGTCTGATGATAATGAGGGCAATCTGAAGTTAGGTTCTGGGAGCTTAATATCAGGATTAGTTTCGAGCCTTTTCAAGGGCTCTTCCAACCACTCCTTCGAGAGCCATTCTGCTGTCCAAGGTGGTGCCGCACTTATAGCTTCGGCAACATTAGGTGCCCAGTCTTTGATTACACTTAATAATTGATAATACTGGCTGGTTTGCTTATACCCATCAAAAACAATATTAAAATTCCTACAGTCTAATGCCTGTATATTTTGAGCGACACGCGGGTAAAATTTTCCATTACCAAAAAGCCTTACAGGGTATATCAAGCCTTGCGGGTTAGAGGAAGTTCTATACTCTAAGCGATCTTCTCGGTATAACATCATCGAGAACTCAGCCATGCACCAAAGAGATTGGAAGTAATGAATTGACCAAATGGGTACTAGAATTTTAGAGCGGGATAGTACAAATTTCGTGCGCTCAGGGAAATCATGAAGACCTGTCGGTATTTCGTTATCAACATAAATATTGACAGGGCGCCCAAGCTCTTCAGTTAAATAAAGATTAAAACTACTTAGGAAAAATTCATGCACCCAAAGGGCGTGATGGGATTCACGTGGAAAGCTAATAAAAATGTCATATTCGTAGCCAGTAGTTTGTATCATGATTTTTGCCTAGCTAAGGTTTAGTTGCGCCCCGGCAAGGGGTTCTGTCTAAGATCTTGAAACCCAATTCTACATTGATTACCGGTTCAGGTTTATGCAAGTCAGATCTAGCAATGGCTGCGGTTTAGGCTTGCCAACCGGGGCGGCGAGTGTCTGCACGTGGTGGCAGTACGCGTACCCTCCTTTCTCCTACAAGGCTACTCGCCGCGCTCGGCTCCGTGACAGCTCCGATTTCAGCATGTTCATAGCGCCCTCAATCGCGTATTTTACCGCTTGAACTTCTCTAAGGCTATACACATTTGCTCTCGTCACGAGCTGCCACTCCCGCGGCAGTACATTCTCTCGGCCGTAAAGCTCCGCGACCCACCAGACGCGACGTACCGCATATTGCTCTTGTGTCTCCAACACTCTGCTCAATATCCGTGCCGTCAGAGGCATTCTATGTAGCTTCTGCCGTAAGAGAGTGATTGCGCCTAAATCTCGCCCGATTGCAGTCCTCGTCACTCGCACCGGACGACCTGGAGCCTCTTTGAGGCGACAAGCTGCTGCCTTCACAGCCGCGGCGTACTCGGCATCGCGTCTCTTCCAGTCAACACTGGTCGTTGGTAGATTTCGTCTCCGGGGCTGCGGCTTATTCCCGTCTAACCATTCGGCATCATGTTGCAGTAGCCATGCGTATTCTCGCGGGAGCTTGAGCCGCAGCGCCTTCAGCGTGATCTCCCGCCCCTGCTTCATAGCGGATAGCCACTTCGAGCGGCAGCCGCGTCGCTTTTTCTCCCATGCCACTGAAACGGCCTTCCCTTTGAGTTGAGTGGCGTGGGTGAGAGTCTTCAACCTCTTGTTAGGGCGGGAGAGTAATAGTTCCAAGTGGGCACCGTGCCTGCGGACAGTCAGCGGGTCTACGCCGAGCCTCCTAGCGATCTCACTGATGCTCAGTGATGCGTCCTGCCATAGATGCTTCAGTTTAGCCTCCCACACCTGCCCGAACGAAATTATTCTGCCAACGCGGAACTTATCTTCCGGCGAGGAGTCGGGGCCCGTACGCACGTATGCAAATCCGCAGTCACAGCTAAACTTCCCCGTCGGCTTGCCATACCGAAGCCTGTCACCTAGCCGGCATTTCAGTATCACAGGCTGCCTGTAGTGAACGGCGGCAGGATTCAGGCACGGCCACGGCCCCTCTCCGAAGGGGCTTGACTCTTCCGGTAGCTGGAAGAACTCTTCCACGGTGCGGCCGAGAAACTGGATGAGCAGTAGGTGGTAAAGCGGGTGCTGAGCGTGCTTCGGAGGGCGCACCAGTTTCAGTAGCCAGTTGGTCTTGGCTTGGTCAGAGCCGGAGAACTCGCAGTGAAGAAGTTGTAACAGGGTGGGGGAGTAATGCCTCGTGAACTCGTCCAGCAGGGTGGCCACGTGGATGCTGCCGGTGTAAGTCGCCAACCCGCGGTCGATCAACCTTCTCAGGTAGCGGCTGTGCAACTCACTGAGTTCTGATCCTGAAATAGGGTGCTCGAGCAGCCATGCTATGTCACGTGCGACCTGTAACAGTACCTGATGGTTGCGGTCTGAAGAATCGATCCGGCGTGGAGGCAATGCTCTCGCCGCTTCATCGGGGGTGATGAATTGTAAGTTGTCCCTGTCGGCCCGGCGGCTAACACTACTCTCCTCAAGAAACACCCCGTGGGTCGGACACACCTCAACACCCGATACTTGGTGGGTGCGGTGCCAGTAGGCCTCCGTGAACCGCCGCCGATCCTCCTGTGTACATACAGGGCAGAACCTCAAACTTATGGGTGTAGGGATACGGCTGGCCATCAGGCCCGAGCGCATATAGCTGGCTTGGCCGCGGCCGTCTCTCATGTCGGCTTCGAGCTGTATGACGCGCCCGGGAGGGAGAAACGCGCTGAAGAAGGGGAGTAGCGTGTGCCGGTTGATGAGGCGCTCTGACGTCAGTGATGAGCCGGCGGGCAAGGCAGCCGAGAGATGGCCGAGGCTGTTAGGGAGGTCAATCGTCGCGGAAGCGCCACTTGTCCCGAACAGTTCTTCGGGCACCGCTTTGGCGTTCGAATACCTGACGCGGGCGCTGAATCTCGCGCATAAGCTGTAGAGTATTTCGTCAGGATATGGTGTAGGGAAATATCCGACCATATTCAGGTCGAAAGGGGAACATCAGAAGCACCTAAGCTGCTTGAACGACCCCTTCTCTAACGAGTCGCGGAAGATCTAACCATGTGGAATCAAAAGCGCTTTTTACATGCGGCGCTAAGTAATAAGTTTTACGAGTGCCGGCTAACGACACGAATGCTGATTGTGAGGGCAAAATACTCTGTTTGATGCAGTAGTCAACCGCCCACTGAAGGAGGCGGAGCGCATACTCCTCCCGGGTTTCAAGTACCTTACTAAGGGCGTGTGAAGTCAGCGGGAGTCTGGCAAGATTCTTTCGACTAAATAGCGCCTCGCTCCTTTCAATAGCTCTGAGGACTGCAACTTTGGTCACCCGAATCGGCTTTCGGGATGTGGTTTTGAGGTGTGGCGAACAGGAGAGAATTTCTGCGGAAAGTTCAGCATCACGTTCCCCCCAATCAATAAGGCTAATCCCTTTATTGAGGGAAAGTGCCGGGAGATGCTCAATGAGCCAGGCGCGGTCATTATCCCTAAGCCACCGGTAGGTATGGGTGAAGGGCTCTTGCTGGAAGAAAGAGCGCGATTCGCCTGGATGCTTACGCAAAGCAGCTAGCCATTTCTTACGGTGTGATTTAAGCCTTTTTAACTTGTTGGATTGTGCTTTGGCGACGCGGCTTTTTGTGACCGGGTTGATGGTTACTGATTTACGCTCAGAGCCATGCCGGAAGAAGTTGAGCTTAAGACGGATAGCGTGGTAAACAACTCTGGAATGAGTGACGCCCAGACGGCGGCCTATCTCCCGTATACTTGTTGATGGATCTTTCCATAAATCTCGTAACAGTGATTCCCACAAAGCCCCGTACTGTTTTACCCAGTCATAGCGGTAAGGATCATCCGGTGATGCGTCCGGACCTTTACGCGCATACGTAAAGCCGCAGCTACATCTAAACGTCCCGATTGGCATTTCCTCTGTGCCGCGCCTCTTCAGTTGATAATCTCTAATTTGCGGTACTTTAAAGTACACACAGGCTTTGTTGAGACAGGGCCATGGCCCCTTGCCAAAAGGTTCCGGGAGCGATAAGGGAGAAACATCTTCATCGGCAAACCCGCCGAAAAAGGCTTCTGCCGTGTATCCGAACAACTGTAGGAATAATAGATGTTTTAGAGGATGCTGTACTTGGTTTGATCGTAGCATCTCAATAAAAACAGACAGCCATTGGTGTCGTTGCTTTGTATCAGAGGTGAGCTTTAGCTCCTGCAGTAGATCGGAAGAGAAATGCTTATGAAAAAGCTCAACCAACCGGGCCTGTCGTATCTCACCTCTAAGGCCAACCAGCCCATGAGCGTTGAGTATCACCATGTACCTCTCATGGAGAGTCCGAAAGTCCGGTGTCAGATCTCGTTGGCGAAGCAACCAATCCGCGTCGCGAGCAACGTTTATAAGGGCTTGGTGATCTTTGTCATGCAGATTTAGTTGACGAGCGGTTGCAATAGGAAAGCTAATTTGATTGGCTGAGATATACATTGAGTATCTACGCAGTCGCTCGCTGCCCCCATACGGGCTGCTGTCATCAAGTAAGACGTAATGTTTCGGGCAAACCTTTACACCTGGTACTTGGTGTAACCTGTGCCAGTAACCCTCACCATATTGCTTCTTATCTTCGTCAACACATAGCGGGCAAAATCTTGGAAAAATCGGGGAGCGAGTTCCACGAGTCAAAATTACAGGGTATCTATGCGCCCCTGAAGTATGCATCCCCTTCATGTAATCTATGAGGCGCTTGATGTGCCTTTCCTGAAAAAAGGGAAAGTAAAATGGTGCCAACGTGTGATCATAAATTAACCTGTGTAGTGTGAACTGATGGCCAGCGGGTAAGTTTGCGATCAAATAACCGAGATCCCATTGGAACCCGGTCACCCTTACCCGATTTTTCCCTCCGAATAATTCAAGATTAATGTCTGCCTGACTGGGATATTGCACACGTTCGTTATAGCGGGAGCACAAGCTGAAGAGCAGCTCGCCAGGGTAAGGGGCTGGAAAGTGGGCGATCATAATTTGGCTTGGTTAAATGGCTATCCCGAATTACGAGAATTCATCGGTTGACCCAAACACATTAGAGGCTACAGATAACTGCCCGCTTGAGTCTTCCTTCGATTGAACTGATAGTGCTCGAAAATCGCCATCCTCAAAAGCTTGAGCCCCCTTACTTGCTTTACGGTTTTTACTCGCTCTAGTTGAAGACGCATCCTCCGTAGGCCCTGAAGACTTTGTCAGATCAGAAGAGTTCTCGTTACCTGCTTGCGCCCTCTTCTTACCTAGTTGCTTGCCCCTGCCGGAACCAAGTTGATGCTGAATGGATCGATCAAGGTCAGATACGAAACGTGGTGAACGCCGGCCCGGCTTTATTTCCACGGGCTGATTAAACACCTGATCTACGAAATATTGATTGTCTTTAATAGCGGATTTGACGATGCTTGTCGTCAGATCTTCCTCACCGCTGGTAATGGCACGGCGCTGTGCGAGGAAAAAGTTGGTTACGACGAGGGCTGTGATACCTTTGGACGCAGTAAATAGTTCATGTACTACAGGTTCATCAAGTAACTCGCTGGGTAGAGGGTGAGGCTTATTCAAATACCAGTATCTCCACATAGCACGAACAAATGCATTCCAGTCTTCATCTACTATTTTCGAGCCACTAGGGCTTTTCTCGTCAGCGGTTTCCCGCATGGGCTTCCAGTAGATGTCACCCTGCTCACTGACGCGTCTTGCCTGACGAAATTCGCCCGATAGGAGGGCTTTCGCTTTGGGAGTGCCGATGAGGATGAACGGAATGCCCAGAGTGTTCTCTAGCTGCACGAAGAAGTTGAGCATGCGGGTAGCCCCGCCGCTTTTGGCCTCATTTAGATCTTGTATTTCATCGAAAATGATGACACCAAGGAAATGATTAGATGCCACCCGGGCCATAATGAGGAGTAGTTCATCCACATTTCGCCTGTTCACGCTGTAGTAACGGGTGTAATTGGTCCCGAGTATGTCGTCAACCTCCTCAAGATAGTTGATGCATAAACCCCTTAAGGAGCCGTCACTCGGACACTGTAGCTTCACCCACACCAGTTGCTTAAGTATAAGATCTTGCCCTTTATAGTTGGTGTGCGTAATGACCTGCGGGTATAGGGATAAAATGTTTTCAACTGCAGTGGATTTGCCGACGCCGCCTACTCCGACGATGCTCAATCCTCTTGCTTTAGAGCGAAGAAATGTTCTCCTTTGCAATCTTTCACCTAGTTCTTGGACTTTTGAAGCTTGGCCTGTCCAGAGACCATGCCTTGTTGGATTACGGTCTATGTAACCGCGCCGCAGCATGTTCGAGATTGAAAGATGAATTTCGTAATGAATGCCCTGAGGGATAAAGAATTCTCTGGCATTTTCGAGAAGGTGAAGACGGACTTCGGTTGGCAATTGTGTCTGTGCGGGATCATATAGCGGGAAGTATGAGAGCATCTTTTCCACCTCTTCCATGCTCCAGAGCGGCGGCAGGGACTCGATGAGTGGATTACCTTGGTATTCAGGAATTAGCTGCTCCGAGTATGTAGCGTTGACCTGCTCACCGCGGATGACTGAAAGGGGGGCCGTCTGCCGCAATTGGTTATTTTTCTTGGGCATGATCTCGCATCATCCTTTCTTGGATCGAAAGCACATTCGCGAGTCTGGGCCTCGGTACGTATTCCTCATCGCCGGCCTCAGAACTTGCTGTTGCCGACGGTTTGGAATGCGGGGAGTCGGCCAGCCCAGCCCTCTCGAGAATCTCTCGGCGATACTCTTCATCCATCAGGGCAATTTCGGTTTGCTTTCGCTCTCTCATGTTCCTAAGCAGGGATGCCCTGCTTTCCGTAGTGGAGTTCTCATGCGTGGGAGCAGCCATTTTTTCTGCTTCCGCAACAATGTCTTCAACACCGGCGTCAAGCCCTGCGCGCGCTTCCATGTCCGGTACTTCGGCGAGTTGATCCTCTATCTTCTTGCGTTCGTAATACTCTTCGACCTCGGCCCAGTCAGAATTGGCGGCAATTGAGTCGGGATTAATCAAGTGGCAAGGTATCGAGGTAGTCCCGTCCTTGGGGCGCAGGTAGATGATTTCGGGAATCCGAGGGTCGTAGGCAATGTCTTCCTGCCAGGTGCCTTTATTTCTGGCAATAAAGCGCCAGTTCTCTTCCTCCGCCTTTTCGCAGGTATAGAACTCGCCTTTAAATCTGATGCCGCGCCGCATGACAGTAGCTTCATCCCCCGGAAGTAGGTGAATGCGTATTGATTCCGAATCCCTGTAGCGCGGTTTGCCCGACCTATTGTTCTGCCCCCAAAGGAACAGTTCCCGCGGAATTGGCTTGACGTTGGAGGCAATCATGTCCTTGTCCAACTCATACCAATCTAGGTAATGGTGATTATTGTGATAAAGGATTGCCTTGATGAGGATGGCCGTGAATTGATTGATATCCAGCACCGCATCAAGTCGGACGTCGCGGTCGCCGCGTTCTTTCTCGGGGTTCAGTGCTCCGGGGAGTTTGTCTATGACGCGGATGTTCAGGAGCCTGAATATCTGTTCGACAATCCCTTTCCAATCGGCCCGGTAAGGCGGTAAGTTGGAAACTCTCATTTTAAGACCGGCTACAAGATTGTCAGCGTTGTAGCCGAGCATCGGGCCTCGGTCCCCGGTGATCGCGTCGCAGAGGCCGAGGACGGGCCACTCATCCTTGCTAATGTCGATGCCGTACTTCTTACAGAACTGTACCTTGTCCTCAGTAGCGTTCTTTAGGGCGAGATTTATAACGTTCCACCCCTCCCTCTCGAACCTGACGCAGATGCCGACTATCATCCTGCTGAAAACGTCAATGATGACGATGATAGTGGGACGACCTATGACATGTCGGCGGTTGAGTCTGCTGATTAGATAGATGTCAGCTATCGTCGCATCAATCTGATAAAGGGCCCCAGGATACGGAGCTTCGCGAGTGGAATTCCCTTTCAATTCCCTGAAACGCAGTTTATATCTACGCTCGCCAAATCTCTTTCGGAAGAAGTCTTGAAGATTGCGCTCGACCTCTTTACGCACATGGTACTCAAATTGACGCGGACTAAAGACTTCGCCTTTCGTATAATCTGGGAGTAGGATTTCCCATTCACCTTTCTTGTTACGAACCTTGCCTTTCGGGCAGAAATGCCTGAGCGTGTTACGGTAGGCTGCCTTTATGCCTTTGAGCTTTTTACCCGCGCCTTTGATAGGTTTATTGTTGAAGAACAGTAAGATGCCGAAACAAATAATATTGAGCCAAGTGGAGGTTAGAACGACTCCAGTCGGTTGTTCAGTAATGCTGCTAATCTTACTCGGCCGCCCTAGTTTATTTTCCTTTTGTACTCGGTCTTCACCCGGAGCTCCGGAATTCAGGTAACGGCCAAAAAGGGCATTCCTCGTCTTCCCGCCGCACAGCCATAAGTAGTAGAACTTGTATATGCTCTTCCGGCCGTATGTGATCTCCGAGCCGTTTTTGCCGTGGGCAAACTTAATTCTGGTTCTTTCGGCAATGAGAGCTGCACGCTCTTTAGGAAAGAGCATTTTGAACTCGTTCTCGCCGGTGACCAGCGGTTCCAGTACCTCCCAGCGATTATCCCTAACTCTTTTGATCTTTCTGTAGCGTGCCTTCTGTAAATCTTCGGCGGTGAGCGTGAGTGGAGCACGATGGTCTTCATATTGCAGCATCGCCTCCCCGTTATGGAGTGCGACTATGATGTCATGATACTTGTACCAGACAGGTTTTGACTTCTTGTCGTCTACATCGATTAAGGCGAGGTCGATATTCGATTCATCGATGAAGATAACCCGTTCGGTTCGCGCAGACTCAGGGTCGTCTGGAACCCCACTCCATCTAATAAGTTGGCTGTCAGAGATCTTCACGCGACTAACCTCCCTACGTCATACAGTATTTTCCGTGGCGGGTTCAGAAGGATGAGGCATTCGTTTGTCCGAATCCGCTTGCTAACATCGACCTCCCAGAAACGGTTCGCAACTAGGTGTCGTACGACGGCTAGGCTGGTGCCTGCGTCCAACCGCAGAATGCGGTCACATCTTTGGGTGATCTTTCGTATAGGCAGGTTATCGCTAAGGGCCATGTGGGTGAGGAGTGTGGCTATCCGCTCCACGTCCGGCCCGGTGAGAGGGTAAAGATCGGTGAGCCAATAGCAGGGGTACACCCACAACATATTTTTGACAAATTCATCTGAGACTTGGCGCTCCGTATAAATTTTCAACTTAGAATTTCTTATTGGCGCCGCCCAGTAGCGGCGCTCGATTTCGAGCTTCTCTCGCGTTCGCGGATTATCAAGAGCTTGGTAGTACTTCACCGTACACGGATGAAGGGTCATCTTCCGTCCCTGATCGATTGTCAGCACAAGGTCGGTTGACATGACGACTGGGCACTTGGTACGAGGATCTGCGGGATGCCGAACGCCCATGTCTCGAGCTATCTCAAGAGTTTCTTCAAGCGGCAAAAGGGCGAACTGCTCTCTTTGATCCTTGACGGAAAGAGGCCATTGAAAATGGAGAAAAACTTTCAGTTCTAAGTCACTGAGTAGGTGATGAACTCGGCGGGCTTTCCAGCCAAATATGCGGTGCACCCTACCCAAGGAAGGGAAATCCTGAACGCGGTGCCATGGAGCATAATTTGGCCCTTCTCCTTGGCCGCGTCCTTCAGCGATACGTCTCTTAATTAATTCGGGGGTCCATTCGATTCGTCTTCTACCCATCGTCTTATTAGTCTCCCGAGACAATTCGCAAGCAGGCCGGTTAGCGAGCAAGAGATATAGCTCCGCCCAAGTCGGCGAATGCATTACTAGACGCACAGTACGAGTCTGAGCAGTGCAGACCGAGACGTGGATTGCAGTGACTAGAAGTATGTTCGGTGAAAGTTCAAGCTCCTCCTCCTCTCCTATGCCAAAGGCGAAGAGTTGCTTGACTGTGGCTAGCTGTGGTGATGTGAGAGGCACCTCAGGGGGTTGAGGGGGTTGACGGGGTTGATCCGTGCTAAAATACAGTCAGGCTCCTCGGTCGCCGATTCCGATCCGGGAGTTAGAAGCCGTCCACGAGCTGGAACCTCGTGGACGGCTTCGCTTTACAAAGAGCAGAATTGGGCGCAGAGAGTATTACTAAACCCGATTCCCGTCAAGGAAATTTCGACCATACCGTCAAACAAAGTCTGTCGTCAGCATTCTCAATACATTAAGAGAGCTTATTTACTGGACCGCGAAACAATTAAATCAGGTGCGAGATTCTGAAGAACACTTTGCTTATCAAGCGCCTTTCCTTTTTTACCGAGAGAGTGATAGGCCAAACTTAGCCAGGTTATCGCGGTGAGGTTGTCAGGTTCTTGGGCCACCACTTGTTCCAGCGAGGCAGCAGCTTTCTCATAATCCCCAACCTTTAGCTGAATTTCCCCTAGAAGCCACAGAGCTTGCGTGTGTCCAGGATTAGCCTCTACCGCCACGCTCAAACTTCGGATCGCGTCATTGAACTTGCCGCGCATCACATGAATCAGTGCCAGCGCATAATTTCGTTCGGCATCATCTGGGACGAGTCGCAAGGAATGTTCTACTTCTTGAATCATCCACAATGACCGTCGAAATGATGGTCTGTCCGTCGTTGGCTGAGATGCTTGCTCTGACTCTTGTCTCATAGGAGCACTCGCTGATTTAAGGCTCACGAATTACTTAAATAGAGCATGCAAAGAATTTATCAAACACTCTTACTGGTACTTAGCAGGATGCAGGTTATCGCCGTAAGGATCTGAGTGCGCGTTCCGCTCAGGGCCGTGCCTCGAAGCTGCAGAAGTGCCATGCCTAATTCTAGCCAAGAACTTCTCTACGCACCGCCGCCGGTGTTGTGCTTGGGGGTGTTTATTATCCCGTAAGACGGAAGGATCGACGTTAAGGTAATAAGCCTCAATGCGGGCGATGCCGTACGCGATTGAGAGCGGATTGTCCTTAAGTAGCAGACAAGCCAGTGTGGCCACTAAGTCACTCTTAAACTCCACTAGGTGATAGGCACGAAGGCAGCCCGTGCGGTCAGCTTCACGCAACTCGTCGATGAAGCATTCGTGCGCCAGTTCATGGGCGGCGAAGCTGCGGAGTTCTTCGTCAGTGATCAGGCCGAGCAGCCCCGTGGAGACGATGTAGATAGACTGGCGGAAGACCCCGGAGAACGGCGCATCCTGTTCGATAACGGCTACGTCCCAATCCCTCTCGAAGAGGCTGAAGATGGGCTTGAGCTTCTTTGATACGGCACACGACTGCTCACTCTCAGGGCCATAAATTAACGTGTTCTTCAATTCAGGCTTGGCTCTTAGTTCCTGCCAATATTTCGGCTTGTCGCTTTTCGGGACAGCCTCGCTTCGCAGTCGCAGGTGATAACTGAATAATCCTCGGATATCGGCTGACGGGGCCACACCCGCGATCTCAGTGACCGCCTGCTCTATAAGCACCTCGTCGCATATTCCGCCCGCACATCTCTTCAAATTTTCGTTAAGGTCTATGTAGGCGATGGCTTGTAAAGAGGGAAAGGTTTGCGCAAAGACAGGCATAAGAAACCCAAGACATGCTGCCGCATAAAGCGGGAGGACGGATTTAATTCTCATCGGAGAGCCCAAAACCCGGCTGAGGACGAAGCGGGCACTTGGGAGCGGTCGGCGCTTTAGCTCTTTACAAAGGGGCGCAGTCTGTGACGAAATGGCATGCACTTGATAAATGGGCGTATACGCCGCGCCCTTTGCGGATTTTTGAAAGAGGGGAGCACACGTTGCGGTGACTCAACCAGCGGCTCGACCACTCAGGTAGATGTACTGGGGCCCTCCTTCTCACCTCCTGAGACTTCCGGCCCCTTCCGAACGTCGCCATAGGATAAGTAGAAATCTACTATTTTTCAAGGCGCGCGCCCTGCCCGTTAAGTCATACCTGCCCATTAGGAGGAAATCCTAATGGGCGAAAAACCCCGACCGGTGCCTGCGCGTCTCGCCCAGAAGTTGCTGGACATCAGGAAAAGGATCGATGGCGGGCTAACGCAGGTGGAGATGATCAGGCGGCTCGGCTACACCGAGGAGCAGCTGCCGCAAGACCGAATAAGCAAATTTGAGAGAGGGGCGATGGAGCCAAGTCTGATCGTCTTAATCGCCTATAGTGAGGTCGCGAACCTTTACCTTGAGGCCATCGTCCGTGATGACCGGGACTTGCCGCCTGGAAGCTTGCCGTGTCGCACAAAGCACCCCGGCGTACCCGTTGGGACAGCCAAACTAAAATCGGCCAAGGGGAAGCAAATCAGCGGCTGATAGAAAGTCCCCGTGAGGCCGTAACCACAGGCGTGCATAAATGAGCTTTGCAGTGTCATTCGGACCGTTGACTTAAAACGAAGTCATTACGCCCAACATTCGTCGCGGTTTCGGATACCCTATGAGTTCGCAGTGATAGCTTGCTTGAAACACATCCGCGCTTATATGCCTCCTTAAGCGGTGTCAAGCAGACACCATTCAATCATCCCATGCCGAAGCCAGAAGTGACTTCGGCAGCCTTTGACACGCCACACGGAGGGTGTGAGAGAAGCCGTCCCGTCCGAATGTTCCGTAAGTTCCCAGCGTGGTCGCTCGTCGGGCAGGAGATTCATATAGAGCGTCTCGCCGCACCCGCACGGACAGACCATCGCCGCGAACCATAGGTGTTCCGCCTCACCCACGGTGTAAAGGGTCTTGCCATCTAGTTCCTCAGGTAGTTCCTCGACTCTAACAGCTTTGAGCGGCGCAGGACGCCTACGAAGCCAACTTCGTAGGGCATCCCACCATTTTCTGAGCAACTTCATGCGGCCTTCCTCGTACCCTCGTCACTCAACTCGGCCATGTCGAGGAGTGGCCTGACATCGCCCCGGCCGACGTGGCGTGAGAGGATGCGGCACGGCTCCCCCTCGGGCTCGTGGTAGAGCCAAGCCTGCGTAAGGCTGAATCCGTAGGAGGCAAAGTCGCTGTTGCCATCATCGCGGTATGGGTGGAGGCGGGCGAGTAGCTCGTTGACGGCCAAGGCGGCGAACAGCATGTTGACGCTGATGACTGCCGGGCGTTCCTCCTGCGCCCCGACGATGTACTTCGACCGGAGCTGTTCCCTGTAGGCCGCCGGGTCGGTGCGCCGGAGGCCGTCGGCCCGTACCTGCTCCATGGTAAACATCCCGCGGCTCAGCAGGCTCGAGCGGCCCGGCTGGAGGTAATGTACCGTCCCGCAAATCTGCTCGACGCCGCCGTGGCCGTCGGCCTCGAGCTTGACGCCGACGTCGAAGTACGGCAGCACGTAGAAGGTGGCGAGCTTATTGAGCAGGAAGCGTCCGTCCACGCTGTCCATGCAACCGACGACGATATCGGCCTCGGCCACCGCCCTAACTACGCCAGGGTCGAAGAGGTTCCGAGCGAAGGTCACGACCTCGGTGCCGAGCCCCATCCGCCTGATCGCCCGCGCCAGCATCTCCACCTTGAATTCACCGCTCCGGGCGTCGTCCATGGTGGCGTTCAGGATGCGGTTCAAGTTCTTCTCCTCGACACCGTCAGGATCGACGAGAATCAACCTTCCGACGCCGAGGCGGGCGAGTTGCTCGATGACAGGGCTGCCCGTGCCCGAACCGCCGATGACCGCGATGGTGAGCTTGCTCAAGATGGCGGCGGTGCCGGTCCCGAAGGCCTGTGCGTGGCGGCGAGCGAACTCACGCACGCCCGTGACCCTCTCCGTCGGAAACCAGAAGCGCAGTTCGTCACCGACGACCGAGACCATCGACAGCGGCTCGAACTCACCGGTCGGAGTGACGACGCGGCCGAAAATGCGGCTGTCGGGCAGCATGATGGCACTCGCGTGCGGGTGCTCGGTGTCCATCCAGCCGTAGACAGAGGCGAAGAGATCGCGGTCGGAAGCGTCGTCCCACTCGGAGAACTTTTCGAGCCCGCCGGGGTGGCTGTGGACCTTTACGATGGCGAGGCCCCGCTTGGCGGCCTCGGTCAGGTGCGGCAGGAGCACGTCCGTTGACCACGTGACGCGCACAGGCGTGCGCGTGCCGCACTGGTCGTAGGGAATGGGAATCACCTGCCGGGCGGTTAAGCAGTGGCGTGAGTCGCCGGCGCGGCGACCGCAGAGGATGACGGCGGCGGCCTCGTTGCCGTCGCCGGGGTAAAGATGGGCTTTAAGCAGCGCGTGCTGCTCGCCCGTAAGTCTGAGTACTACACCCATGGTTCTTACGCGCTCCTCCTGAGCCTGAACTCTCGCTCAAGCCAGTCGTTGACCAGAGCAAGGTGAGTAGAAAGGTCGTCCTCACCTGGACGCCACGGGTTTGCTCCCGTGCGATGCCTCGACCATCGCTGGAACGTCTTACCGTCAAGCGGCTGGGTGGAGAGGGCACCGATTGTCACGCAGTCAAGGCGGGCGAGCGGCGGGTAGAAGTAGACCATGTCGAGCTGGGCTTCCGGGTAACCGGTCTCAATCCTGACGGCTACCGTGACGCGGTCATGGTCGTAGCCGGAAGGGACGGGGTAACCGTGCAGAAGCAGCCAGTGAACGCCGTTTTCGATGATGGCCTCCCAGAGGAGGCCGAGCGATTCCAACCAGGTCTCGTCGGCCTCCGGGAGGGAGAATTGACGCCGCATGGGTTTTAGCCCTCCGTCTGATCGAGGGGGAGGGTCATGAACCGCTCGACGCCCGGCGTCGTGAAATCGGCCTTCTCGTCGAGGCCGATTTTGTTTGCCTGACCGCCACGCAGCTTCTGTGAAATCATGTAGTTCGTTGCGGGCGTTTTCCCTGCAAGATTCAGCAGCTCACGCCCAGTCATATACGGCACACTGACGACGTGATGCTGTTTATCAATGCGTATGCGATAGCTGCGTGCGCGTGGAGGTTTACGGCCCGACTTAGCATACTCCTCAAGGTCAACGACATCGTCAGTTTCGATTTCAGCCATTTCTTTGTTGTCGTTTGCCACTCTCTTTATCTCCTTTCTGAATGGGTTAAGAGCAACGCGCTCTTCCCTACAAGATGAATACACTTGGGTGTGACATAAGCTATTGCAGCTAGATTTGTCACACCTTTGTGTATTAGATAGTGGAAGTTTTTTTCGAGCGGGGTGCAAAAGGTGATGTTGCAACATGGAAAACATGCAAAGTCGGGGTAACCCGATCGTCATGAATGCGACAGATGGGCAACTATTCGCCTGGATGTCACAACGCGGGACTTTGGCCAAGGAGGCTTGGGCGGAGCTTTATCGGCGTTACATGAAAGACTTGCACAAACTTATGTTTAGGGTTGAAGGCTTGCCGCCTGCGGACTTCAATGATTTGTTACAAGAAACGATGAAACGTGCCTACCATAGCGCACACACTTTTCGCGCTAGGGATGATCTTGAGGCGGAAGCTTCTCGTGGAAGAACTCTAGTCTGGCTATTGCAGATTGCTAGGCGCCTGTTCTCATCTAAGCTCCTTCGGCAGAAAGATGTGTTGACATCCCGCACGATCAAGCATGTTGATACTGAGGAATCAGATAAAGGTGCTTCGCCGGTACGCGGAGTACCTCGTAGCGAGTTGTATCGAGAGATTAAAATTGTGGAGGACAAGGCTGTTGGGGCTGATGAAGCCGCTGCAGATGGTAAATGTTCAAGCGATGCTGCGCTGCTGCGACGAGCACTCGCGACTTTACCCCGCCGGGAGAGAGAAATTCTCATCACTTACTATCAGCATTATGACTCAAGCCGGAAGAAGCAACTCTTACCAGATGATGAGATAGATCGCCTGAAAAATAAGTACAAGATTAGCGCAGGAAACATTAGGCAAATTAGAGTTCGGGCACAAGACGCCGTCAAGAAGTACATGGAATCGCATTGATACTACGGAACAGGTTAAGGTCATGAATAAAAACAAGCATAACGACGAAAAGGCTCTGCGGGATAATACAATCTCGGAAAAGAGAATTTATGAGGCATTGATTGAGGCGGGGTTGATCATTCCGCAAACGGAGGATGATATTCGCCGTGCCGAGGAAGCATTAGCACAAATTGAATGTCCACTGTTACCGCCTGAACTGTCTGATCCGTATCTCATTATAAATGAGCTTGATGAGTTGAAAGAGGATGTCAGAACTGACGAAACACCTGTCAATAAATGTCCTACCAATAAGCAGCCACTCAGGCTTGTTCATCCTGTAGGTAATGAGGAGTCCATAAGCACTCCGTTCATTAGCAAACCTTACCTTGGGTATGTAAGTGATGAAACGGGAGAGCCACCCAGTGCAATTACGCAGTGCATAAGGACATCAAGACAGTTTTTGATTTTGGTAACCCAGAACAGCGACTCCGTAGACGACTGCGTTCGGGATGAAATCGCCGACCGCACGGTGAAAAGATGGCCACAGCTTAACCGCAACCGTGTGTTAACCTCACTGAAAACCTCCTCTGAACGGATCGCGGCATCAAGAAATAAACCATATTCGCCAGGAACCCTAAGCTTTGAGCAGATTCTAGATCGCTCGGGAATGGGTGAACAAGAGAAGGATTTTTGGCGGAATCTGAATGAAAGACATGACGCATCGGGATTCCTCAAGTATGCCCGCCAAAAGGCCCGCGCATGCAGGGAACTGATCGGTGTTTCTTCTGAAAACTTACTGGGCAGGGTCGAGAAGTATCTTTGGGACAAATACCACATTGAATTATGTGACGTTGAGGCTTCGGAGATTGACGATTCACATGCTGAAGTACACCCCGACCAGAACAGCCTTTTATACGACAGGCGGTTGCTCGAAAAGCCCGATGAGATGCTTTACTACATCGCGCACGAGCTTGGCCACTTGGAATTGCATTCACGCCTTTCAGAGCCTGAAAGTAAGCCCGATCCAGTATACGGCTCAATCTACAACAACAGCGGCCCTAACTCCCTGACTCGGTATAACCCACGGTCTCAAGAGGAAGCCGAAGCAAACGCTTTTGCCGCCGAATTTTTATGTCCGTCAGATGAAGCATTTCATCTCTGGCGTTCCGATTCGATAATAGACACAGCCGAGTTGGCGAAGCGTATGGGGGCACCTGTTTTCGTCGTGCGTGCGCAATTAGCAGAGGCTCTCTATCAATATACGTATACCTCCGGCCCCGGTAATTCGCAGACCCCAAAGAGAGAATTCAAATGCGATGAAAGCCAAGAGTCGGCGGCAACGTTTATACGCCGTCCCGTGTTAGTTGACGCCGGTCCAGGAACAGGTAAGACGGCGACCTTGGTTAGAAGAGTTCAATTTTTGCTCGAAGATTTAAAGGCGAGTCCTGAGAGTTTGCTGGTATTGACTTTTAGCAATGATGCTGCCGCTGAATTGGAAGAAAGAGTCGCTGCCAGATTCGGAAAGGCACTAGCCGCCCGTATCAAGATCAGCACGTTTCACGGCTTCGGCCTATCTGTCCTTCAGTTACACGGGCAATTCCAGAATGTTGATGCAAACGCCTGTGTCCTTGATGAAGCAGGACAGGTGGAACTGGCGACAAGTGTTATAGGGAAGGTGAGTTGCCACAAGATACTAAAGCTAAGTAGACCCCACGATACAGTTCAAGAGGTAGTTAGGCATATAGAGTTCCTGAAAGATCGGCTATGCACGCCTGATATGTTTGAGCAAGCTCTCGACGCTTGGCAGCCCAAACAAGGTGAAGAAAGCGAGCTAGAGAGGGCGCGGGTCTTTCTCGAAATTTTCCGTGCCTATGAGAGAACCAAAGACGAGAGCAAGAGATTAGATTTCGCCGACTTAATACTGAAATCTATTGAGCTGTTATGCAAGGAAGCCAAAGTCAAGAGCGCCTATCGCGAGAAGTATGAATGGGTGTTAGTGGACGAATATCAAGACGTTAGCCGCGCCACAGCTATTCTTTTGCAACAGATATGCGGCGAGGGGAATCCACCGTGGGTAGTGGGTGATAAGAGGCAATCTATCTTTCGCTTTCGCGGGGCGGCCCCTGAGAATGTTGATGAATTCGAGAATGACTTCCCCGGCGCTATTAAATTTAGCTTGAGCGTTAATTATCGCTCGTGCGGTGAAGTAGTCAGTACGGCAAACCAGCTTGCCCATTTGATGACCGCTGGTTTGGATGTAAAGCCGGTCAAACCCCTCTGGCATACTGCTCCTTCGAATCCCAAAGCCTTTAGCGGGCCAGCCATTTCGATTGCTGTAGCCGAGTCGGATCAGTCCGAACATGAAGGCGTCGCTAAACAGATCGAGCAGTGGCTAGAGACAGGAATCAAGCGCGATGATATTGCGGTGCTGGCACGACGCAATGTTGACGTGCGAAACGTAGTCTTGAGTTTAGGTAAACTTGACATTAAGGCTACGACGAGGGGGCTTGTCACTGCAGAGGGTGCTGCGGGCGACCTTGTCAATATCGTTACCTTCACAGATAGGCCGATAGCTTCTTTACCAAGATTAGCTTTCAGTATAGGGCGTGGCCGTTTCCAGAGGTTCAGTGCAGAGATAATCAACGGCGTGGTTAAGCACCTGAGGCACTCACTAGAGGAGGCCGGCACGCTTGACGAAGAAGGTATCGAAGAGGGCCAGGAGCTTGTCGCCGAAATAAAGCGGTTGGACGAATGCTTAAAAAGAGAGAAGAGCACAGGCGACGCCTTCACCATGATCTGTGCTTTTTTATTCGACGGCAGTGATTATCTGCGGAGGGTGTTAGAGCTAACGGATGAAGTTGAGAAGTCGCTCGCCTTGAGCGAGATAGTGACAACGCTTGCCCAAGCCACGACCTATCGCCTCTCCCATCTGGGCTCAGCAGCCAAACTTTCAAGGAGAGGGTTCGCGAAATTCTTCCGTGAATCTCTCAGTTCAAGCGCACCTTGCTTAACACCACCTAAAGCTGACGTAGAGGCCGTGAAGGTGATGACGTGTCATGCGGCGAAGGGGTTAGAATTTCCCCTCGTTATAGTAGCCGGGCAAGCGCGTTCGACAAGGCTTAAGAACAGAGGCTACAAGTGGCTACCGCCCGACCTGAAACCGAAGGATGAAGAGGACGAGGAACAGGCCGACTCCGTATTATTTGTCGGGGCTACGAGGGCACAGCGGGCGTTGCTAGTTTCCTACGCGGCTACGTCCAGTGGGCTACCGAAGGCTGAAAAGCGAGCCGTGACGCCGCTATTAAAAACTTGGTGCGAACAGCCAAATATCCAACCCATTCATTGGCCGCCTAGCATGCTGGAAAAGGATTATTTCGAAGTTGGAGCGGTCTGGGGCGGGAAGTTGGGCCAACCACTGTCTGCGAGATCTTTAGATAAAGAATACTGCTCGCTGAACACCTACCTGCGCGATTACGCTGGCATTAAGTTCCCTGTGAATGAAAAGCCCCTGTACCCAGTCTTCTACACCACCGTGCGGCATGTGATGCAAACCATCGTAGAACTGGCGAATGAGCAAAAGGTGCCAGTTGATGGTGAGTCTGCTCGGCAGATACTACTGGAGAAGTGGGAAAAAAACATTGCCCCGGATCATCCACACTGTGATCTTTATTATCATGTCGCGCAAACCTACACCGGTAAGTTTGCAGGCGGGTTCATTCCCGAAGAAGGCCACGTCGAATACCTAAATCCGACCATATACGAAAGTAGGACGCATTTTCCAGTACGCCTTGATCTGGTCTCCTTATACCGCGTTGACGGAGGCGCGCCCACAGCGATTCTTTTCCGTCCAGAATCACTCCGAGAACATAACAAAGAAAAAGGGTTACTGTGGGGCGCTCTCAAACCGCCGAGCCGTAGAATTGCGTTTGTACTTTTACGACAGATCGAGCCATTGCTGCGGCCGATTATCTTCTCAGGGGAGGACGGGGTCTTCTACAACTATCAATGGTCTAGCAGGAAGACAGATTTTGCGAACGAACTGGAGCGTGTGAATAACAGGTTTAAGTCTTTCGCTCAAGGCTATTTCACCGAGGAGGTTCAACCTTTTACCTGTGATAAATGCGACTCGCGCATAGCCTGCCCGCACTGGATAAAAGCCTTGGCCTGAGATATTCAAAGGAGTGCTGAAGATGACGTACACAGTGTTGAGAATTAACAATCTGCTGGTCGTGCAGCAATGGGAATTGAAGGCCACTGATCTGGTACAGGCCACTGATCAGAGATTCTATCCTGTAACTGCTTTCCCCGAACTGATGCCTTTATTCCCTCAGCTAACGCCGCCACCTGTGGCAACGCCTACGTTTTCCGATATTCTGTGCGACCTGGGCAAAATCTTCCTTGTTGGCGTTGGTATTTATGTAGTAATTGGGGCGGTGGCAGCTTTACTGACTCCTCAACGTAACGACGAGCCTTTAACTCAGAAGGACAGGAAGTACATACGCGGGCGTGATAGTGAGATCTGCTTTTACTGTACGGCTTATGCTCCAAGTGGTCATGTCGATCACCGTATCAGCCGGGCCAACGGAGGCGGCAACGATTACGGTAATCTCGCTTGGGCATGTGCTCCGTGCAACTGGTCAAAAGGAGCGATGAACGATACAGATTTTATGGCCTTGTTCCAGTGATGACACTGCCAGGCTGGGAATCCCCAGATGCCTTTTCGAGGCATCTGGGGAACAACTTTATTGTTTGGGGAAGGACTTTATTGTTTAGGGAACAACTTTATTTGTCATAAACACAACACCGGCCGCGTTAGAACAACTCGAATTTGATGGTGAGGTATTTGCGGGGGTTCTGGCGGAAGTCGTAGATGAGTTTGACGGTCTCGGCGGAGAGTTGGTTGACGTTGGAGTAGAGT
>WUUC01108466.1_pt1 | contig 36693 bp, 49 predicted proteins | sample 6278441 | NCBI WGS metagenome assembly WUUC01 (sample SAMN13675441, study PRJNA597444) | soil metagenome | isolation source: soil | place: USA: Washington | collected 2017-10
GGAGTGAAAGATGTGAATGGAGCCGAAGTCGTTTGACCGGATGATGAGGCCGTTCGAACAGACCAGCTTGAAAATCCCCGCATCGAGGCAATACGCCGAGGAGCGGTCATGGGAGTTGGTGAGGACGAGTTCCACTAGCTCGGGCATCGTGCCCTTCTTGTAGTAGTGGTGGGACCCGGCGTGAGCGCGAGCGAGGTCTGGGATGCCGACGGTCTTGGCGCCCTTGAGGTCGTCGCGGTGCTGAAAGCGGAGCATATGCTTCGTGAAGGGCTTCTTCCCGGCGATCCGGGTCAGGCTCTGCTTCGCGTCCACCGGCATGAACCCCGCATCGCGGAGGCCGTTGAGGACGTTGACTGTCGGGATGAAGGCGTAGCGCTCGGAAACTCCCTCCCAGGGTTTCTCCGCAAACACGCTCGGGGCAATCGCCCTGATCTGGTCGTCGGTGAGGATCAACTTGTTCATCTGGTGGTTCCTTTCTGGTGGTGTAGGGTTGACTAGATACCTGTGAAGAAAATGAAAGTAAAGGGAATTGATCTGAGCGCTAGGAGTTCTCCGGGATGTTTCGGCAGACTTCAGGCGCCAGCCCCATACAGCGGGTCGAGCACTCGCACTTCTTCGCCGCCGCCTTCTCTTTCTCCGCCTCCTCCTCAGCGGTCTCAAAGAGCAGCCGCGAGATGGCGACGGCTGCGGCCTCCTCGGCGGGGTCGCGCTTGACGGGGTAGGGGGAGGTCTCCAGCGTTGCGGTCATCCCGATGAACGCGAGGATCGTCAGCGCATCGAGCGCCGGACCCTGACACCCGAACTGGAGCCTCACCTTCAGGGGACGCCCCGCAAGGGGTTTATCCTTGATCGTTACGATGTAGTACACTGTGATTCCTTTCTAGTGGGTCTAGGATGGGCTAGGGGCGATTTTCCGCCCCGCCCCGCTACCTCCGGGAGGCCCCGGCCTGCCGCGATGTACCTTACACACCGTAGCAAGCCGGGAATTGCCTATCCGTACATCCCGGGGAACTCAACCCCGTCTACGGCGTCTAGGGCCTCCTGGCACGCGTCCCGCACCGCCTCCGCCTCCTGCTCGCGCTCCTCCGCCTGCTCGATGGCGGAGCGGAGGCGAGCGAGGGTGGCCTCATCGGAGTGCTTCTGGACCTCCTGCTCGTCGGCCTCGCGCTTCTCCTCCAGCTTCTCCATTTCGACTTCGATGGCTGCAATCGCGACCCCAAGCTCATACGTCGCTTGCCCGGCGCGATCCCGGCGCGACTGCTTGCGCTTCTGGCTCGGGGTGTACGTCGCCGGGAGGTCTGCCAGCCACTCGGGGACATCCGGGGCCTCCGTCCAGTTCTCCAACTCGTCCGCAGCCGTCCCCCGGGCCTCGCCGACACCGGACCCCTGAAGCGACTCGGGGGTGTTGTCGAACGCCTCCCGCATCTCCCCAGCCAGCTCCTCGAACACGCTGTACGCGCCCTCGATGAGCCCGCTGATGGTGCTCGCTACGGGTTCCACTATGCGCTTCTTCGCCATGACCTATACTCCTCCTTGAATGCGCTTCACTCGGTTGCAAATCCCGCCCATCGTGGTCGGGGTCCCGTTGACGGGCGGGTACACGTACTCCTTGAGCCGCTCTGCCTCCCCGTTCTCCCAGACACGGGTGTCGGCGGCGATGATGTAGCGGCGACAGCCCTCCACGATCTTCTCGCCCATCACCACCCCCTCCATGTAGCAGTCGGTCCTCCCCTCAAAGTCATACGACCTCACCCGCTCCCCGGCGCGAATCGGGTCCCAGTGCGCCGCGAGGTGCGAGGTGATGAGGTCGATGGACGGCTGCGGCAGCTCCATCTCGCTCAGGACTTCCTCCAGCACGCCCTTCTTCTGGGCGGAGAGGAGCGCGTGGAACAACTTCGCCCGGCACCAGAACTCCGGCTGCTTGATGACGGTGAGGGCGTGAGAGAGGTCTACCGGAGTGAGCCTCACTTGGCCCTCCGCGCCTGACGCTTCTTGCGCTTCTGATCCGCCTGAACGAGTTGGTCCAGGTTGTTCTTCTCAATCCGCGCCACTCCATCCTTCTGGACGCGGGTGGCGCGCCTCGCGGCCAACTCCCGGGCCTGCTCCCGGGCCTGCGCCTCGACCATCGCGCCGATGTTCCCGGGCCTCCGCCCCATCCCCCGCCTCGCGCTCCGGCGGTGGGCCCCTTTGATCCAGTGTTTGTTGCTCATTGGTAGTGCCTTTCTCCTGATGATGATGATTGAAGGAATGTAACGCCGAAAATTCTAGCCGAGGAGTTTTTTGCCGTCGCCTCCTTTGACGGGGGTGAGGTTGATCTTCTCGCCGTAGCGCTGGCCGTCCGTTGCCGCGCTCCAATCGGTGTTCCGCTGACGGCTCTTGCTGCTCTCTAGCTTCCCCACCTGCTGCTGAATGAGGAGCTGGTTGGCCTTGCGCTCTTGCTCGTAGACGGAGGCGAGGACGAGACTGGCGCCGGTGGATGGGTTGGCGATCTTCTTCGCCTCGGCGACGCTAGCGGCCTCGGCGGTCTTGCGTAGCTCCTCGCACCTCCAGTACACCTTCCCCGCCGCGCCTTTGGCGAAGGAACGCCAGTAGTTGGCGTCGTGGCGGCCAAACCGCTGACGCGCCATACGGGTGCCCTCCTTGTCGATGCTGTCGATGACGAACGCTGCCATCATCTGCGCTGACGCCACGTTCACCTCCCGCCCGACGAAGAAGTGGGAATCCTTCTTGGTGGCGCGGCGGGAGATGTAGAAGTATTCGCAGAAGAACAGGTGGGCAATCGCCGCTGCCGCCGTGCGGACCCAGGGCTGGTTGTACTTGAACACCGTCTCGCCCATCCCGCGCTTCTGGTCCTCTGCCCGACCCGTCCCGGCGGCGTCTGCCTGGGCCATCGTCAGGCCGTACTTCGCCAGCGTCGCATGCGCCATCCGCAGGGCGTTGTCCCGCTCCCCCTCGGTCGCGCCGCTCGCTGGGTCAGCCATCGCCATCAGCTTCTTCACCCGGCGCAGCACCTTGTCCTTGTCGAACTGCTCGTTGTCGGTTGTCATTTCTTACACCCCCAATTTGATGTTGCGCGCTAGGAAGCGCAGGACCTTCTCATAGCCGTGGGTGTCGATGGCGACCCGCACCGCCTCGTCCGCCGCCACTGCCTTCTCATAGCCGGAGTCCCCGATGCGCCCCTGCTTCCCGTACCAAAGGCGATCCGCATCGATGCACACCTCGATGTTCCCCGAGTACGTCATCCGCCCCCCGAGGGAGGCGACATCTGCGGCCACCTCATTCCACGTGCCGTAGATGGGCCCAGAGACCACCTCCAGGAACGCCTTGTCTAGCTTCTTGCCCGTCGCTGCGGCCGTCTTACACGCCTCGGTGAGGCGAATCTGCTCGTGGTAGTTTGGATTGCGATTCATTCTCGTTCTCCCTCAGTAGTAGATGTGGTGTACGTGGAAGCCGCAACGGCGGCACGTCAGGTCCTCTCCTCCGCTCTCGGGACCGCCCCAAGAGCCGGTGTCCTCAAAGTCGTGATCCAGGTAGCCGCAGACGACGACCCTCATGAACTCGCTCCTCAGGATCGCGAGGAGGTTCGTGAGGTAGAACCTCTCCAGCCACCGGCGCAGCGGCCAGTACGCGCCGTGGACCACCGCGAGCGGCAACCACCTCAACCACCGCGGACCCGGCTCAGCATCTTCGCCCGGCATAACGTCCTCCGCCCAGTTGTGGACGGTGTCTTGCTGGTAGCGCTCATACTCGGCGTTCATCTTCGCCGTCTCATGAACGTCCTTCCACCACTGCGCGAACGTCTGGCGTTTCATTTCGCCTCCTTCGGGGGCTGGGGCTGCTTGTTGACGAGCCGCGCGGCGGCGAACACGCCCATCCCGGCGCGCATGTTCTTGAGGATCAGCAGCTGCCGCTGACGGAGTTGCTCCTTGGTGAGTTGTTTCACTTGGACTTCCTTCCTTTCTGGGAGAGGACTGCGAATGCGGAACCCCGAAGGGCGATGAGGCGCTTGGCCTCAGCGAGGAACGGGGCGAGGGGGCGGAGGCGGCTGGACTCGGCGTGCCGTAGCACCCGGATCGCCTTCACGCCGTGGTTCAGGTAAGCGGCGATCACCCGGCTCCACTCGATGCTGGAGCGGTTGCCCCGGGAGTCGTTACACCGCTTGCAGGCGGTGACGAGGTTGGTCGCGTCATTGGAGCCACCCTTGGAGTGGGGGACGAGGTGATCGAGGGAGAGCTGTGCGCCCTCCTCCACCGTCAGCCCGCACCAGACGCACGCGCAACCGTCGCGCAGGTAGATTGCCAGGCGCTTCTCCTGGCGAATCCAGTTCATCCCTTGCCAGTCTCCGTTATGACGGACGCACATTGTCCTACTCCTTGGGGGTAGCGTTGAGCTGGGCGATCAGAGCGCGGATCACCTTGACGCGATTCGGGGCCCAGATCGTTACGGGCAGCGACACCACATCCATCTTCGACTCACTCTCCCGCGCCTTGCGGTGGAGCGTCATTGCGACACGGTTTGCGTCATCGCGGTCGAGCGAGGTCCAGATGGGCCCACCGAACAGGCGAATCTCTTTGCCGTTCGTGCGGAACGGGCAGGAGTCGTCGGCGGAGCAAACGACCCACGCCCGGGGTTGGGTGGCGAGGAGTTTGTTGACCTCGGTGATACCCGTCTCAAGGACGGCGGCAATTTCCTTGCGGGAGCGAGCGATGGAGGCGACTTCTTTGGCAGAGCGTTTCATTGGTGTTCCTTTCTGGGTTGGTAAGCCGAAGCGCCTCTGGTGAGGCGTTTCGGGCTACCCCTCCCCTCTACCGGGGGAGGGAGCCTGCTGGTTTGTGGTGTCTAGTCGTGGTACTGCTTGTCGAGGGGCGGGGTTGGTTTCGGTTTGCTCCCTCGGAGGACCTGACGACTGCCCGGGCTTTGCCGCGTGAAGGCGGGAGACTCCCGGTGCGCTCCGGTATGCTGGGCCGGAGTTTGCTGCCGTGTAAAGCGCTGCCTGAAGCGCTCGGACGGGGGAGAGGGGGAGTCCTGGGGTTTCTACCCTGGGCGACCTTAGTGAGCCCGGGCCCCTCTCCGTTACTCGCCTCGCGGGTCAACCATTTCAACTCCCGGTCAGCTTTGGGCGCGTAGGCCCAGGACTCAAATGTAAACCAAATGCGCGCCGAGAGTAAACAAATTTGTAAAGCAATGATTTGAAAAGAATTCCGGCCTCGGAGGACCCGGGCCGGAATGAGCGGGAAGCTTTTGATTTATTTCGGAATATTTATTTTTCTTAAATGAACCAATGACTTATGAACTGTCCAACTGAAACGTCTTGGATTACCCTCCCTTCGCCGCGATCAGCTCATCGACCTTCCTCAGTGCATCATCCTTCCCAGCCAACGCCGCTCGCATCTCCTCTTGCGTCACCTCCGCTCCGCCGTTCATCTGGCGCTCGATCAGCGGCATGAGAGCCGCGAGGATTGCGGCCGCGTCATTGGCGACCGTTACTGCCGTGAGTATGGGAGACAAAATCGCTACTCCTTCGCTTTGAGGGTGGATTCAATCTCGTCCAGAATCGAGGCCACGAGATTGATGTCTGCGGTGACCGTCCGCTTACACGGGTCCGGAGCCGTGCTGGAAGTGCTCCCGGTTTTCTTCCGGCACGCCTCCAGCGCCGCCGCCGCGTCATCGAGGGCGGAGGAGGCGGTGCCGAGAAGGGCGCGGTAGTTCTTTGCCTGAGCGACTGTGATCTTGTCCCGCTTCAGCAGCGCGAGCGTTAGGTTGGCCCCGGCGGTGACCTTATCTGCGCCGCTCTTGATCTGTGACTCGGGCGGGCCTCCCATTGCGGCGCACCCGGCGAGCGCTACGGCGAGTAGAACGGATCGAATGAATTTCATTTGGAGTTGCTCCTTTACTTGGTTGACTTCTGAGCCTTGTCGTAGGCGCGTTCCGCTGCGAGCCGCTTTTGTTCCTCCCGCGCTCGATTGACGCGCCCATGGAATTCATTGAGGAACTGTTGCACCGCCTCCATCGCCCGCTCGAATGTCGCGAGGTCTCCGGCGAGGAGCGTATTGCGCGCTGTTTGTACAGCGTCGTCGGCCAGTCCCACGATCAGGCTCAGCTCCCTCGCGCCGAACGCGGAGTTACTTGAGGTGGACTTCTGCTTGCGCATGGTTTCGACGTGCGCTTTGGCGTGGTCCACCTGTACTGTGTCGCGGATGAGCCGTTGGACTGGCTCGTTACCGATGGGCGGCGGTAGCGGCGACGGGGGCGGCGGCTTGTTGGAGGAACAGCTCGTCACCAGGACGATCATCAGAGCTAGGGCTAGACGTTTCATAGGTCTCCTCCTTCCAGATCAAGAAAACTTCTTACGGCGCTCGTGGGGGTCCTTCCCCAGCAACGCATCATCCGCAGGCGCGTCCTTCTCATTCTTCGCCCTCAGGCGCACGCCGGGAGAGGGGCTTTGGCCGCGCTTGACCAGCTGCTTCTTCTCCAGCAGGCCCCACACCAGGGCGCCAATGCCGAGGACGACCCCGATGACCATCGTGATGAGTTCCTCGTCCTCCCAGCCCTTGTCGCCGGTCAGGACGCCGATACCGAGCATGATCGCTCGAATGAATGTTGCGAGAAATACGTTCATGACTTACCTCCTTCTCCGTTGCCGTTGTTGCGAAGTTTGGTGATACGAGACATCAATGCGTAGTTGTGCTCCTTGAGCTGTCGATTTTCCTCCATCGCTTCGTTATGGGCCTTTACCATTTTCTCATATTGATCGCTAAGTTCCTTCACTCGCTCTCTACAACGCGCTAACTCAGCCATCATCTCGCGCTTGTCATCCAGATGAACCTCGCGTCCAAACTTGATGAACGTGAAGGCGAGCGTCATCAGCGAGATGGCTATGCCGATCCACGGAAGCCAAGCAGTCATAACTTCCTCTGCCTCCACATTGCCTTCCAGTATGGCAAATACACGGCCAGCATGTAGACAGGCGCTAACCAGAGCGATCCAGCGAGCTGCGCGAAGAAGAACCAGTGGTGTCCTGTGGTCCCGTCGGGATGGGTTCCTTCGACGATGATCTCTATGCATGCTTGCATTCCTATGAGAATGAGCAGGAGCTGCGGCAGCCCAAGGATCAGGCCGAAGATGTCATACTTGTGTCGTGTACCTCCCCACCAAGCCGAGGCCCCCGCAATCAGGTAAGCCATAGCGGCGGCGTACTGATTGAAATTAAGCCAATCAGCCACTTTGCTTATAGGAGCAACCTCGATAGCGTCTGCTGAAATAAAGAGACAGACTGCCCACGTCAGGTGGATGATGGAAGCGTAGAAAACGATCCAACCGCGGATTGCGATAGGGCGGGTGCCGTTATGCATGGAGAGGGGCCTTTGGTTGGTATTCGATGTGAATGTGATGTACCTCGCCATCCACGATATGAACCACAACGTCGAAGTCCCGACCTAGCTTGAGGCGGAGGCGCTTGGCTATCGCCTCGGCGGTCGCCCTTCGCACCATCCGCGTCCGGAAGTCCAGCGCTCGGCAGAGGGGCTTCGCGTAGTGAAGGGAATCGGGTTGGTGCTCGCCGTCCCGTCCCGCCGTCACCACGCAATACAGGTCCTCCGCATCATAGACCGCCTCGGCGTGGAACAGCGCCGGGATCATCACGGGATCCAGGTTGCTAAGGTCTACTCCGGGCTTTATGCGAATCATAGGCCGAGTTCGTTCCAGCGGTTGATCAAGAATTGACGAAACTGCGCGACCTGAAGCGGGGCGACTTCGGCGGCGGTGTAGGTGTTGGGGAGGAGCTGATTGATCTTGGAACGAAGGTTTCGCTTATCGTTTTCCAAGCGGAAAAGGAGCTCGAAAATGAGCCGGTTCATCGAGCCGATAGCCTGCTCAGTGCGGTCACCTTTGCTCGCTTGCGTCGCGATGAACGCATCGACCTCCGCCTGCGTTGGGGAATCGCCGATGTACTCCACCTTCCAATCGCCTACCACCGTTGACCTTCGCTTCTCCCGGGGCGGAGGATCAGCGCGTAGCGTCGGATGCCTCGGAGACACCGGCGCCACCGGCGCTACGGGGACGACAGAGAGAACGGTCATAGTTTCACCATCACGTGAGCGAAGAACTCCGGCGGCATGTTCGCATCCGTCGCGGAAACGCCCGTGGCGTTGGTTGTGAACGCGTGGGAGTGGTCGGCACTTACGGTTCCGGTATTCCCTCCAACCACCGTACCACCCGAATCCGAGGAGTCATTACCCTTGGAGTTATTCAAGTGGCTGTGGTCCGAGTGAGTGTGGTTAGCGCTTATGCCGCCGGTGTTCCCTGAGTGTTGGTGAGATACAACGACCGCATCTTGCGCTCCCATCGCCAGACCTAGCACCCGCGCCGTCAGCCCTGCTCCCGTTCCCGCGATGGCGAGCGCTCGCCCGAGGACCTTGGGAAGGGCGATGGTTTTATTCGCGTTGAAGTCCGCTATGGCGCTCGCTCCGCGTCCGCCGCTTACGGGACATTGTGCATCGGCTGTGACGGTCCAGAAGTGAACGAAAAGCGCCTGCGTATCGGCGTTGGCTCTCGTTGTCGCGCCGCTCGCCGCGTTCCCGATGGTCCCGTCATTCATGAATACCCAGCCCGGGTCCGCGCTGGTCTTGTAGGTGACTTTGAGGTCCCCTGTGGACCAGAAAGCGGTCGTGTTCTGTACCGCCGCATCGCCCAGCTCCAGCGTCGCCCGCATCGCCGCCGAATCCGCATCATCGAGCAACGTGCGAGCGTAGGTGGAGACGTGATTGCGGAGCTGATTGAATTTCTCGATGAGGTCGTGAAGATTCTGCCTCGCAGCGAGAGGGCTGTCCGGGTCGGAGTCGGTGTTGGTAGTGCCTACGTCAGCGGTCGGCCAGGTCATCTCTACACTCCTGTAACAGTAGCATCAAACACAGCATCTGCTAGCGCGTTTGACGCATTGTAAATCCGGATTCGAGGCCCAACGATCTGATCCTTGTCGACCAGTTCCCAAGTCCACCCGGCTCCAACTGATTGCAATGATACATCGACCTTCTTGATGAGGTTGTAGACCTGCGTAATCGGCACCCGTACATCTCCCACGCCCAGATCATAAGCGCCGGTCAGGAGGGAGGAATCCTGATCCTCGACAATCTCTGAGATGGTTGAGGTGGACAGGACCGTTCGCATGGTCTTGAATATCGGGTAGCTCCCGGTCAACGTGACGCGAATGCGGATGTACTGCGCATCGATCAACGCTCCCGTCGTAGCCCATGCACTCCAGGCGATGCCATCGTCCGAATGCTGCTCCTCGATTACTTGCGCTCCGTCGCTCTCCACTGTGATGAGCGGGATGAACTTGATCTTGATCCCGATGTTTATCTCGCGCTCATAGATGATTGGACTCTTGGGGATATGGTTCCACTGAGTCCAATCGGTCCAAGTCGCCGGCAGGTCTGCCCAAGTTGCTAGTCCGTCCGCTACGAGCCATCCTGTGGCGACATCAACGTGGCAGTCAGTCTTGGTCTCCGTCCAGAATGGCTCCTCCTTGTAGTCCTCGACTACGCCCTGAATCCGAGGATCGCCAATGGTCACCGTCGTGATGAAAATCGGAGCGGCGCTCTCGTTGCTTGCGCGGTCTACGTTCTTTGCAGCGAAGGTGTAGATGCCGGCGGCGAGCTGGTTTGTCTCAAATGGAGAAGCCTTCAGGACGCCAATGTTCAACGGCGTCATCACATCCCAATCCGCCGTCGTCCCGAGGAAGTACCGAATGTTCAACCCGTCCAGGTCGGCAGGCGGAGTCCCCGTCGCCCAGGTGAACTCCCGCGTGCCGTCGGGTTGGCGAGAGATGGAGAAGCTAGTCGGCGTCACCGGTCGCAGATCAACCTCTAGGCTAGACACCTCATTCGACTCATTCCCGCTAGTGTCAATTGCCTTGACCAGCATCGTAGTGACGCCGCCAACGATATCCCCGGTATCAAAACGATTCTCCGTGATGAAACCCGCAACGTGCGCCGGGGTAGCGCTCGCCCAATCCGTGTTGGACCCCGGGTGGTAGCGCACAATGTATCCATCGAGGTCGTTGTCCGTAACCGCAGGCCAGCTCAGGTGCGGATCAGTAAAGGACAGCGCCCCTACATTGGAAGGCTTCTCGGACTTCCCAATGACAAAATATTCTTCAATCGTGACCCAATCGCTGACTTGGCGCACGGAGCCTGCGGAGCGGATACGGAAGTCAAACAACATCCCGTCCGCCACCCCTACGATCCATTGAACGCTATTCCCGAGTCCAAAGACGGTTGGCGCTGTGGACCAATTGACGTCCGTGGAGCGCTTAAACTGAATCTCATAGGCAAGCACCCGCGTATCCACCGAGGGGGTCCATGTCGCCTTCACTCGCGCCACCACAGTTCCATCTTGCTGAATCAGGAGTTCCGCCGTCCCGCTCGCAAGTCCAAAGTTCGTCGGCGCAGAAAGGATCGTTTCCGATACATCTGACTCCGGCGCTTCGCTCGCGGGAATGTACTGAACGCGGGAGCCTCCCCTCGCACCGCTCAGCGACCCTCCGCCTATCCCGGTGTACGCGGAATAGATTGCTGTTGGTGGGGAAGTAACATCTCCAAAATAGGCAGCAGAGTTTGGCGGAACTGGAGTGGCTCCTTGGTTCGCTACAAACCCCGTATCAGTCAGCCCCGTAGCGGTTACACTCGCTCCGTCAAGCAAAATCAGCAATCCCCCCGGCGATCCGCCCGCGCCGCTTCCACCCCACAAGACCGGAACAAAGACCACGCTTCCGCCAGTCGAGCCAAGCGATCCATTAGCTCCTGACAAGTTGATCGAAGCTGCTACGCCTTGAGCGAATCCGCGAGAGACAATCGTGAGCCCAGCGCCGCTCGCTCCTCCGTTGCCTCCTGCAATTGGCCCAGTTGAGAAAGAGGTTGCCCCAGGTTGACCCGGCGCTCCTCGGAGGTCCGAGGGTATGCCGCTAAGAGAGGAGCCGTTCCATGCGATGTTGAACGAAGGTACGGTCGCATTTGGAGCAGAATGAATCGCGCTTGGATAATTGGTAACATGAAGCTTGAAGTTGAGGGGGAAGGAACCTTGGGTGAGAACGAATCCGCCCCCTGCCTGCGTAACCCCGAGGAAGCCTACAGATGCACTATGAGCAGGGAGACCTTGTCCAGCCCCGTTTATGGTCCCGTTGTTCTGGAGGAACCCTTTGATGCGAAGCTGGACGTTATTGACGATGTTGATGTTGACGCCAGCGTCAATGACTAAATCCCCTCCGCCGAAGTAGAACACTGACCCAGCCGCGTTCATGTTAGCGGCTCCAGTCAACGTCCCTCCCCCAGTCACGTGCGCCGGATTTGACCCCGTAATCGTCAATACGCTAGCGAGGTCCGTTCCTTGCGATGTGTACCAAGAATCGGGAAGAACTACCGGATCAGCACTAGCGGCAATCGCGGTGGGCTCTTGCGACGACGCAAAAAGCTTCAGGTCAAGCGCCCCCGTAATCCAATCCATGGAGATATTCTGGATCTCAAATGAACGATCCAGCGATCCATTCGCCACGAAGTCCCGGGTATTCGCTAGGCGCAGCCGAACCACATCGCCTACCTCCAGAGCGTTGAGGCTGGGAAGGGCGCGAACCTGAATGTGTAAAGGAGGTCCAGTGTAACGATCCCGGAGAGCATCGAAACGCTGAGCAAGAATGCTGGCGCTATGACGACTACCATGTAACCCGGCGAATTTCAGCTTCAACGGGTCCGCTTTCCCGTGAATCGTCACTGAATCCTGATCAATCAGAAGATTGGTCCGGGTATATAGATTGGAAGCGGGTTCCCAATTCCATCCAATTGAAATCACATTGCGGAGAGAATCAAAATCGTGGACCAGCTCCCCGGCGCTCGCGAGGTTTGTTTCCTCCAATAGCTTTACATATGCCGCCCCGGCCAGTACATTGGCCATCCGCTTCAGGCCCAGCGCTCCATCCGCGTACACCGGCATGAACACTCCGGCGAGTAGCGCTAGCTCGGTCTCAATGAATTTCTTCCCGTCTGTTTTCTTCAGCCCCTCGAAACGAACATGGAACCCGGCTACATCGTCAGCAGGATTCCACAAGTCGCTCTTGCTATCATCAATGAAGTCTGAGAGACGTACATAGTCAGTTGGGACCCCGAGATGCCACGCCGCCGGTAGCACCGCGCCGCCCTGACCATAAAGGACGCCGGTCAGCAACGCATACATCAGCTTCAGCGCCGGCATCTCCAAGTACACGTACTCCTCCACCGCCGTCCGCCGATCCGCGCTCGCCGCGAGGTCCACGGCGTGATCCTGACGACGGGTGTTGAGAGCGCCTTTGGTGCATCCGGTGAACTGGGTAGAGGTTTTGCCGGTATACCGAATGACTTCATCCCGGATTTTCAAGTAGCCAACCGTCGCGCTAGGCGCATCGCTATAGCTCGTTCCATGAGCGACCATAGAGAATGCGGCCGTACTTGCGACATCAATCACCGTCGCGTCCGCCGCCACCGACGCAGCGAGGGTCGTCTTGGCCAGCTCGAAGATATCCTTCCTCAGCTCGCGCTGAACATCGGCGCAGGAGAATTGATACTGACCGTCCTTATGGGTAATCTGAGTGACGAGCTGCGTCTGTACCAAGGTGTAATCCGCCCACTCCATTCCCTCAAACCCCACGTACACGCGGACCCGTTGGCGGCGAGTGGAGCGCCCCAACACCAGTTGGCCGCCGAGAGCAGAGGTGACGGCGGAAGCCTTATCCACCAATCGGAAGTTCACATTCCCAATGGAAGAATTGGCTACATCTGGCTTTAGCGTCTGACTGGTGCTGGAAAGCCCTTCCAGAACGTCATGGATAACCGAACCTCCTCCCGGGAGAGCGGCATCCGAATGAGAGGTGAAATACCAGAGGATAGTGTTGTCGCTATCGAACGCCAGCTCCACGACGTAGCGAGGGCGCTTGGCGAGTTTGGCATTCTCCTCAGAGAATACCGCGGTATCCGTTCTCACAAGACCTGCTGTACGCGGAACGAAATGTGATAGCGAAAGAGAATTTCCCGCTCCTCAGAATAGCTATCGCTATCCATGATGAAATTCAGCGGCTCCACCGGCACCGCCTCCGACCCGTAGCGGTCCAGGATGAAGGTCTCTCCGCCTTCGACGGACGCCATGAACTCTCGCCATTGCGCCAACTCAGTCTCCTCGATAATCCCAGTGCGGAGGTTGTAGAACACTTCGCGCCGATGGAGGAGGGTTTCCGGAGGACCCCCGCCGAGGGGTTTGGAACGATGACGAGTAACATTGACGCTGCGGTCGGCTTGTTCTAAGCCGAATGGTAGTGTGTAGGACTCGCCGAGGCCCCTCTTGTACCCCTTTATCGTGACGTTGCTGCCTGCGGCCTCGGTCACAAGGTTCACGCCCAGTACCAGAATTTTTCCGGTCGTCGAATCGGACGCGAGCTGGAACCAGCCGTTGTTCTCCTCGTTGGTGAAGCCGGATACCAGAATCCATTCATCCTCCAACAATCCCGCGAGGTCCGAGGTGACTCCATTGAAAGAATCATCCGCTGTATCGACGGAGATATCTGACCCCAGAATGGAAGCCACCGCGCTAGGCTCAAATTCGCGAAGGGCGGTGTAAGTGATGAGGCTCATGAGGACACCAGGTCGGCGGCTTGCCGAGAGTTGCGACCAATGATGGTAACGTCGCGATTGTCAATCGCGTCCTTCAACGCGGGCACCAGCGTATCGTACACGAACTCCTCATTCCCAATGAGGTTGCCTTCGATGATGAGGGTCAATGTACTTCCCGTAGGCCCCGCCCCCTCGGGAGCCATAGCCTGCGATGTGGGGAGGCCGGTTATGGGGCTTGCGGAGAAGGTCGGCACCGCTCCGCCTCCCTCGGACCCGAATTGCTGAGACTTGATGGCCTTCACGTTCGCCATTCCCGCGAGGATCGCCGCTGCGGCCGCTGCCGCGCCTAAAGCGGGGCCGACGATGGGGATGCTGGCGAGGGCGGCATACGCCCCGGTTGCCGCTTTGTAGGTATCGACAATGGCCCCGGCGATAGCTGCGACCTTGCCGATTTCAAAGAGGGTCTTGGATTTTGTCCGCATAAGAACGGACATCTTGTCGAAGAAATACCCCGCGCTCTCAATGTCCAGCTCGCGGTAGACCTTGCTAATGCCGTAGCGTTTCTTGATCTCCTCATCGAGGAACTCAGTTTTCTTTCGCTCGTAGTCCATGTACGTCTGAGCGGACAGCGCCTGCCACTGCTCGTCGGTGATGATCCCCTCGCTCACCGCGATGTCTACCACGTTCTTCCGCTCCAGGAAGTACGCCTCCAACCGCTGAAGCTCAGTGAGGTGACTCTCCTGAACATCATTGACGCGCTGCGCGAGCTGACGCCGATATTCCATCGCGCTGACTTCGCGAAGGGAGGTGATCTTTGCTTGAGTAAGGACTTCATTGGCGAGCAAAGCGGCATTCGCGCCGGCAATCTGTTCATTCAATTCGCTCACCTTCCCGACGTTCCCAATTTTCTCCGCAAGCGTCCTTTGAGTCTCCAACGACTCCATCAACTTCGCGATCCTCCGGCCCTCATTATCGCTCTGCTGCTGGAGTACATCCTCCTCGCTCAGAAGCCCTTGCTTCTGCTGCTCGAGAAGGAGAGCATTCCCCAGCTTCACCTCCTCCACGTACCGGTCATAAAAGCCCTTCGCCGCCGCCACTCGGGCCTCATACTGCCTCTTGTCTTCCATCAGCCGCCGCAGCTCCTCCTCCGCCGGGTTTACTCGCGTGGACGACACGACTACATCTGGCGCCCCGGTAGCCAGCCCCGGGTTCTCAAGCAGCGCTTTGTACCGCTGGGCGCGCTGGAGGCGTTCTGAAACCTCATCAAACTGCTTCATCAGGTCCCGCAACAGCGTCCGGTCGTACCACGGCGATCCATCCCGCTTCACCTCCTCAATCCGCCTCGCCAACCGCGCCACAGTCTCCTCGGCGTCCCTGATCTCCTTGTTCGCTTTGTCGAGGTCGGTTCCTGTGATCGCGGTGCGAATCCCCTCCAGCACGGAGCGGAACAACCCGCCCTCCTTGTACGCCTTGTTCATCGCGGTAATGACGTCATTGAGCGTCGGGATGAGGTCGTTGGCGAGCTTCATCTTCGACTGACCAATTTCATAGGTCAGCTTCGTCAATTCGTCGGAAAACCGCTTTGCTGCCTGAGCGTCCTCGTCCGTCGTGCGAGCGAAAAGCCCGCCCTGCTCCACTAGCTCCTTCATGAACGGGCGCATCTCGGCGAACCCCCGGCTGAGAAGGGCTTGGGAGGCGACGGAGGCGACGCTTTGATCCTTCATGCTCATGATCGCCCGCGACACATCCAGGAGAATTTCCGCCGCATCGCGCCCATCATTGATGTCGATGCCGAGGGCCTTGAAAATCCCTTTCTTCTCGACATCCCCGAGGCGCGCATCTCCAATGGACTTCCCGAGGCGCGCAATCGACATCCCCACCGTGTCAATCGACGTTCCCGAAAGTCGCGCCGGGAGGTCCATCGCGGACATCATGCTCGCCGTGGTCCCCGCGATCTCAGAGAGCCTCACGTACTGATCCTGAAGATTGATCGCGTTGCGGATCGCCGCGAGGAACCCGGCGGCTAGGGCTGTGGGGCCCAGAATCACCATCAGCTTCGAGAACGCCCCCTCCAAGAGCCCCGCTGATACAGAGGTTTTCTTCCCCTGGTCCTCCAAGCGAGCGAGGTCCTGAGCGGCGACTCGTGCCGTCAGGGAATCAATCTTCAGAGACAGTTCCGCAATATCAGTCATGAGGGAGGCGCGGCCTTCGCAAAATGCTTCAAGAATCGAGTCTCTAGCCCGTCCAGCGCTTCCGCCTCAAACGGCGTCAACCGCACCCCATGCAGCCTCGCCCACGCCTCCACCTCCGGAGGAGTGAGCGGGTTGGGGCCGTATCCGTTCCCTGTGCGCCGTATGTTCATCGTCAGGAAGTATTCCCAAATGTAAAACAAACTGTCCGGGCATTCGGACGCTTCCAGCAACTCGTGCGTGACTCCTTTCTGCCGTAGCAGATTCTCATAGTGCTCTCGCAACGTCGCGCCATCGGGCTGTACTACTCCAAGCTTGAATTCGGCCTCAGCGAATTCCAATAGCTCCCCTAAGAGCGCTTGATGAAATTTGCGCGATCCGTAACCGCCGCGTCCACCTGTTCGAAGATCCACGGATAGGCTGTGTAGACGCGAATGGCGGCCTCCTTGGAGAAGGGAATCTCCTCCCCATTGATGGTGAGGGTTTTCTTGTCCCCGTCCCGCCAGGACTTCGTACAGCTAGCGAGCAACTCGATGCTCTCGCGCTCAATCTCCTCCAGTGACAACGAGCCCATCCGGAACGTCCCGCCCTTCGTCATCTTCGCGATCCGACGCCGTTGATGGTCGGCGTTGAGGCGGCGCCATTCCGCGCTATCGCGTCCGAGGACCTCCACGAAGATGTCGAGGTTGGCGGTGGAGCCGGGGTCGTACAACTGAACCTCGAACCCTTTGTTGGCTCCGCTTACGGTATCCAGTTTTGCCAAATCCATTCAGTGATCTCCTCTCAGGTTGAAAAACGAACCCTGCGCCGCTCTCGCGGTATACACGCTTCTCCATCTTCTCTCAAGAGGCGGTTCATGTCCTCGAAAGAGATTTTGCAAACCCCATTGACACCCCAGGTCGGGCCCCAAGAATTCTGTAACCGGAAAAACCTGTCCCTTCCATTGACGCCGAAGCAGACGATAGAATGTCCGCCCTCGATTCTGCCCCCGACGTGGATGAACCCGTTCGCATCCGTTTCCTCCATGTCGGTGTACCAGTTGATCCCCAGCACGGCGGGACCCGCGTGACCGACCGCGAGGCGAAGGTCATCCAACCCAAACGCCCAGCGGTACTCCCCAATGGCGCCGAGGGCCTTGACCGCCTTTGCTCCGGCGATGACGGAGGTCCCGCTGTAATTCTCCCCAGGCCACTCATCGAGCCGCCGCGCCTCATGGTATATCCGGGAGCGGGCGAATTCCGCGGACACCCCCTCGATCACCGAAGGACGAGCGGCCAATTCATGCGCCCAAGCGAATCCCACGCACGCGCCCTCCGCCCCTTGATCCAGCGGAGGGCCCACTCCCCAGCTGTAGGAGCGCAGCGTTTGAGGAACCATTCGGCGAATCGGATACTGACGCGAGCGGTCGTCAAACTGAACCAGGCGGTCGTATTTCCGGTTCATACGACGGCGCTATCCTGGATGGACATGATCGTCTGATCGTAGGCGAGCGCCGCGCCACCGTTTCGATTGATCTCGGCAGTGAACGGATAGGCGCGCACGATCCCCTTCTCACCATCATCGGGCGCATCCCCCGACAGCTTCACGCGCCCCAGGGTAAAGGCGATGAAGTCGGCGGCGGGGTCGTTGCTCGCGGCGACGACGATGAGGATGGCGATGGCAGTCTCGTCGTCGAAGATATCCATCAGCACGCGGTCCTCGAAATACGCGCTGAAGGAACCGCTGACCTTGATGCGTCCTGCGGAGAGGTCCGGGGAGAAGTCGGACCCGATGACGGGACCGCTCGCGGTGACGCCTTCGGCGACGGTGAGCTGGAGGCCGGTGAGGGTGCCGAGAGGTATCCCATCCACGATCACTTCGCCCGACACCGCCGCCAGGACATCAGTAAGGGTCTCGCTGGCGGGAGTGGTGAGCTGCTGAGCGCTGTCCAGCGTGCGGCGGAGGCCGATGAAGTCGAAGCTGACCTTGCAATTGCCACTCGCCGGGAGGTCCAGGGAGACCTGGTTCAGCTTCATATCCGGATACAGCTCCGACTCCTCCACGTCCGCATACCACTCCTCGAACGTGAAATAATCGTTCGTGTGACCGGTCAGAGGCGCAAGGGTTTTCTTCCCGACCACCGCCCCCGTCACGGAATCGCCCGAGGCCTTAGCGCCGACCGCTACGCCGTCGATCATCACTCCGGTCATCACCGTCGCAGTGAGGATCGTGATGAGGAAGTTGTGCGCATTGTTCGGGACGCCGGTGGTGGTCCACCCGGACCAGCGCACTACGTCGCCCACCTTGAACCCATCGGTGAGGAACGACCCGGCGGCGCGGGTGAAGGTCCCGCTAGCTCCCGTGACCACAGCCGCGGTCACATTCGTCAGCGCTCCGGTACTCGCTCCCGCCGCGAAGTCCTTACGCAGCGCGGAAGCCATGAAGAGCTGGTACGTCGCCGGAGACAGCAGGCCGTTCACTTTGCCCGTCGTGGCCTGAAGGCCGTGGCGAGCGCCGGTGGACTGTTGGTGGGTGGCGATTTCCTCGCTTTCATACGTGGCCTTCGTCTTGGTGAAGTTGGAGGTCTCCCGTCTCAGCACCTGCCCTCCGGCGCCAATCGCGGGAACGCCAAGCCCGGATTGCTTCTTGACGATGGTTTGCTTACGAAGTCCTTGTGCGATCATTGGTAAACCCCTCAGCTAGAAATGTTTGAAAAATAGGACACCCGTACAGGCAATGCCCAGCGGTTTTCATCCCGAAAACCTGCCATGATGTACGGCGTCCGGTCAATCATCACCACCACTCCAGACTTCGTCAACGACAGCCCTTTCGGAAACCATGATCGAATCAGCTCCGCCCTCGTCGCCGCTACCGCAGGACCGGACCCTTGCGGATACATCAGCGTCACCTGCATAAACCCCGATAGCCTCCGGAACGATCCCATCTCGGGATTCTCCGGCTCTGCGGTGATGTATTCGACGCGCTGGAACGGCACGCCATCCACTGGGGAGTAGCTCGCATTCTCCCACGCCGTCGCCAACGCCGGAGTCAACGCGGCAAGCCTCGTTTCCAACGCTGCGCGTATCAGCAAGTCACTCATCGTTTCGTTTCCTCCTTCGCGGCTTTGGCGACGATAGCAGCGAACTCCTTCACCGCAAGACCAACCATGCCGCCCGGGGCTTGTTTGCTCCACCCGGTTTCGAGCCTCATTGCGTAGGGCAGGTTATTGGTGATGTAATGAACCTTGCCAGAAGCTTGGGGAGCAATTTTGGCGATACGGCGAAGGGAGACTGCGCCGGAGCGGTCGATGTCGGGGCGGGTGCCCTTGGGGCGAACGGCCTCCCCGTATTGCCAGTTGGCGCGGAACCTCCCTCCAATGTATCCCTTCGGCGGCGGGTTCTTCCACAACGTTCCATCTCCCACCGGCGAGCGCATTACAATTCGCGTCCCGATGTCGATGACGACCTTGCGGACGACTTTGTCCATGTTGCCCTTAGCCTTCTTGACGAAGGCGGAGAGGTCCACGACAAATTTGTCCGGGGTAGCCATTAGCGCCTCACCTGTAGCTTGTACAACACCGGAGTGCCGGCGGGATTGATCTCGCCTACGCTCTGAATCGACCAGAGGACTCCGCCAATGAGAACCTGGTCAGAGACCGAGGGAGGAACCCCTGTGTCTTCCAGCAATAGCTCCTTGTCGCCCGCTTGGATGAGAGAGTTGTTGATATCGGTTTGGCCCGCTTGGAAGTCGAACAAAGCGCCCTTGTACACGGTGTCAGAATGATCCTGCTCGGTGGCGCCGGTATCCGGGTTGTATTCGCCGGTGGAGGTATGACGCCGAAGAACGACATCCTGCCCGAAGCGCCCCAAGAGCGCTCGCGAGGTTTCGGCTAGCTTGGAGTAGAAGCTCATCGGTGACGGTCGTACATGATCAGAGCAATCAGAATGATCAGCCCTGCGATAGCGATTTTGTCAGCAGCACTCACCGCACCAGCCCCACCGAGGTCGGCGACCCGGCCAGATACGGCGTCAGCATCATGTCCACTCCACGAAACCGCCGATACTCGGGGGCGCTCGTGTCGTACTCGACCGCGATCTCACCCACCTGCTCCCGCACCGTCGTCCGGTCCAACGGAGCGTTCAAGTCGCCCGAGGCGGCGATCAGCGCCAGCTCCATACATGCGCGCTTGACCTCGATGGGGACCAACGTTTGACTCAGATAGCTGAATGCATAACTCCGCGACGTTATCGGGACCCAGGCCCGGGGCCAATCGAGCGCCTGCGCATCATAAACGCGATCCCCGGCCCACCTCATGCGGTACGCCTGAGTCATGTAGTCGGTAGCCCGCCGCAGCATAGCTTCCTTCTCCGCGACATTCGCCCAGGCTGTGTTCCCCCGGGCCGCATGGTAGGCATCCGCCTCCGCCACGCTCGCGTAGCTTTCCGCGTCCAACAATCCTGTTCCATCTTCGACGATGAGGGCCATTAGCGCTCCGCGACCTTGATGTAGATGCTACGTTCGTCCACCCGAGCAGGGCTACTCGCAGTGGTGATCTTACATTTGATGCGATACGTCGTGCCAATAGTTCCGCCCGAGAGAAAGACCACAACTTTGTTGCCTGTGACGACCGTGTCTTGGACGACGATAATGCCCGCGTCCGGGGTCACCGTCTTGCTCGCAATGGAGTCCCCGGTTTCCGCCAACCACGCCGTCCAGTCAAAGGTGTAGTCCAAAACGGAGTCCGCCGCTTTGCGGATAGTGGGCTTCCCATCTGCGAGAACCTGATACGTTTCGCTCATGCCGCCTCCTTCATCTTCAGCACGCGATCCTCCGCGACCACCTCATACACCCGGTGTTCCTCCGCCCGAGCGACACGATCCTCTCCCGCTACCGCATACTCCCGCTGCTCCGTCACCACCTCCAACACCCGGTCCTCCGCCGTGATGACATAGATGCGTTCCTCGGCGATATCGAAAATGAATACGAAATACGTGATGTCCAGCGCCTGAGAATGCTCTGTTGCCTGAACCAGGGCGATGCGTTTGGAGGAGGTAAACGCACGAGCAGACTCGGCGCTGGAGGCTTGAGCGAGGAGGCGCGACCGGGCTGCAATGGCCGCCTGCGCTATGGAGGTTTCGAGAGCAGCATTGAGGAGGCGGCGCTTCTGATGACCTAGCGATTGGGCCTGCTCGATGGACGCCACTTGATTCAAGATACGGCGCTTCGGAGACCACGTCATCGGCCTCGACAAATTCATTTCGCTCGCCCCCGATAGCTGGCGCTCCTTCGGGGCCCAGCGAATCGTCTGCGCGTTGTTGAGTTCCGTTACCTGTCCAATTGTAGCGGCGATAACCCCGGTGGAGACTATCGACTGAGCGAAGTTCGTCTCCATCACTTGACCCATCGCTAGGGTCTTACGCCTCGTGAGGACCCCGCTCGTGTTCGATTCCGAAGGCTGGCCAATCGGGCGGACCTTGCGACGAGTGAAAGCCTGTCCTAGCTCTGTGGAGGTGGCTTGAGCGAGCAACCTGGACTTCCGGCGCGTCATCGGCTGTCCCGACTCGGCGCTGCTCGCCTGACCCATGAGATAACGTCGAACGCGTGTTAGGACCTGAGCGGTGTTGAGCTGTATCGTCTGACCGAGGGTCCTACGCTTCGCCCGGGAGAGGGAGAAGGGCTGCTCCGTGGAGGAGGCCTGACCAATGGAGCGACGCTTCACGCGGGTCAGCACGCCGCTCGTGTTCCCCTCTGCGGCCTGAGCGAAGGCCTTGACTTTGCGCTTGGAGAACGCCTGAGCAGTATTGAGCTGCGTCACTTGGCCTAGACTACTCAGCGCTCGCGTTACGCCTTGTGCAGTATTGAGCTGAGTGGCCTGGGCGACGGCGCGAGACTTCTTCCGAGCGAGGGCCTGAGCGGAGTTGGATTGTACGACCTGGCCGATGAGCCGCCGCCTGGGGTTGACGGTGATCGGCTGAGCAGTGTTGGTCTCGGAGGGTTGACCGAGGATGACCGTCTGGCCCGCTGAAGGAGCATCAGCAAAAGCAAGATACCCCATCCAGTCGGACGCGCCGCCGCCGCCAGCAGCGAGATTCATTACGAGTGTGAATCCATCGCTGTTGATAGATTGAAGACCAATCTCGTTATCAAGACCCAGAACCAGATCAGGAAGGACAAAGACAGCATCAAACTCAATCGCGACGGCGAGCGCTGAGGTAGTGACGGCGTTCTCTGCTATGAAACCCATAGCTCGGGCTGCTGTAGAATCTCCTGTGCCCAGTCGGAATCGAGCGAGGGCGACCCCGGAGCCGGAAGCGGTCTCAGTGTTGGGTCCATCGATGAAGCTGATGCCTTTCGGCTGGAACGCAAGCCCGCTGACCGTTCCGGTGTTTCCGAAGGCGGAGGTGTCCATCGTGAATCCACCCGCCTTCCACTGCCCTCCCTTGATCGCGAGAGCGATATAGCGGCGGCCAGTTGAGGCGCGGGCGATCCAATTGAGCCGGAAGCCGTTGGTATTGAACTGAGTAAGCTGCGCACGGCCCGAAGGCGCTCCACCTGATATAGTCGCTAGGGCTAGACACTCGCCGTCTTGGCTTCCCGAGTCGGTGTCCATCGTAGCCGACGCATCATCGCTGTTCATCCTAGCGTGAATGTTATCTGCTGCGTTTCCACTCGTCGCGAAGCCAACGCATATCCCGGCATCAGTATTAGCGCACGTACCTGCCGCGAGAGTGCTCTGGCAACCCGCGAACATCACCACTTGATCAGTGCCAGCAGCTGTGAATCCGGTCACCGTGTAATCGACGTTGCCAGTAGCGGCGGGTTCCGCAATGGAGAGTACACTTGCGACCGTGATGTCTGATCCGCCCCACGCCTCCCAGAACACAGTCAGGTTGGAAGGAATCGCGTCCAAAACCTCCACTATGAACCCGTCACTAGTGATGGAATCGAGAGTGAGCGCAGCATCGTTCGCCGGCGTTGCCAGGGGGTTGACCGTCGCGGCAACAGAATCTAGCCGAAAGGTGGCCCCACCCTGACTAGTGCCGACGTTGTCCGCCTCAGAAATGGTGACGCAAGCCTGATTGAGCGCGCTGGTAGCGAATCCAACTCCTATGCGACCATTCACGCTCGGCGAAGCCTGATCGCTGAGCGTTCCCATCCCCATCCAGTAGAAGCGAATGGCTTTGGGCTGGAATGACAAACCGCTAACGGTGTACTGGACTCCTACACCGCTAGCGGAGAGCCATTGAATGGCGCCATGAGCGAACTCAAGGGCCATCAGAGTCCCAGGCGAGCCCTCACCGCAGCAGCCGTATCGTAGGGCGGCGTTTGGTTATCCGCGAGAAGCAGAACCTGGTCAATCTCGATCTGCCTCAGGGCGCGCTGAACCTGCTGAGCCGTGGTACTGCCTCCGGGGACGGTACTGACCAGGGCTTGAGCTTCGGCTCGCTCCGCCGCGCTAAGACCCTGACCGCTGTTATGGATGACGGCGGTGTTGGCCTGATCCGCTGTGATCCTCCCACGGGCCCATTCCGAGGAAATGGCTTGGAAGGCGTGGACGGGGATTTTGGGGCCATTGACTTCCTCGTCAATCCCCATGAGTCGTTCGATGAGAGGCATATGAGTTAGCTCGCTCTGAAGAAACCGGCGGCGGCGATCTGCGCGGTGATGTCGGAGCCGTCCGGGACTACAACGAAGTCATGCATCGTCATGGGGATCATATCCGTGGCCGTCTGAGACCCAACTGGGTCGTAACAGATCACCACGTCATTCCACCCATCCCCCGCCGCCACTCCGGTCCATGTCTGGTCCGCGATGTCGAGGTCCCATACGTCGGACCCGTCAGTGGGCGCCCACGCCAACATGTCCGCATCCGCCAGCACCTTCTTCGCATAACCCGAGTTCGTGACCTCGTTCGTAGTGCCGGCGACGAGCGCAGCAAAGGTGTCCACATCCTTGAGGGTAGCGTCGGATTCGATGCCCGCCGTAGCCAGCACCGCCACCACTAGCTCGCTCGCGGCGGGGTCGTTGTTCTTGACGCGGTTGTAGAACTCGACCGAGCGGCCCAGGGCGATGTTGAACACCTGGTTCGCCATCCCCACGGCGAGGCCGAACCTGAAAATCAACGCTTGTACCAGGCGCTTCATTTGGACCTCCGGACTTTCCGCTTGGACTTGGGAGAGGGGGTGGCCTTCTCGCCCTTGCCGCTGATGAGAACGCCCTTGAATGAATTCGTCCCCATATACCCACTGGGGTTCTCGGGGTCGGGGGACTTCTTGCCGCGATGGGAGTCCTCGACATGCTTCTTCCGCACCGCCGCTCCCTCCGGTCCGTCGATCACTGCGGGGTCCCCGGGTAGCTTCTCGCCGCAATGGCAGCAGTAGTAGCCCGGGGTCCTCACCACGCGGTACTGGACATCCGCGCCGTCCGCATTGCGAACCGTGATGACGCCATCGGCCATCGTCAGCCAGCCTTGCGACATTCCGTCCAGAAGGGAACTGGGACTGAATTTCTGCTTTGGCCCGGCATGAATGACTTTCACGCCCTTGAGCTTCCCTTCGGCCATTATCCGTTTCAACTCCATTGACGCTCTCCTCTATGAAGAAGAACCCCGGGGGAGGGGAGGGTTGGCCTCCGCGCTCGCCCGGGGTATTGCCGGCGGAACCTTACTGCTCGTCCGGGACGGGGAAAGCGACGTGGATGTCCTGGTTGTCCTCGGGTTCCTCATCGAACCATTGGACCTGCTCCAGGCGGAATCGCTCCTGTGCCCACTTCGGGTAGTGACCGACGGCGGGCTGCTGAACGGTGGAGCCGAGGGTGAACACCATCACGTTGATGAAATTCACGCCCGACGCTCCCGGCAGGTCGTCCGACGCCTCCATCGCATCCCTCGGTGCGGTCGGCCCTGCGGCGGTCAGGTCCACGTAGTCCACCCGCGCCGGTCTCCGCCGGGGGTAGAGGAAGAACTGGTCCTGGAGCGTGCGCACCGTCATCTGGGACGGCGAAGGGGAGTCCTTCTTGCCGAGTTCTTTGCGCTTCTTGTCGACCAGCTCCTTCATCGCCACGGGGTCGGTGCGCGCCTTCCGCATCTCCTCCATGTCGGAGTCGCTGGGATCTTCCTCGGGCATGCCGGCCATCAGCGCGAGCCGGACCATCACCTTGCTGCCTACGGAGGGGGAAACTTTTGCCATGATTGAAATTCCTTAATGAGTTGGAAAGGTTTGCCGCTACTTCAGCAGGTCGATCAGCTCCTGCTTCGTCGCCTTTGCATCGTGAGCGACACCTTTGGATTTGAGCTCCTTCTTCAATTCCGCCCGCGACATGGAGCTGTAGTCGGAGGCTTTGGTGTCATCGTTCTTGACTTCGTTTCCCTTGGGCGCTTCGATGGGCTCGTTCTCCTTGTTGACCCGGACGCCGCCCTTGGTAACGGTTTCGCGAGTCCCATGCTCGCCCTTCTTTTGCTCTGGAGTCATGCTCAGTTTCCTTTTCAGAAGAAAATAGGCCCCCACCAAAACAGCAGCGAGGGCCCAGGTCCGCACTGGGGACTACCCGAGGAGAATGGCGGTGTGCTCGGGCTTGAGGAGCTTCTGGCCCCAAGCAATCGCCACCTCGTACTTCACCTGGCGGTACTGGCGGTACAGCGAGACCTCGAAACTGAGGCCGCTGACGGGGTCGGTGACGAACGTCCGGTCATCCGCCATGTCCCCGCCTTCCGGGAGCGCCGGGGCGCGGGTGGCGAGCTGGATGGCCGAGGACGAGAACACCATGTTCCGCGTTCCACCCGTTCCCACCGTCACCGCCGTCGCCGCAGTCGGGATCGCCACGCGGAGTCCCGGTTGCGCGATGACGATAGTGCCGGGAGCGGCGATGCCCGTGGTGACGACGTAGATGTTGGTGTCGCCCGCGAACGTGATGTTGTCGCCTGCGAGGATCGTGCCGGTGCCGGTGATGAGCGGAATGCTCGTGGTCCCGACCGGGAAGCCCGCCGCCGTGGTGGTGTAGGCTGCGCCGGTGCCCTTGGTGACCGTCTTGACGCCACTGGAATTGTGGATATCGAGCCCGAGCACCTGGCCCAGAATGCCGCGCCGCAGGAGGGCATCCGACCCGGCCTCGTTCGCCTTGAGGAGGATCGTTTGCTTGCCGCGGATGTTGGCGATGGCCGCGCTCCCCAGCACCATCTTGCGGTCGGTCGGAGCGCCGTTGTCGTCCAGGATTCGCTGCGGCCCCGAGAAGTCCGTCATATCCGTCGCCGTGGCGAACGGAGGAGTGCCGGCGGTGCCGTAGGCGCGGGAGGCCCCCACGTACAGCGCCGCAAGGTCCGCTTCGATCTCATTGACGGCCGCACGGAACGCCTGCGCGAACTGGTCGCGAGTGACGTTGGGCATCATCCCCGAGGGCGCCACCGAGCGCTGCTCCTCGCCGGTCCAGCGAATCGGCCAGTAGCGCGACTTGGAGATGGTCATCGTGGTGTTCCCCATCACCTGGTCCCCGTCGTTCGGAGGAGTGGGCCCCGGGGTGACGTCGCCGCCGACGATTGCCGGCACGACTGGAATGTTGACCGTCTGGTTCAGCGCCACCCGCTCGACCCCGCTGTTGCGGGAGACGGCAGGAATGAAGCCGATCAGCTCGCGGCTCACCACATCGAGCGCTTCGTACAGGGTGGGGATGAGGTTGGTGAGAGTATTGACGCCAAGGACTAGCCCGAATTGGGCCAGTGAGTACTGAATCCTCATCTTGGCGACGTAACCAAGAGCAAGGATCAGGACAAGCGCCGCAATCAGGAGGGTCCCGAGGCGGTTGAAGACTGGTTTCATTGAGTTTGGCCTTTATGCCGGGTTGAAAAGGTTTCCTACCTGTGCCAACCTTCCCGGTCTGGCCCTGCGTGCCCGGTGTTCCCCACCGGCCCTTCAGGAGCGGAGAGGTTCACCCTCTCCGTCCTTTGTTTCGACCCAATTACTGACCTAGAACTTCGCCTAATACGCCGATTTTCGGATGGCGTCTAGGGAAATGAATACCCTAGTCCACCACTACGCCTTGCTCCTTGACGGTGAAGTTCTGTTTTTCCATTGGATTTAGGCGTTCAAACGCCTCTCGCTTCATTGTCTTCTTCCCTGCGGCGTTCTTCCCATCGCCGCCCCGAGCGCCGCCGCCCGAGGACCCAGCGGGGAACCAATGGGGCGCTTGTTCCTTCATCCCCTCCAGCCATTCGACCGGGCTGAATGGGGTCTTGCCGTCCTTGCCGAACACTGGTTGACCGTCCTTGTCGACCTGGACCGGCTCGCCCTCCTCGTTCAGCGTAAACATCACCCGACCGCGGAACAGCGCGTCATCCACCGCATTCGCATGCATCCCCGCCTTGGTCGCCGCTTGGCGAATGTGGTTGTCGAGGACTTGTTGACTGAACTTCTGAGCCTTCTTGGCTTCGGCCTCGGCGGCTTTCCGGGCATCTGCGACCTGCTTCTCCAGCTCCTTGCGCAACTTCTCGGTACGCTTCGCCACGACCTCATCCACCTTGCCCGCCTTCATGAGCTTCGCCTCCTCGTCGTCGCCCATCTCCTCGATCATCTTCTTGACCTTCTCGGGGTCGATGCCCTCGAAGCGCTTTTCCAGGTCCTTGCGCGCTTGCTCGGCGAGTTTCGCCGCCTTCCGCTCCTTCTCCAGCGCGCTCTTCAGCCCCGATACATCCTCCACCCCATCGACATCCAGATGGAACTTCCCATCCTTCTCCACGTACAAGGCGCGTTGGCCCTCGGTGAGCTTCGCGTGAGCGTCCTTCTCGATCACCAACGTCAACGCCCCCACAGCCAACCCCGCTCGCGCTCGGAGAGCGTGGAGAACGGCGAGTGCTACCTGAGAAAATTTGAGATTCATTCTGATTCCTTCCTTTGATGCTCGTCCATCCCGGACGTAAGGTTGTTCGCGTCTTGCGAACCCAGCAACCGCTTTGCTCGAAACTGATCGAAGCCATCCCGCGACAGCTTCCACAACGCCGTCCCCAGCGCCACGCGATCCTCCACCTCATCATCAGCGCGCAGCTCCTGACGATGGCGCTCGGCGCGGGAGGTCGGCCAGAAGCAGAGGAGGCGCGCAAAATTCACCCATACATCGCCCCGCCGCACGTGAGCCAGCTCGTGGTGTAGCACCGCTAGCGCCTCCTCCGGCGTCAACCCATCATCCCATCCCTCCGGGAACACGATCCAAAGCCCATTATGGTGAGGCGTGCGGTACTCCGGTGGGAAGATGAGGCCGGAAATGAAAATCGCGACCCAGAACACGATCCACGCGCCCCAGATATACATCAGCGCTTCAAGCATACTTCTCCTCCAGCTCCTCCAACGTCAAGGGGTTCCCGTTCTGGTCCAGGAGCTGACTCATGGTGATCTTCCCCTCACGCCACAGCTGCGCCCGCCCCGCGCCGAGCTGTTCGTCCTGCTGTTGCTTGGACTGGCCGCTGAGGTACTCCTCGAATTTCATCGACGCAGGCACCGGCCCCTCCGACGAAGCCCGCTCGCCCTCCGGCGGTTCATCCACGTCCAGCCCTAGCTCGCGGAAGGACTTGGTGATGGGGATTTCCACGCTACGGCAATTCCAGTGACGCGGTACGCCGCCTTCATAGGGGAGCGTGGTCCCATTAATCGGGTTCCCATCCAAGTCGAACTCCGCCCCATCGTAGGCCATACAGATGTCCGTCGTATGGGAATCGAGGGTGGAGACTTGGCGAATGCCCTCGATGATGTCATCGTTCTGGCGGAAGGTTTCCTTGCGCGCCTCGTTGGCGACGGCCTGAATCGAGGTGTGGACTAGGGTGCGGGCGTTCGACCGCGTGACGTCCATTATGCCGGGATGGCCCCGGCCTCCGGCGACCCGCGACACGATGGCCGCGTTCGTATCCCCGGCGAGAAGGCCTTGGCGGACGGTGTTGCCGAAACGGAAGGAGACATCCGTGGCCTGCCTCGCCCACCATTCCGAGGACGGAGCGCCTTGGATGAGGGTGTTGGAGATGATGCGTTCGAGGAATGTCTCCGTGGGGAGACCGGCGGTGATGTCGATGCTGAGGGCCTCGATGATGCTCGCCGTGCGCCGCGCCGTCACATCCGCCACCCGCGTCAGCGTCCCCTCCACCTCCCGCTCCACTCGACCGTAGTAGCGATTGATCGAGGTGCTTGCGTCGCGAATCAACTTGTTGAGCCGCGCCTTGCTAAGGTCGGATAGCTCCGGCGCCATCCGCAACCGCGCCCCCAAATCCCGTCCCATCTCGTTCAACATTCGGATCGCCCGCCGCCGCACCCCCGCCTCCACTCGGAGGAGGTTCAACTGGTGGTCGAGCATCGCTCGCGTTACCCCGGCCATGCGTAACCTCTTGATTTCAAATCCGATCCTCGCCTGGATTGTTTTGATGTGTTAGGCGGGCATTTTGAAATGAACCCGCTACGGGGGTAGCCGGATGTGGCGCCGGTTGTGGCCTTACACACGGGAACAAACCCTAGCCCGCATTTCGGTCCTCCCCCTCCCCCGGTTTCGGCGGGTTTAGCGGCGGGAGGGAGGAGCCTTCTGGGGGTTGGCCGGTGAGCTTCATGGCGGAGGCGGAGATGCGCTCTTGTTCCTCCTCGAATGTGACCTCCTGACTGATGATCTCGCCGCGCTGAAGATTGGCGAAGAGGGTCTGATCACTGATGGCGTTCGCCTGCCACGCCGCAACGAGCACCGTAACCTCCGCCGGCAGCATCCGCGTCGGGAAGAAGTCCCGATTCAGCTCGCATTCCACCTCCTCCGGGTCCGCCCCGGCCCATTCCGTAAACCACTTCAGCGCTCGCTCCAGCCCCATCGAGATACATTGGGACACCCCCGCCAACGTCGATTCCTCGCCCTTCCTGTGCATGCCCGCGGTCTCGGCGGCTTCCACCCCGGTTTTCTGCGGCTCCAGCATACGAGCGCCGAGGATCGCCATATGCTGCTCCTTGCGGGCGAGAATGTCCTTGAGAGCGCCGAGGCCCTGGCCTGTGAACTCCAGGTACTTAACGCTGGCCTCCTTGGACGGGAACACCCATGCGTGCGACGATCCCACATACATCTTCTCCCCCGGGGTGTCGGACTTGTAGCCGGTGATGACAGGAGTGGGGAGGCCGGTGAAGTGAGCGCCGTGTTCGTAGTCCGCCGTAGTGCGATAATGGGAGAGGTTGACGTTAACCAGGTCGATGAGCGGCGGGTCCTCCACGATATCCGAGATGGAATCCGCGCCAATGAACACGAACGGGATGTAGTCCAAAGGCTTGTTGTTCATGAGGGGTATGATGTCGCCGCCGATCTGGACATCGGCGTCGGCGTGGCGCTTGAAGAGGCGCTGGCGGTACTTCCGCGTCACCCGCCCCTCCTCCTGCCCCTCCACTAGGTCGAGCACGCGCCATTGGTCCTCGTCTTTGGAGGAGAATTCATCGACCGTCACCTCATCGCATTCCTTCAGAACCAGCTGCGTCAGCACCCTCCGGTTGTTCACCGAGGCGGTTTTCCAATTGATGATCGAGGTGGCCTTGTAAATCTGGATCGAAGGGCGGAGGTTCACCAGGCGTGCATCCGCCTGCGTCATCTCGGGGTTCGCGCTCGGGTAGTCCACAAGCAGCCCCACCCGCCCCTTCTTCAGCGACTCGACAGCGACCTCCTGCGCCAACATCTGGAGCGGAACGCCGCTCATCGTCACATCCTCCATCAGCTCCTCCACGCTCTCCGGCACTTTGACGTGGGGCGGTTGGCGAAAGATCATGCCGACGAGTCCCGAGATGGTGCGGTAGGTGGCGTTGTAGAAGATGGCGCGCTTGACGTATGCGGCGTAGTCCTCGGAGGACTGGTCCTTGAGCATGGGAAGGTACTCAGAACCTGCGTCGTGAACGGCGTCCTGTCCAGCGTAGACGTCATCACATCGCTTCCATCTCCCAAGCATCCGGGAGTAATCCTTGTGCGGCGTATCGACGGGCATTAGGTGGCCTCGCTTGGTTTGTCTGTACTGTCGTCGCCCGTCCCAGGCGTCCCGGCCCCGCGTTCCGATTTGGGAGCGCTGGCGTCGGGGCCTGACGCGATGCGCTTCTGAGCGAGGCGTGCCGCTTCTCGCGCCGCTTCTCGAGCAACGCGGTAACGGTCCCAACCCTTCTTCTCCTCAGTCATACGCCTCCAATCTCCACCCGTTGTACTTGCTGAGAGACGGTGGGGAACTCATACTCCACGTAGTAGCCAATGGAGTCCGAGATGTGGGAAAGCATGGGGGACTTCTTCTTATCAATCTCACCGCTCCCTCCCTTCAGGTTCATCACGCCCTCAAAGTCCTGCACAACGTGGGGCGCGGCTCGCCCATCCACCATCAACCGGCGCACTCCCGCTACGGATTGGATACGGCTGTTGACCGCGTTGATGCGGGAGCGCTCCTTGGGGTTGGAGTCCTTGACGTTGATAGTGAGCTTGGTCTTGAACTCGGGGCGAAGGACCTTCTCAATCAGCTCCCAGTCGCTCCCTTCCACCTTCGCCGTTCCCCTCGCTCCGCCCGTAGCGTCGCCGTAACAGATGACGCGCCCTTGATGATTCTTGCCTTCGCGTCCCCAATCCGCGATCAGCTTCCGGCAGACGGCAGGCGTGTTGCTGTTCCGCTCGATCCACACTTCTCCAATCACTCCCGTCCCGACCACCTGCTGCCTCGCGATGATGCCCGCCGGGGAGCGAATCTCCTCGAACTGACCGGGAAGGGCTTGCTCTTGAATCACCGCCGCCACCCCCGGATCCACGTTGAAGTCGAAGGTGAAGATCAACGGCGCTCGCGGATCGTATTTCAGCGGGGCGCAATGCGTATCCTCCATGAAGGGGTAATACGTCCTCCCCTCAAAGCTAATCCAAGAGGCCTCATACTCCTGCTGATACGTGAGCTTATCCAAGTCACGCTTCGCGCTTTCAATCTCCGACGGCGGCAGGATATCCGACGACGGCCACGAATAGCTCCCCCATTCCGACTCCCGACCGAGCGCCTTCATCTGCGCTCGCGCCTCGCGATCCGTCTTGTAGTAATGGTTTCGACCCTCAGGAACTCCAATCAGATCACACCATCCCATTCGGTCCGACAGCGCGGGCCTCACGTTCGCGCCCCAGGCCGACTCCCTCATGTTCGCGTACTCATCCAGCACCCCTCCGTCCCACGGCGGGCCTTCCAAGCGCTGCGGTTTGTCCATGCCGATGACCCATATCTGAGCCCCCGTGATGTACTCGATCATGAGGTCTGACTCAGAGGGCTTACTGGCGAGGTAGCGGCGGGGAGTGAGTAGCTTGAGGTCGGACCAGAAAATGCGCTTCGCTTGATCGCGGGTCGGAGCGGCGGCGAAGAACCGAGGAGCCCAAGGGGTCGTGGCCCAGAGCGCCTTCTTGACTAGCTTGCGCTTTGCTCGCTCGGTCTTGCCCGACCGCCGCCCCGCCGCGACCGTGTTGAAGCGATGGGGGCTGTTGGAATAGCGAATGCCTGCTGGGTGATGTCGAAGGAGGGTCCATCTCGGCGTCAGTAGCTCCTCGTTCTTCAATGGAGAATCCCTATGACGACCTCGCCGTGTAGGCAAACTCCTTCGCCCTCCCCCTCCCCATAACACCAGACCTCGCCCAGCTCCTCATCCGCCACGTAGCAGTTATCGACCAACACGCCATCCAGCGTCACGCGGTACTTCTCCGCGTCCTTCCGATAGCCAATGTCAGTGGGCACGGTACTCAGCCTCATCCTCAAGCGATCCTTCTCCACCCAAGGCCGTCCCAGAAGTGGTACTCAATCCGATGACCAACAACCGCGCCACCCTGAACCAATGGAGCGCCGATGAAAGCCCGTACATCGCCCACTAAGGGCCACGCACCCGCCGCCGCTACCGCCCGCGCTCCCGGGATCATCCCGACCGCTGGCGCCGCTACGAGAGCGCCTAAGAACGTCCGCCGTTTCATTCTTTCCGCTCCGGCTTCCCCATGGATCCATTCGACCTCGTAGCGGCGTCGGTGTAGCTGCCTTTCTCGATGATGGAATAGGGGTTGCGGCCGGGGCCGTGGTTGGGGGAGAAGGGACGAGAGCCGTCCACCTTGAAGAACTCGCAGGCCTCGTGGGTTTCCACTTGAATGATCTGGTCCAGAAGCCACCTCATCCACGCCCGCTCATCGTAAGCCGCCGGAGGGACGATCATGTAATGCGCCACGTGGATCATCCGCTCCGGCGCGTAGGAGTCGGGGCCGCTGACGACGATGTTGAGGGTGAGGCCCTCGGACCCTTGGCCGCGGTCGATGTCCCGTAGATGGAATTCCCACCCCTTCTTGAACGTAAAGCGGGCCAGCAACGCCTCCAGAGCGTAGGGATAGGGCGCGACTTGGGTCATTACCTTGCCTCTGCTCATTTCTCCTTGTCTCCATTGGTACGTCGTTCCATTTCCGCCAGGTCCGCCCTCAGCTGAGACGCGGAATCCTCTGTTGGCACGTTCGTTTCGTCGCGCTTGTCCCGCCATTGCTCAGGACGGCGATTCTTCAACCAGAAGATCAGCGCCGTGGAGTCCGGAGGGTAGTGAGCGACGACCTCGTGAGTCATAATCTCCCCAGTACGTGGGGCGCAGAACACCTTGACCTCGGGATGCGTATAGCCTCGTGCACGAGCGAGGAGCGAGGCCTCCACCAACTCGTCCGCAGCACTACGCGCGTATTTTATGGCCCTGTTAAAGATGGGGTGGCGCACCATCCAACCGTCAATCGTAGCTTCATCGACTCCAAACATACGCGCCAGTTGGGAATTCGTGCTTCCAATGAGAGACCCACCCAAGGCCTCAATCATCGTCACGAAATGAGGATGATACTTGGGAGGACGCCCCGCAACGTTCCCGGCAATTACCTCAGCGCACTCCTTCGCGGCGTCATTAATCTTGCGCAGCCGCGCTGTACCCGTCCTACGTTTCATCCCATTGTTCCCATATCAGAACCACGTGACCCCGGGATCGCTACTACCGCGAATCGCGTTTGGAGTAAAGAGCAATGGCCCGCTAGCTCCGCGAATCGCCTCTTCAGAGCGCGTGGCAAAACGAAATGCCTTCTTCAGCGATAACAGGACTCCGGGACCGTCCGGGGCCTCTTACCCCCTCTTTACTTTTTCACACGTTTTATTCCCCTCCCTCGGCACCGCCCGACCGGAATAAACCCTGTGAAAAACTGCGGGGGTATAAGAGGCCCCGGGAGGACTCCGGGTGCTGATATTACAGGAAGTCGATTTCCATCTGAACGCTCAGAAACCCACTCTTTTGAACTGGTTTGTAGGTCCACGAACTCGCTTAGCAGCGGGATGAATCACACTTCGCAGACCCCCGCTGTTTTATTTTTCTGAACTATCCTCGGGTGGTAAGTTCTCGAACCCCCAATACGTGTGACGCCGCCGAGGGTCCCATCGCTTCGTCAACACTCTCCCATCCGTCGCGTCGAAGCGGGTGCCGAGAATGCGACGGAGAAGCTTGCCTAAGCGCTGATGTCCATATGGCTTCTTCGTAAAGGCCCAATAGGCGCGGTCCCACGCTCGGCGCAGTCCCTCATCCCTCTCCACAAGCGTCAGTATCTCCCCCGGCCTCGCCCTCCGCCCCGCTAGCGCTCGGTCTAGCTCGCGGGCGAAGTCGGCCAGCAGCTGACGCTCGCCCCACTCGCGCTGCTCCTCGGTGGCCCAAGTGTGATCTGGCCCCGTGCCAGTGGTAATGATTTTCATTCGACGTATTCCACTTTCCAGAGATTGATTTTCATTGCTAGGTCATAGTGTTTCTTCAACCGGAACGCCGACCCCGGGTTGTCGCTGAGGAATATCTTGTTCTCCATCCGGCGCATCAGGTCTGCCAAGTTCCGATGGTTCGCCTCGCGGTCCACAACGAAGCACCCCGAGAACGTAGGCCGTAGGTCTGGGCTTCCATTGAAGAGTTTCAGAATCCCCGCCAGCGGCAACGGCTTCCCGTCCGGAGGCAGCGCCTTCCTCAACGCATTCGCAAATGCCATCAGCGCCTCCCAATCCGCGTCCTCCTCTGTGACGTGGTCGATGCTCCGAGCGATGTCCTCCTCCCCGACCCAGAGCAGCAGTGGGCGTATCATCGCGTACCACTCGGTAAACGACCCATACTCCCGAGGCGCTTCGCCCGTAGGCCTCCCGGCAGCGATCCACGACGCCGCTATCGACAGCGCAGCACTCATCAACGCCGCCCGATTCTTCATCACGTAAGCAGGCAAGTTCGGTATCTCAAAGCGCCTCGCTCCCGGGTCAAACACTTGCGCGTCAATGTAGCACAGGAGCGCTCGGCGGGCGATGTCACCGGAAAGCGACAGCTGGTTCCCCGTCGCGAACCACGTCGCCTCATTCGTCAGTTCCACTCGCTCCGTCCGCCCGAGGATACGGAACGTATTGCGCCGCGAGGTAAGCACCTTGTTGAGAGTGGAGTCCTCTAGGCGCATCCCCTCAGTCACGTTATCCAAGCAGACCATCCGGTCACCCGCTAGCATGAACGCCGCAATCCGCTTCTCCATCTCCTCCGGGTTCGGGGTCCATGTCGCCTTCGACAGCGAGATTCCGTACCAAAGTCGGCTCAAACACTCCGCCAGCTGCGTTTTCCCCGAGCCGTGCTTCGGCGACGAGAACGCGAACAGAGGGGCGATATCGAAAAGGTGGCGTAGTCCAACAGTAAACAGTGACGCGGCGAATACGGCGCGGTCCAGCCCCGAGGCCCACGGATACTCACCAAATGGCGCCATTAGCTCCGTCATCGCGAGCCGCGCCGCCTTTTGCGATAGCCTCGGGTTTACCACGAGTCCGGAAACGGAGGAGGTGAGGAATAGGCGGGAGCGCGGATCGTAGCCCACCTTCTCGATCATGGAGCCGTCCGAGCGTAACGTCGGGTGCGGAACGAAGGCGACGAGTGGTTTGATCTGGGTGTCCTTGTTGTGGTACGTCCGGCAGCTCATGAACGTCGTCAAGGACCGCCGCGAAAAGCCTGCGCGCTTGAACCCCGTGGCTCGCCGCTCCCAGAACGCAGCCACATTCCCTAGCTCCACCGCGAGCGTATCGGCGTCGTGGTCCCATACGACATACGCCGTCGGGTCGCGGTCTATCCCCTCCTCATTCACCCCGGAGGCCCCGTAGCGGACGATGCGGATGAGGCGTTTGTCCATGACGAAAACTCGCGCCGCAGCGGCGCACGCGGAGACAAACTCATTGACCATGGTCTCCTCCCGAAATGGGTTTTCAAAAACGTGATGCTCCCGCGCCTCTATCTCCTCCGGATTCGCCGGGGCCCAGCCTGCTTCCTGAGCCCACTTGAAGATCGACGCAGTGGTCTTCAGCTCCCCACCCCTCACCTCCCGCGAGCGGTCGTAGTAGTGGCCGCGGGTGCGCTTTGGGTCGTACTTGCGGGAACGAGCGGCCCATGCCGAGTAGTGAGCAAAGCCGGCATCCGACTGGCGCCACGCTCTCCCCATGATCCATCCCACCATCCCCCACTTCTCCTCCTCGTCCGGGTCCACGTGAGACAACGCGTCCAAGAGCGTCTGAACGTCGGCCGGATTTGCTGGGTTGAAGGTCTCCTTGGGTGGACGACCGGGTTTGCCCTTTTCCTTGCCGCCGCCGCCCTTGCCGCTGAGGAAGGCGGGCCACTCCGCGAGCCCGACTTTGTCCGGCGATTGGAGCCACGCGTACTGCGACCCCGAGGAGTGACGCGAGGGTGGAGCTACGACATAACCGTCATCGCCCCGGGTGTCGAGCTTGGACTCCTTGCCGAAGATTTTGGAGCGGCTCTTGATCTCTGAGTTGTATTGGAAGTAGTAATGGTAACGGCCTGGGCGCGATTGGACGCAGGGCGTCGGCGGCATCCCCACCCCAGTCGACAGCTTCCCAA
>WUUC01097023.1_pt1 | contig 36630 bp, 17 predicted proteins | sample 6278441 | NCBI WGS metagenome assembly WUUC01 (sample SAMN13675441, study PRJNA597444) | soil metagenome | isolation source: soil | place: USA: Washington | collected 2017-10
AAAAAACAGATACAAAACCTTCTATGGAAACCGCAAATCTGAAAGCGATCAAACCTGAAATTGTATTTGATGATTTTTCGAAACTCGATATCCGAATTGGAAAAGTAGTCGCTGCCGAAAAAATGGAGAAGTCAGATAAGCTTCTGAAACTTACCATCGATGCAGGTGTCGATACGCGTACAATTCTCAGTGGAATTGCAAAACATTATTCAGCCGAAGAGATGGTCGGAAAACAAGTGGCATTCGTTGCGAACCTTGCGCCACGCAAAATGATGGGCATTGAATCTCAGGGAATGATTTTGAGTGCGGAAGATTCTTCTGGTAAACTTAGGCTTATACGTCCAGAAGAGATTGTGAATCCCGGTTCTACGGTAAGCTAGGCTTGTAGATTTTAGATTTGCGTGGAGGAGTTTGTGATGTGTTTCATAACTGGATTTGAAATCTAAAATTTTGAATTCGATTCGTTGGTTACGCGTTCAAACTTCACATTGTCCGAGGTTGTCGGAGCACGCAATGTCGTCTCTAGTCTGTTTGCAAATTCAAGTCGAGTCTTTTCCACAAGGGTCAAATAGTTGCGGGCGATCGGTTCCGAAACTTCAGTCAAGGCCATGATCAAGACACGTTGCATGGTATGCAGGGACGTTTGCAACTCGTTTGCGGCTTGATTGAGAATTAATTTCTGATCGTTTATTTCCCGAACGAGATCGGCATGTGCCTCGTTGAATTCTTTGCTGCGATCCCGTAATTTTGTATCAAGAATCACATTAATCTTTTTTCTTCGCTGAAAATTCTTCCACAACAGAATGAGTAAACATATCGATAGCACCACGAGTACCGTAGAAATCAAATTTACCTTCTTCTGGTTTTGGATCACGTCTTCTTTCAATCGCAGAACCTCCTGTTGGGCACGCATTTTCTCATCACTCTCGCGCGTGACAAACTCAGCTTCCTCTCGCATAAGGTTTGATACTAAGTCCGCATAATTGGCACTATCGTTAACCTCGATGAATTTTTGTTGGTAGTATGCCTGACTTTTGTAGTCCTTCCTTTTTGCCTGGGTGGTCGCAAATTGCCTGTACACATTGCATCGTTCAGTGCGATACGCAGGGTAATGTTGCGCCAGTGAATCAGCTTTATTCAAATAGTACAACGCCTCCGACAAACGATTCTGCTTGGTGCAGACGTTACCTAGATTGTATAAATTATCATAGGCCAACCGTATGTTTTGATTTTCGGCAGCCAGTTTATAGGCTTTGAGAAAATAGATCTTTGCGCTATCATACTCGTTAGCAACTGTATGTTGAATCCCCATGCCAAACAGTCCATTAGTCTCAACATCGGGCCGGCAATGCTCCCTGCAAAACGCCAGGCCTTCCTGAAGACACTTTTGTGCGTTTACATAGTCACCAACGAACTGGTAGCAAAGTCCGAGGTTTACGAGCGCAAGATCAAGGTCATGCTTTTCGTTCTTTTTTTTCTTTAATTCAATTGACTTCTTATAGTATGTTATTGCCCTTTCGCGGTCTCGTAATTTGTAATAAACCAACGCAATGTTATTTAGTGCAATGGAAATATTGAAGGTATCTTTTTTCTTTTCATTCAACACAAGGCCTTCAAGATAATATTTCAGGGCCTTGTCGTGCTTTCCCAGCTGGAAGTAAGAAATTCCGAGGCCCGTTAAAATGCGATTATATTCTTCCGTATTGCGAAGTTTATTTTTATAGGGTATCAGCGAGAGATAAATATTTATTGCTGAGTCATCGTCACCAAGTCTCCGCAGCGATGTGGCGAATTGTCGGTATGATTCCAGCATTCTTACGGAGTCCATCGCCTTTTTTGAAAGAGTATAGTTTTCCCATGCATACTTTTTGGCATCATCGTGTTGTCGTTGTAGCAGACATGCCTGTGCCAATTCAAAAAGCACTGCGCGCCTGGCAGTTCCGCTTTTATTTTCTAATTCAGCTTTGAGGGAGTCGATGTTCTGCGAATTTCCAGAAATTGTCAGGATGAAAATTCCTACGATAATTATGGTGAGCCTCAGAATCATAATGGGTGGATAAGAAAATAATTTACCAAATAAACCCGTTCATTGCATCGATCGCCCTTATAAATTGTGATCGAGCTTTTTTAACATGGTTTTCGAGGTGTGGTTGATTTCTGTAAAGTTGGTCAGGAATGGTTTGGGCTGTGCTTCTTTCGACCCGAGTTCACAAATGCCGCTAATCGTTGCCAATAAACTTTTGATTCGCTGTTCTTCGTGTTTGATCAGAAGATCTCGTTGTTGCAGGATGTTTACCATTTCAATATGACTGTCCTCCAGGTCTTTAGTTCTTTCTCTCACCTGAATATCCAGTCTGCGATTAAGAGTTTGTTTTTTTCGATTGACCAAAATCATTGTGGCGCCAAGTATCAAAAGTGAAATGGCAACGCCAAGAATGCCAATGTTCAGAAGTCGTTGATCCGAAATTATTTTTTGCCGTAATTTCAAAATGTTGTCCTGAGACTTAATCAATACTTCATTATCCGTTTGATAATAACTTACCGTAGCATTCATTATATTATTCCGTAAACCAAGAGTGTAAGTGCTGTCTTTGGCTTCCAGGAATTTTCGTCCGTAGGCGGCAGCAGATTTTTTATTCCCGGTCTTATGATACAATTCTGAATAGAGATGATAGAACTCCACCTCTTCCTTCAAAAATGAAATTTCTTCTGAGATGAGTCCTTCTGCGTTTTTTAAATAATCCAACGCGGCCTGGTAGTTGTTTTTTCTAGTTTCGATCCTCGCGAGGAATGTGGCATTTTCAAGGAGTATCCTGGTGTTATTTTTTTCCGCCAAACGATTTGAAGTAGTAAAGTTTGATGTCGCTGAATCATATTTTTTCCGATCGTAAAAGAATAGTCCAAGTGCGTTGTAGATCGTTGAACGATAATAGTCCGGGCAATCTCCTTTCTTACATAATTCAAGAGCCGAATCGATATACCCTTTACTCTTTTGGAACTCATTGAGTTCAAGATAACACAATGCGATATTTAGGTTTACGGCTGACACCGTTTGACCATCTTCCTTCCCATACAATTCCAGAGATTGCGAAAGGAAATGGATCGCACGTTGGTGGTCGGCCAGTTTGTAGTAGATCAACCCTATGTTGCCGAGCGAGTGTTTAGCATAGCTCGAACCATGCATTTTTTTTATCAGCTCAAGGTTTTGAAAATTATGCATCAAGGCACTATCGTACTTTCCCTGAAATAGGTACGCTACGCTTAATCCATTTTGAGCTCGAATGGCGAGTTCTAAATTTGCTTTTTTTGTTGCGAAATACCGCGCCTTTTTTCCTAACAATATTGCTGAATCCATTTTATACAACCTTCGCAAGGCCGTAGCAATGATTGATGAAAGTTCTGCCAGTTGAATTGTATCTTTCGAATGATACGCATGGGCCAACCCCTGATTGCCATAGACAATCGCCTTAGTATTGTCGACATCGATGTATTCATAACACAACTGACTCAATACATTTAGTAACACGGAATCATTCTTGACTTGCAAAAGCATCTCTAGTGAATCGATTCTGGTGGTGCTTTGCTGGGCGAAAATTCTTGACCAACATCCCATTTGGATGACTAGTACGATCGCTGCTATTTTACTAACGTGACAAAGCTGCTTCGAAAGTTTTTCAGGGTTGGTCATTGCTTTCGAATGTGTAGTTTATTTTCGAGGCTTTGCAGGGAATTGTGAAGTTCACGTGTAGCCTCGTCAAGCTTTTTCGTATAGAATAATTCGTTCTCCGTTTGATGCACATTTGTCGATGACCTAAGTAACTGATTCATGGAGGCAAGGGAATTATAGAATTCCTCAGAGATTTTTCGAACGTGAATATTTCTTTCCGATGCAGCCTGGGATACGGTCTTTACATTGTTTTCAATCTCTTGCGTACGTTCATGAACTCGTTTTCCGAGGGCTACACCAATTCTTTTTTTTACGAGTGTATTTCGATAGATCAGAAAGGCAACAGTCGCAAGGATCAGGATGATTACGCCAACCGCCAAATTAATTTGACGTTGTTTATGAATTGAAATTTCCTGTAAGCTGAGCCTCAGATTTTGAGATGCCAGGGTGTTTTTATTTTTTCGTTCGACATAGTCAATTTCAAGCCTCGTTAAGTTGTTGGTGACCTCGTCTTTGTAAACAAAATCTTTTAGATCAGCATACTTTTGTTGATAATAAAGAATTTGGTGATAGTCGGAGGTGCCTGTATAAATCTGTACGAGAAGGTTGTAAATATTTGATTCCTCAAGGTGAAAGGGCGTTCCCTTACCAATTATGTTTTCAGCGGTGCAAAGAAATTCTCGCGCTTGCTTTTTCGCCCCCTGGCGTAATGCGATCTTAGTTAAATAATTAAGGTTGTCGAGCTGAAACCTGGTGTCATTGAGTTTTGAAGCAAGCGCAAAAGATTTTAAAAAGTAATTTTTAGCCTGCACGAAATCGCGGGTGCCAAAATAAATTGTTCCGAAACTGAAATTAATATCTTCGGCAACTTCGTCATTGCATTGCAATAAGATGCACATTGATCGTGCACTATCTGCATATACCTTTGCTTCGGTGAAGGAATGATTGTATGAATGGCATAAACTGATATTAATGAGCAACCTGTCAACGTCAAGTGGATCGTTTATTCTTTTTTTAAGTTCCAGTGTTTCATTAAAATAACGTAGGGCTTTGTTGTTGTCTTTTAACTTATAGTGAAGAAGGCCCATGTTGTGCAGGGTTACTGCAATCCAATTATCATCTTTCAGATTTTGCCACACTTTAAGCGCCTCAAGATTATAGTCCTGTGCTTTATCATATTTTGCCTGGAGCATGCATGCATAGCCAAGATTGGTTAAAAAAACAGGATAATTTTCTTTAGGACTTAAGCGCCTGGCTGTAGGAAGGACATGGGCAAGTATATTTTCTGCTTCCTTGTTTAAGCCAGCATGATTATAAATTTGTCCCAGCAGTCGCGCAGACCGGATAATTTTGGCGGAGTCGGCTGAGTGTTCAGCAATAACGTAGGCTTCTTTGATAATCTCTAAAGCATTTCCGGTTTGGCTGTTTGAGTAGTAAGCAATAGCCAGGTGTAAGAGAGGCTCAAATTTTTCGATTTCTGATTTGTTCCGAACAACGGTTTCCAACGAATCGATTTTGTTTGGCTGAGCAACGGCTGAACGACAGAGTAGCATTAAAGTGATAAAGATGGAAACACGCATTGTTATTCACGATTGAACTTCGATGGCAGGATAAATTTTTTCCTGTGAGGCAAATGTGGTGATGATTTTGTAAGCGAGCTTGCTTCGATTTTTTTCCATCTCGAGAAAATAACCCCGGGCACCAGGCTCTGAGATTTCTTTTTGTGCTGCGAATGACAGACGTTGCATTATGTCTAGCGTGTTTTGTATATCCGCGGAGGCGTGGTCTAGAACTGATTGCTTTTCCTCCAACTCTTTTATTAGTTTATCCCGGCTCAGGTTAAAATGTTCACTACGTTCTCTTAACCGGATGTCAAGGATCTCATTCATTTTTTTTCTTCGCCTGAAGTTAACCCACACAGCAATAAGTAAAAATATAAATACAATAATGAGGATCACTGATACAACATTAAAGCGTTTCTGATTTGTAATGATATTTTCTTTGAGCAACAGGACTTCCTCTTTCGCCCGCAGTTTTGTTTCATTTTCGCGAGTAACAAAATCAGCCTGAACTCTCATAAGGTTTGATATTAGTTCACCATCGAAAACGCTATCAGTCGCCTGGATATATTTTTGTTGATAATAAGCTAGCCTCTTCAAATCATTTATTTTTTCATACCATTGATAAAGACTTTCGTAAACGTTTCGCATCTCTGCATAGTAAGCTGGATGAACATCTCCAATCGAATCAGCTTTCTTTAGATAGTTCAATGCTTCGGCAGTTCTGTTTTCAATCAGGTAAATTTTTGATAAGGCGCTTATGTTGTCAATCATGTACCTCGGGTCATTCATCCGCTTGGCTGCGTGAAAAGATCTTAACAAATATGTTTCAGCCTCGCAATATTTTTTCGAATAGGAATTAATCAAACCTAGACCCATGAATCCATTTATCTCGACATACGGGGAGCAATCATCTTTACAAAGTGCAAGTCCTTCAAGGATATTCTTTTCAGCATTCTCGTATTCTTTTATCGCCTGATAACAAAGACCCAGATTAACCAGAGCTAGCGCAAGGTCGTAATTATCATTCGTTTTCTTTTTGAGTTCTATTGATTTCGCGTAGTGGAGTATAGATTTTTTATAATCGCGGAGTTTATAATAGGTTACACCCAGATTGTTGTGTGATATTGAGAGCCTTCCGGTGTCCTCAAGTTGTTGGCTTATTGAGAGCGCTTCGAGGTAAAAATACAATGCCTTATCTTGACTTCCCTTCCAAAGATATGAGTTTGCAAGACCTGCAACGATAAGTTCATGTTCTATAAGGTTGTGCACTCGTTCGGCAAGCGGGAGAAAGGATTGATAAACGGCAATGGAGGAATCATAGAATCCCATTCTGCGAAGTGAGGTACCAAACACACGTCCTAATTTCACAATCCTGGATGTATCCGTAAACCTTTGCGCTAATTGTAGTCCTTCCCAGGCAAATTCTTTTGCATCGACAAATTTGTTCAAGTCGATAGAAGCTTTGCTCAATTCGAAAAATATATCTGTTCGTTCTGGCCTCGAATTGTTTAGAAGAAGGGCCTTCAACGAATCGATATTTTGGGATGATGCAACATTAAAAGTTGACGCAATGACCAACACGATGAATAAGAGTTTACGAGTCATTTTTTAGGAATAAAGACCAATATGAATTTAACGAAAAAAGTAATAGAATTTTTAATTCAAGGTTGGCAGCCGATGGATCAATTGAATTGCGTATTGCAGTCGCTGTAAGCAGCAATGGTTAAAAACTAATTATTTCTCAAACGTTGGCTTCTGACTAAAGTCTTGACTCGTCCATATTAATCTGATGGAAAGCCGTGTTTGATGAGGAAAAAATCGAGCTTATTTTTTGTGAAAGTTGATGACGGGACTTTTCAATTTGTTCAAGATACCCTCGCGCGATCGGCTCTGAAACCTCATTCAATGCGAGTACGGTGACACGATGGAGGGTTTCAACTGCACTTCGAATTTCAGACGAAGCATGGTCAAGCTTCAGTGTCCTTTCGTAAAGAATTTTGGTGAGGCCTTTATTAATCTCGTTGAATTCCTTACTTCGTTCCTGCCACCTGCTGTCGAGTAATTCGTTGACTTTTTGTTTTCGCTTAAAGTTACGCCACAACACAGCAATGAGAATGATCGAGACGGCCACTAGTATTACTGAGATGATGTTGACCTGCGCTTGACTTTTTATGACTTCTTCTTTGAGCAAGATTACTTGTTGCTGAGCAAGTAATTTCGCCTTGCTTTCTTGTGCAAGGTATTCAGCCTCTATTCTCAGAAGGTTTGATATGAAATCTAAATGGTAGACGCTGTCTTTTAGTTCAATAAAGCTTTGTTGGTAATGAGCTACTTTCTCGAAGTCGTCCTTTTTTTGATAGACTTCCGTAAGTCGTTTGTAGGTTAATATTCGTTCGTTTCTGTAAAAAGGATACACGGTTGCCAACGAATCTGCACGGTGTGCGAAAACTGTGGCCTTTAGAATTTTATTTTCAGCAAGGTAGGTACCAGTGAGATAATTTAAATTATCGAGCATAACTCGGTTGTCGAGAGACGTTTTTGCAATTGCGTATGATTTCAAAAAGAATGTTTCTGCCTGGGGGTATTCTTTCATAAAGTAATGAACCAGTCCCAGACCGAGGAAGCCGTGTATTTTAACATAAGAAGGACAATCATTGTCTTTGCAAAGGTCTAAGCCTTCATTGATATATTTTTTGGCATTGACATAATCCTCTGCTTCCTGGTATGAGAGACCTAGGTTAACCAGGGCAAGGTGTAGGTCAAAATTATCGCCCGTACTTTTTTTAAGGGCAATGGATCTGCTGAAATACGTGATTGCTTTCTTCCAATCTAAGATCTTGTAATAAACGAGTCCAATATTGTTTAGTGTGGCCGACATGCTTGTTGAGTCTTTGCGCTGTTCATTTAGCTGAAGCGTTTCGAAATGAAACTTTAGAGACTCATCATAAACCCCTTTATAAAAATTAGCGAGTGCGAGACCAACGAGAATGTACCTATGCTGCTCCGGGTCACGTTCTTTGCTAAGGGGGTAAATTGCTGTATAAATTTTTATGGCGGAATCATAGTGTTCCAGTTTTCGAATCGCATGGGCGAATACCCTTGTTGTTTTTATTATTCTTAGCGTGTCGTTTAGCTGTTTTGACATGTTCAATCCTTCCCACGCGTAATCTCTGGCTGTTGTAAATTCACCATTGCCATAATATTCTCTTCCTAATTCAAAGAGGACATCAATTTTTTCACCACCCGTTTTCCGTGGAAGTAGACCTTTTAAAGAATCAAGTTTTTGTGATATTCCTGTATAGGAGCACGAGATAAGGACGAATGTGAGACAGTAAAATTTACTTTTCATTGTGATTGAGGCAAAGAATTTGGCGTGATGTTGCTGTAACTAAAGTTTTTCTGTTGTGGCAAAGGGACTTGCATCCTACACATCCTCTATGACGAATACAATTTTATCTGCAAGTTCATGCCTGGTTCTTTCCATCTCGTCAAAGTATTGACGGGCGATCGGATCGGAAATATCCTTTAATGCCGTTATTGAAAGACGTTGCATCATCTGAAGTGTTTGCTGAATACCTGAAGCGACCTGGTTCATGCGGGTATTTCGATCGCGAACGGTTCGGAGCAGACCTTCGTGGGTTGCATTAAACTCCGTGCTGCGCTCCTGAAGTCGCTGATCCAGTAACGCATTGATCTTTTTCTTTCTTTTGAAATTTCCCCATAAAATGAAGAGAAGGCAAGTCGTTACACCGGTCAGAATCGCGGAAATTAGATTGATTTTTTCATGACTTGCGATAACATCTTCCTTGAGTAACAATACCTCGTTTTGTGCACGGAGCTTCGCTTCACTTTCTTCAGCGAGAAATTCAGCTTCTACACGGAGCATATTGGAAATAAAGTTTTCGGTAAAAAGACTGTCGTTTACTTCAATAAATTTATTTTGATAGTGGGCGACTTTCTTATAGTCTTTCGATTGATCGTATAGCCTGGCAAGTTGACGGTAGACCTTTGTCCGCTCAAGTTTAAATGAGGGGTAGAGCTTTGCAAGGGAATCGGATTCTGCCAGGCAATTCCGTGCGTCTGAAAACCGATTTGTTGCCAGATATATAATTGAAAGCCTTTCTAAATTATCGAGCATAAGCCGGATGTCTTCCGCTGCTTTCGCCAGGGTGTAAGACTTTTGAAAAAATGCTATGGCTGTAGCGTTTTCTTTCCTCGTTGCATAGACAATGCCCAATCCCAAAAAGCCGTTAATCTCCACATAGGCCGGACAGTTGTCATTGCACAGAGCGAGACCTTCTCGAAGGTACTTCTCGGAATTTATCAGATCATTGTCACCTTGATACGCCAGCCCGAGGTTTATGAGCCCGAGGTGAAGATCATGCCTATCACCAATTCTTTTTTTGAGATCAATTGATCTCGCATAATAGCTTGTTGCTTTTTTGAAGTCTTTTATTTTATAATAAATGAGGCCGATGTTGTTAAGAGAGATTGAAATTCCTGCAGTGTCATGGACGTGTTCGCTAAGTCTTAATGATTCGAAATTAAATTTCAGAGCTTTATCGTATTCGCCTTTGTAAAGGTAGACCATAGCCAATCCGCTGACGATGTTGTCGCGTTCGACAATATCACTTGAGTTGGTGCTGAGCGGCAGAAGAGACTGATATACGCTGATCGAGGAATCATATTCACGTGATCTGCGCAGGGCAGTTGCAAACACTCGTCCGGTTTTAAGTATACTTGCCGTGTCATTTAATTCTCTTGCAAGAAGAAATCCTGACCAGCCGTATTCTTTGGCTTCGTCAAATTTTTTATTAGCAATGCTGCCCTTTGCAAGGTAAAAGAGAATGTCTGCTTTTTTTAACCCGGTAGTTTGCGGAAGAAGTGTCTTTAAGGAATCGATATTCTGTGAATTTGCCTGGTGAAACAGTGTTGTCAGAAACAACAAAAGGAGAAAGAATTTCCGTGTCATTTGTAGGGTGGATAAAAGCCATTTAATTTAGACAAAAAATGTCATGATAGTCGTTACAACTAGGCAAAAGATGGAGGCCGAAATTTCCAGGCGTACTGCGGAAGCATGCGATCAGATTATTTCGGAAATGGGAGCCGAGATTCATGATGATCTGATCCAAAAGCTATCCGTTTTCCGACTTTACATCGACCGTCTTGAGCGCGCCTCCGCTGACGAAGCAGAAGTTGAGTCTCTTGCTTTAAAAATGAAAAGTGACTTCGAGCAGGTCAGCCATGTAATCCGAAGTATTTCAAAACGATTGTTACCGGTTCGTATTGAAGGAGATACGTTGGTGGATATGTTGAACAGACTTTGTCAGAATATTGAACAACCCGGTACCGGACACATCCATCTTGAGAATGATGGAACTCCGCGCATGCTCGAATATCAGAAGGAAATGTATTTAATACGAATCGTTCAGGAATTGATCCAAAATGCATTTAAACATTCATCAGCCTGGCATGTCTGGGTTCGGCTTACATGGACAACGCGACATCTGATTCTCGAAGTTGAAGATGACGGAAGTGGTTTCTCCCGGATTCCCGAATTCATCGGGCGCCTTAAAAGGAAAAACAATACGTTAAAAATGAGATCAAATGCAATTGGCGCCTCAATCGATTATTCACAAGGAAATAAGGGCTTGCTTGCCAAGCTGATTCTCAACTGTGAAAATTAAAGTATACCGTTTCGAAAAGCGTACACAATAAGCGCAGCCGTATTCGACACACCGAGTTTCTTCATTAACCGTATTCTATAGGTTTCTGCTGTTGACGCGCTCATTTTCATATCGGAGGCGATCTCCTTCGTTGTTGAACCACTGGCGATTCCTTTAATGAGTTCTTTTTCCTGAAAAGATAGAAGGACAGAAGGTGTTTCTTCCCAGCGCATCGCATTGGCCTGCATGATCTTAAGAATATTTTCCGGAAAGTAGGTTCCAGATTGCATTACGGTGAGAACGGCTTTTGAGATCTCTCCATAGCCGTCCAGTTTATACACTATTCCGTGCACCCCGGCTTTTAGCAAATTAATGATCACGTCAACACCGTCCAGTCCTGTGACGGCTATCACCAGGGGAGACACATTTAGCAGAGGAATTTTCTTGAGTAACTCCAAACCGCTTGTTCCCCGCAAACGAACATCAAGCAAGACAATGTCAACCCGGTGATCGGTGATATTTTTTTGAAACGAATCAAGGTCCTCGGCCTCATAAACGCTGTTAACAAATTTCTCTTTCTCCAGCATGGATTTTAACCCTTGTCTTAAAAGCGCCTCATCATCTACGATCAATACGTTTATCTTTCCAGAATTTTCTGCCTCTTTCAGTTTCATGTTTTGCGGGGGTACGGGTGTTGATTCATTTCCCCTTGTTCATCTTAAAGGTAAATTTTTTAAGTGAAACCTGACAAGTTCATGTCTGGTTTTCCTGACAAACTCACTACCCCATTAACGGTATACCGTAACATTGAATATGTTCACGTCAGATCTGGAGGAAATCAAAGATTTTTGAACTTTGAAAGACCCTCTCTTAGAAGACCTTTTCTTTGATCCCCTGGATTTTTTAAAGATTGTTCGAATAACAAGTAGAATGACTTTAACCTAACCTGAATGAACCTTTCTAAAACTGCTTTAGCCCTTGGGCTTCTGAATTTTGTCGGACTTGTCCTTCTGGGATATCTCTCTCTCCGGCAGCCTGCCATAGTTTATGTCGATTCAACAAAAATTCTAAACGAGTATGAGGGCATGAAGAGTGCCCGCATGTCCTATCAGCAAAAGTCGCTGACCTGGAAAGCGAACATTGATACATTGGTCGCTGAAGTTCAAAATGATATTTCAAAATACACGAAGAGTCGCGCAACGCTTACGGCTAAGGAAAAAGGACTCACGGAAGATCTTATCCGCAGTAAACAAAAACAACTGACGAACTACCAGCAGGCTTTGACTGAAAAGGCGCGTCAGGAAGATCAGCAAATGACCGAACAAGTGCTGACAGAAGTAAATGCATTTATTGAAAAATACGGCAAGCAGAAGGGATACACGATTGTGATGGCGGCAACAGCGTACGGAAACATTGCCTACGCTGAGAAGGGATTGGATATTACAGAAGAAGTCTTAGCCGGACTGAACAAAGAATATACCGGGCTGTAAAATCAGCCTGTATAGAAGTTATAAGACCCTTATCCTTTATTTCCCTTTTTGTGGCCATCACACTTTTTTCCTGCGGGAACAAAAACGTGACGTCCTATGATGAGCTTGTTTCCTATATCGGTGATGAAGAACACGCATTAAGTGTAACGAAAAAAATCAACACGGTTGAAATCCAGGTGGCATATCAACCAACGGATTTGTTGGTTTCCCGGGACATCAGTGGAAGCATTACTAACGAACAACTTACTACACTTCGGTCGCAATATGCTGACCACTATTACTTTTTAGTCTCCTTTTCGCGGAACAAAAGGGAGATTATCGATCCGTCATCTGAAGCCTTTACAGAACTTCTGAATACAATTTCGTTCCGAATGTCCCAGCATGTGCGATTGTCAACGCCAACGCATACAATTCCTGTGAGTGATTTTTTATATACACGAACGTTTCAGCATTCGAAAAAGACTTCGTTGTTATTCGTTTTCAGCAAGGCAAAAATTCGTGAAGGTGACGAACTTAATTTTGAGATCGATGAATTTGGTCTTGGCGTGGGACGTCAAGGCTTTTCCTTCAATGCCCGTGACCTGAACACGGCTCCAAAAATAGATTCCAGAATATTTCTATGACAAAAACTTTATGATACGAAAGGCATCATCGAAAAAGACAATTGCATTCTTTTTCATCGCAATTATTTTCCTGCAGATCATAGCGCCTGGTGCTGCTTTTGCACTGACCGCTGGCCCAACGGCACCTGAAGCAACAAGTTTTGAACCTGTTGATACAACAGATTTAGTCAATACACTAACGGGCGATTTTGTTTATTCGATGCCACTGCTGGAAGTGCCCGGTCCGGCTGGAGGTTATCCACTCGCGTTATCCTATCACGCAGGAGTTCAGCCCGATGTAGAGGCAAGTTGGGTGGGTTTGGGATGGACCTTGAATCCTGGCGCGATCACGAGAATTACAAATGGTGTTGCTGATGATTTCAGCGGAGCCGCGAGTTATTCAAGAACGTTTTGGGAAGGTGGTGAAACTGATGCGAGAACGTATGGCGTGTCGTGGGGAGTTGCCAACGTGGCAACGGTTAGTGGTGATCTTACTTTCGCTAATGATACATACAAGGGGCGAGGTGTTGGTGGATCTTTCGGAGTAGGCGTTGGATTTTCGTTAGGTGACAATGCTCAGATCGGAGGGCGGGTTGGAATCACGGTGGCGCCATGGACATCGGAGGTAACACCAACAGCAGGCCTGGGCATAAGTATGCAAAAAGGTCCACTCAAAGGAAATCTGGGAGTTTATGCGAACGGAACAAATGTGAGCACGGGATGGTCTGCAAGCGTTGATCTTCCCGCGGGCATGGATGTCTCAATGAGTTCTGGTCAAAGTAAGCCAAAGCTGGGTATGCAGGGAATCAGTACACAAAGTGGCTCTACCAATGATGGAAAAATCAGCACAAAGAGTAAAGGTTTCTCCATTGATATACCGGTTTACTACAATATAAATGTTCACCTCGCCAGGCGATATGTAAGATACTGGACAGATGAAAAGAGCACCTTTAAAAATTACGGAGCTGCATTTGTTCCCTTCGCTTCATCAGCTTCTAATATCAACTTTGACAGTTATCATCTGCAAAGTGCAGAGAGCCTTGCTACAGGACAACATCCTGCAAAAACTCCTGAAGGAACTTTTCCAGACTATGATGTTTACAGCGTAAATGCCCAAGGGATTGGTGGCAGCATGCGACCTCATCACTACAATCTTTCAGTGTTGACGCAAAAAGTGGCTGCTCAGAGTGGTGCGCCCGAGATCGATAATTTATTTACGCCACAAATGGCGAAGGGCATGCAATTCCGTTTCACATCGGATTTCTCAAACCGGATAACAAATGAAGTAGAGCCCATCGAAATGAATCATAATTATGAAGCATTGACCGAAGAAGAGACGGAAGATCCAAACTACCAGATGTGGACAGCTGAGCTTGATAGCTTGTATCCAACGCCCATAACTGTTCCGTTATTTTTTCCTTATACACCAACACTCACAACGCTGGAGGATAAACCAACAAAACCAGAGGAGGTAGCGTCATCGCGTCATATTGAGTACTTCACCAATAAAGAGATCATAGAAGCAACGACAGCAACAGATCCAAACAATGAGACGAAATTACGACTGATTCAAAAAGGATTTATTGAAAATGATGCGGCAGGGTTTGTTCGCAGTGAACAAGAAGATCGCGGAAAAATAGGTGCCTATTCAATTACCAACGCGAGCGGTGTTACCTATCATTTTTCATTACCTGCATATTCATTCAATGAATATAGCTACACCGAAAAAATAGATCAGGCCGATAAGATTTCGTTTAACAATCTTTCTCAGACCGGGAAGTATGCGCACACCTGGTATCTCACCGCAGTCACCGGTCCAGACTACGTGGACCGCGGCCCGGATGGTGATGCAGATGGTGTCCTCAATGATTACGACTGGGGATACTGGGTAAAGTTATCCTACGGCAAATGGGCATCCGGTTATCGCTGGCGAACTCCCGGTATAGGCTTCAACCAGGACCTCGACACCAAATTCAACACCTTCAGCAAAGGACAAAAAGAAGTTTACTACCTGAATAGCATCCGGACCAAGAGCCACACGGCACTGTTTGTAAAAGAAATTCGCGCAGATGGCAAAAGTACCACCGCCCTCTATGATGAAAGCGTTCGTACGCAGGGTCTTGATGTGACCTGGAGAGATGCAGAAGGGGGTTTTCTTCCCAAGGTAAAAACGATCTCGTATACGGTTGGAAACGGTCAGGCGGAAACTGTGTCGGTCCCCATACTTCCAACGGCATCGCTGCGATTGAACTCAATTTTACTTTTTAAAAATGAAGATCTTCCCGCTACCGATCTCAATGCAGTAGGGGCGGAGTATTCGAAAATATTTGAGTACTATACCTCTCCTTCAAACGTGTTGATCTATCTGCAGAAACCCCACTCGGGAGAAAACGTGCTGGACGTGCATGACGTTGCTGGGTCTACACTTGATCAAACGAAAGTTCTACGAAAAATTGACCTGGGCTATGACTATTCACTGACACCGGCAACTCCGAACAGTTTTGACCCTAACGGGACGTTGTATTGCCAGAGTTGTACGCTAGATCCGTATTACACAAAACTTCTTGGTAAGCTCACCCTTCGCTCAATTACCATGAAAGGCAATGGTGGCGTAGGACTAATTCCTCCCGTAAAATTTGAGTATGACGACCAGCACAACGAGTATGCTTTAACTATCAGCGCAGTTGACGTTGCTACAAAAGTTATCAGTGTTCCGGTAGTGCCAACGTTGCATGGACTCGCAAAGGGCGACCTTGTTACATTTGATCAAAGCGGCTCAACATTCTATGGTCTAATTACGAATGATGTTGCGCCTTCGTCCACACTTTCCATCACAATGTTCACTGAGGTACCCTCCGTTGGAGGCGTCACAACATTCCGAAAAACAAAGAATCCTCCCTACCTCAAAGATCACAAAGACATGTGGGGATATTTTAAATCAAATTACACAAGCACCAATAAACCAGCCATCGATCAGTATCCGAACAATATTTCAGCACTGAATACGGATGTATGGAGCTTGCGATCGGTTGAAAATGCCATCGGTTCAAAAATGAAAGTCGTTTACGAATCAGACACCTATTCGAAAAATGTTATCGGAAACAACTTCATTCTCAAGCTTACGAGTACAGGCAATATCCAGGAGACTACAACTCCGTGGGAAGAGTATCAAAATGGAGGAAACACAAAATTATTTGCGCAGGGTTCGTTGCCTGCCGAAAGTTCTGTAAACCTCGATGAGCTTTACTATTTCGGAGAGCGTGTAGACGTTGTCTGTGCGGTTGGCGGAGTGAATGGACCTGTTCCGGGAACTGAAGTTATTTATTCTGCTTCGGTTCAGGAAGTGAGTTCAAAAAACATTCGCCTCAGAATGTATGTTCCCTTTCAAAGTGCAACCTATCTGTATGCAGGCGTATTGAAACTCAAGCCACGCCCACTCACGGCAGGAGGAGGAATTCGTGTGAAGAGCATCGAGGTAGTAGATCCGATGACGAACGAAAGCCAATCCACAAATTATACGTATGAGTTTGACGGAAAATCTTCGGGTGTCACATCGTATGAACCGATAAAATTGCAGCCTCTTGAATTCTACTCTCCGAGTCCCCTTTTAGAGGAAGACTATAAGGCGGCCATATACAATGGATTCCTCGATATTTTAAAATTAAGTCGTGATATACCAGCGCCAGGAGTGATGTACAGCAAAGTTAAACTTTGGGAGAGTGTTCGAAGAGGCACCGATGTATCCGTTAACCCAGCTTATTCTGTTTTTGAATTCGAAGTATACGATCAGAGTAAACTTGGAATTAAGGTGATATCGGATGAAGAGGATGAGACCGACAGAATGTACTATGGAAATTGGTTTATCCGGACCAAAGCCAAACACTTGTCGATTGTAGATTTTACGCAGCGTATCGGACTGCTGAAATCGGCTACCGTGTACGGAGCCGGTGATGTTAAGCTAACGGAGACACGAAACCATTACCTCCACGATCAATTACCGGAAGCCAATGCAAATTTGCCGCAACAAACCCTTGACAATAATCTTGAAGCTTATCCAACCTTATTAAATGATTATTCGAAACAAGGATTTGTGCAGGAGCGATTCAATCACTCAAGGATTGTAAAAGTCAATAGCACACAGCGCGAAATTCAAGGCCTGGTGTCTCAGCGTCAAAGTTTCCCTGTCATTCAGACTGGATCCACCACGATCAATTACAAAGCGGGAATTACCAGCACGAAACATTACTTAGGATACGATTTCTTTTCGGGTGATTTGATCAAGTCAGCGGCAGATGATGGCTATGGAAATGTTTACGTGGAAGAATCAGTAAAAGCCTATACGCAGTATCCGGATCTGATGGGCTTGAAAAGCATGAATCCAAATGCAAAGAATATGCTTTCACAGGATTTAATGACGATTGGATACAAAGCACAAGCCGGATCATATCAACCAGTAGCTATGTTGTCGGCATCTGTGCAAACATGGTCCGACAACATTACTGTGGTTCCCCCGATGAGTGAGATCGGACTTTTCAGCGGTAACCAACCTGGCATCCCAAGAAAAAAATCATCGTACAAATTTATTGGAACCATTCATGATGTGATCGGTGGCGATGGATTGATACCCGTTACGCGCACACAAATTGACAACTGGGTTCAGCAAATCATTGATGCTGAAAATCAAGATGAACCTGTGCCGGAGGGATGGCAGAGAAATTCAACAACTACTTCTTATAATATCTTTTCGAAAGACCTTGAAGTCCGGGATATCAATAATACCAGTGCTGCAAATCAGTATTCAATGGATCAGCAAGATCTGGTTGCAACAGCAGCGGGCGCTTCGCTCTCAGAATTTACCGTGAGTGATGCAGAGGAAGAGCTGTTTGACAATTATTACACATCGAGTGGCGTGAGTACACAAGGAGTTAGGGTGGCACACAGTGAACTTACACCAGCGCACACAGGCAACTATAGCATTAAAGCTCAGGCCGGACAAACTGCTTTCGAGTGTGGGATACTCCCGGAGACTAATAAACCGTATTACGCGAGTGTGTGGAGCAATTCGGCAACATCAACAATCACCTACAAGATTGGTAGTAGCCCCGCAGTGTCAGTGACCGGAGATATAAAACGCAAAGCAGGAAACTGGTATTTGTTGGAAATCATGACACCGGCTCCAGGCGAAGACATGATTGAGGTATGGTGCAGCAATCCGGGAGTCAGCGCGCAATTCGATGATTTCCGTGTTGCGCCATTAGCCTCATCGGTAAGTGCATTTGTGTACAACCAGTTCGATCAGCTGTCATACATTCTTGACAACAACAATCTCTTCACTCATTTCAAATATGACTCGCATGGGCGACTCATTGAAACGGTAAAGGAAACTTTTCAACATCAGGTGATGAAGGTTTCTGAGAATGTTTATCACAATGGTAGATCGTATTAATCCGAAAAAATCTTTCACGATGAAAAAAATCATCTTGCTTGTCAGCTTTCTCGCAGTTGTAGCCATAAGTAAAGGGCAGGAGGTTCGGACGACTTTTTCGTACGGATGTCCAGGAAGTGAGGTAACATTTTACCTGTATCCCGGTTCGTGTTTTGACGCGAAAGTGACAAGTTCTGGCAGTTGGTCAGTGTCACCTTCGGGCGCAACCATTACACCGGTGAATACCGGGAGTGGAGCGTGGAATCAAGTTAAGGTAACATTTCCGAGCATGACCAACCTCAACTCCCAGTCGTATACCGTAAGTGCGGGCTGGTCAAGTTCACAGTGCGGGAATTCCGGAACGGCCTATTCTTCATCGTTTACAGTTTATCGCAGCAATACGCCTTCTATTGGTATCTCTTCCAATAAGGCGTCAATATGCGCCAATGAGACGGTTACGTTTACGGCAAGTCCATCGGGTGTTCCAGCGATAAATTATACATGGAGTATAGATGGTGTTGTACAAAATGGCTGGAACGGAACCACGTTCATGACGTCAGCCATCACGTCATCCTCTCAGGTAGTGACCGTAACTATGTACACGGCCTCCTCTTCATGCTCTGGCGTAAGCAGTGCATCAGCTTCGAAATCGCTCAGCATAAACACTGGAACTGCTGGCATAAGTATTAACCCAGCAGCGACATCGATATGTGTTGGTCAAGGCCTTGGATTTTCGGCTTCAACGTCAAATGCAGGTTCCAACTATACTATTCAATGGTTAGTGAATGGCGCCCCACCTACGTATACACCGGATAGACTTGACATGGGGCAGCTTTATTTCATTTACGATAGCTGGCCTTATGCAAATAATGCTGTGGTGTCGGCAAGGATCACACCTTCCGGGCAGTGTTCATCCCTTTCGAATTCCGTAACGATTCAGCTGACCCCAAAGCAAACGATGAGTGTCGGCATCAGCATCCTTCCGGTTCGGAGTTCAAAACAATATTGCAAAGATGAAATTTACTTTCAGGCCACTCCAACACATGCCACCTCACAGATCGACTGGTATGTGAATGGCTCCTATGCGACAAGTGGCTCCACGTATGATCCCACTGAGATTCTGGAAACCGATGTTATTTCAGTGGTGGCATTTCCTGCTACAAATCCTTGTGTCAATAGTAATTCAGCATCGTATGCGTTAAACAGAAGCCGGTCGGAAGATGTGTTTTATATTAAACCACCGGTTAATGCATCGCCCATTTATTGCACGAATTGTTCTGCAAGCGGAACAATCTATCTCTGTCAAGACCCCGCGGACACTGATTTCAATTCTGATATTACTTCCTCCAGCGGTTATTCATGGTCAATTGAAAACCCCGCGGCTGGTCAAATTGACATCGGAACCGGATTGGTGAATTGGAGTTCGTCCTTCATCGGTCAGGTAAAAATTTTTCTTTCAGCTCAGGGATGTAATGGTCCGGTAAATCGTGAACGCACGGTCTACATAAATCCAGCTGTTCCGCTGTCGATTTCTGTTAGTGCAAACAAACTTGATGTTTGCTATGAAGAAGGGATTATGTTTCACGCAACGCATAGTCTTTCGGGAGAGCCCGATAATCAATTCTCGTTGGTATGGGAGGTTAACAATGGTGGAAACGGAAACTGGGTTACCGCTCCGGTAACCAATGCACCTCAAATGGGAAAAAATTATCTTTCTATCCCGTGGGGATACCAGACCAATTCACGACTGAGAGTTACGTTAACCACCTCCAAGTCGTGCCCTGTTCCATCTTCAAAAACTGCCGAGTCACAAAGCATTACGGTGAGGCCGAAAGACGCTTTTTCGGTAACCGCAGGAACATTACCCTCACGGTTTCCGCGAGATTATTGCGCTGATGAAATTTCGTTTAAAGCAACACCTACGCATCCGACCAGCCAGATCTACTGGTATAAAAACGGTGCTGGCCCCGTACAAAGCGGGACTCTTGAATATAATCCTGTTTCGATCGAGAGTACTGACGTAATCACTGTCGTTGCAACGCCCGCGATGAATGACTGTGTCGTTCAGTCGAGCAGTTCTGCTACCGTACCAACCTTTCGAATTAAAGGCAATCTCTATATCCAGCAACTAACCTGTGGTGGCTGCACTCCGATGCGATGTTCAAATGCAACAAGCCCAACTGACTTTGATGCGTCCGTCCAGAATCCTGAAAACGATCCGATCACCTGGACAATACAAAATGCTGGCGCAAGTCAGATTAACCAAAACGGAGTTGTGACATGGGACCCTGCATTTACCACGGGAACTGCAACGGTAAAACTTTCCGGGACAGGATGTAACGGATACCAGGAACAAACAAAAACAATACAAACAAGACCAACGCTACCTCCTCCAACGGTGGAGTTGACCGGGCCACAATTTATCTGTCCTGGAAGCCTTGGAAAATTTACGGCAACAAATGAACAAGGCGCTGGCCAGTCGCCAGTCTTCAGATTTTATGTCAATCAAGAACAGGTGTTCAGCGCAACAGGTGTTCCGCCAAGGGAACTGCGTATACCTGACTGGCCTTATAGCAGCGGACTAAATGTGCATGTTACCGTACAGAATACAGACAACGCATGTTTTACATCCGGTGATGGGTACGGTTCTTCCGCCCCTATTAAAGTTTACACCTCCATCCAAAATCTTGTCAACATCACAACCAGTGCGGGAGCCAATACATGTCAGGGCGTACTTTCAACACAATTCACAGCTTCTCCATCTATCACCGAACTCACCTGGAGCGCGGTTGGAGCAAACAGCGTTTCTAATACGGGTTTAGTAACCTGGAGTCCAGGTTATTCAGGCACAGCTTACGTCAGCGTTTGGCCCACGAGTTGTCCGAGCAGTCCCTCTGTTTCGATTCCCCATGAAATAAAAATAGCACCGCCAACTCCATCCAATCAAAATTTGTCGGTCTGTAACTTTGAGTCAATCATACTTGATTCAAAAAGTCCAACCGGATTTGCACGATGGTTTAGTATGCCCGGACCAACTTTTGTGAGTGAAAAACCAAAGTTCGAGGTTGGCAGAATTGCCATACCAGGCGTTAAGACTTACTATGTAGAATCGGTTTCTGCAGGTGGCTGCCGAAGTGTATCAAGAGCTCAGGTCAACATCGTTATCACGGATGACTGTGATGATAAACTTAATTGGATTGAGTCACGCTCTTTTGACCCTACCACAGTTTTGTCCGGAAATGCGAAAGTATATTATTCGTATGCGGGGAATGCATTACAAACTCAGGTTCGAAGTTTTGAAACCAGCAAATATTTTCTTTCCCAACCCCTCGCTGATAAATTTAACACGGTTGTAGGAAGTACGCTGAGCGCTCCAACGTCCCAGACTAATTTTCGCTACAATCACCGGTTTCTTTCCGGAGTGAATGGAGAATACGGTTATAAAGACTTTGACCTTGCAGAAAACATAGATGCTCCAGTACCCGTTGACCAAACATTAGTAGGTAGTCTGGGTTGGTATTATAGCGCTAATAACAACGTTGAAGAAAATGTCCCGGTCACTCACTATCCGTATTCACGCACACTCTTTCACAGCGATGGAAGCGGTGAGGTGACACGAGGAAGTATGGCAGGTGATCAGCATAGAATGGGAAGCAATCATGAAGTTGCGAGTGGTACATTTCCAGTCTATAAGGAAATCGAAAAATACCTTGAACATCGTCAAAACTTTTTTGGACTACAGGCCCCTGCTTTGCACGAGGATTTTGGAACGCAGTCTGTAGCGCGGGATGAAAATGGAAAGTTTGTCGCCAACATAAGTGACCGCTCAGGTAAATCGATCATGTCATTTGTACCGGCAGTGATTGGCGCGTCACCATCAGATGTCGTTCTGATAATTGATTACGAGATCAAGGTAGGCACGCATCCTGAGGTAGAGGAACCAAATCCGATCGCATACTTTTATTTGTTGCATGATGCTGCCGTTAGTATCGCGGGCGATGGCAACTATGAGCTTGAGAACACCATCACCGGAATTAAAAAGGTGACCGGACAGAACTTCGTGGGAAGCAATGGTAAGTGGCCTGCCGGATTCTATCGCGTAAAGGCGCTTGATGAACAAATTATACTGACGTACTCAGCCCACATTAAGGACATCAGTTATCAGTTTTATGATGATGGCGGTCGTCTCATCTGTTCCGTTTCTCCTAATGGTGTAAGAAGTTTAGAAAAGGAGAATAAACCTTTTGAGGAACTGGACAAAACTACGTACACCTACAATCACAAAGGCCAATTAATAAGAACGAATGAAACAGATGCGGGTGAAACAAAATTCAAATACCGTAAAGATGGACAGATACGGTATTCACAAAATGCTTTACAGACTGCTAACGCAACATCGGTAAACAATAAAGGAAAATTTTCTTATACACTTTATGATGTAATCGGTCGTCCTGTAGAATCGGGTGAGTACATCGGATCAGTGTCTTTCGATCAACTCAATCCTGATGAATCGGATGATTTTGCATCAACTGAAAAAACAGACTGGGTTCGGACCTATTATGACTTACCCGACCAGCCCATTGAATTTTTACCGGAGCTTGAATTCAATCAACAGTTTGTACGGGGAACAGTGTCGAAGACTGAAAATAAAAACAATAAAACCTGGTATAGTTACGATGAACTCGGTCGACTCATCTGGATGGCACAGAAACCAACGGCACTGCAAAGAACGTTTGTCGCCCGTTATCAATACGACTATGCTGGAAATGTAGTAACAACCGTAAACGAAAGTTACGATGCCGATGGATTGATCGCTCCTTTCTTCCATCACTATGAATACGACAAAGACCATCGTCTTGTAAAAGTGTATACGAGCATCGATGGAACCACAAAAGAATTGCGTGCATCTTATTCCTATTATCTCCATGGACCGCTGAAGCAAATTGTGCTTGGGAATGAGATCCAGAAAATTGATTTCGTGTATAACATTCACGGATGGCTTACACACATCAATGACCCCGACCAGGCTTTCGCAAACCAGGAAGATGACAACGATGCATTTGGAATGGTGATCGATTATTATGAGTCAGCGATATCAGGAATGTTCAATACCACAAGCACAACCAATCCGCTGCTTGACGGAACATTTGCTGCCGTCCCAGCGGGTAGCTTCTACTTCAAAGACCTTTTGAAAAGACAGTATGAAAATAGTAAAGGCCTATTAAAAAAGAATAGCGGGGAAACTGAGGGCTCAAACCATAACTCCCTTAATGAAAAGTAATATGACAATCCTCTACACACTTTTCAAATGCCTGAGATCTCTTACGATTGTTATTGGGCTTTTACTTTTGAACATCAGCCTCCATGCTCAGCCTCCGGGCGGAGATCCTCCAACAAATCCAGGTCCATGTACGATGGTTCACACCGTGACCGGAAGCGGAGTGACATGCGGGACAGGTACGATTACACTTAGCAGTTCAAGTGGTGGTATTTCTTATGAGTTAAAACTCGGGACTACTCCGGTGAGTGCGCCACAAATCGGAAACAACTCGGCCCTGACATGGACGGTTACAACTTCAGGTACTTATTCAATCACTGCTACCAATTCAGAAACGAATTGTTCTACAGAAATGAATGGTTCACCTACCGTTACAATCAATCCATCACCTACTGAGTTTTCAATTTCTTCCAATAGTCCTGTGTGCAGTGGCACTGCCGCTCACATAACATTAAGTGGCTCGCAGACATCGGTAAATTATCAGCTAAAGGTAAATGGAAGCAATTATCGAGCAGCGATCGCAGGTACTGGTGCCGCGCTTACATGGGCTGACGTAACCTTCGGAACCTATACAATTGTTGCCTCGAACACTACCAATTCCTGCACAACGACAATGAGTGGCAGTCAGGTAGTTGTTATAAATCCCAATCCCAATTCGTTAATTAATTTTGTCTCTGGCTCTACTTCTTCCATCTGCGAAGGGACATCCCAAACGTTATCAATTTCTACTTCTGAAGTAGGTGTAAGTTACCAACTTCGCCTTGACGGTGTAAATATCCACAGCCCGGTCAATGGAACGGGGGGAAGCATTTCATTTACTCCAATAACGGCTGCGGGAGTTTACAGAGTACAAGCGACAAATATTTCTACAGGGTGTTCAATTCAACTGTCTGCGATCCGGACAGTTACTGGAAATACTGCACCTACTGATAAAGTTTGGTCGGGCCCAACCACATTTTGTGAATTAACAATGGCGACTTTCTCGCTAACGAATTCGCAAACCGGAATCCGATATGATCTTTTGCGCGATGGAGCGAATGCTAATTGGGTCAATGGCAATGGTAGTACCATTACATGGGAAGCGGAGGTGGCTGGTACGTACACCATAAAAGCCACGAATACGACAACAGCCTGTACTCGAATGATGCTAGGTAGTGTTGTCTTAATAAAAAACTCAGCTCCATACCTTCTCGGTTCAAATTGGAATGGAGGAGGAGTGATCTGTGAGGGTTCGGCTCAAACCATGAGCATGGGACAAAGCCAGACAGGAGTTTCGTATCAACTCAAGTTAAACGGAGTGGATATTGCTTCTCCGGTATCCGGCACGGGTGGTACGATTACATTTCCACCAGTAAGCGCAGTGGGTACTTACACGCTCCATGCAACGATGACTTCGACTGGCTGCACAAGCGTGCACTCACAGACAAAAACAATTACCACTAATCCATTGCCGACTGATCTACCGATGATTGGTGCGGGTACAATTTGCGGAAGCGGAACATTGTCAATCAATTCATCGCAGGTAGGGGTTCGTTATGAACTCGTGCGTGACAACGCCTGGAGTGCAGGTGTGCTGGGAGGAACGGGTGGTACGCTGAATTGGAATGTTAATACAATCGGATCGTATCGAATCAGAGCACAAGATCTTAATACCAATTGTTGGAGGGATTTTAGTGCGAGTGCACAGGTTATTGCGGGGCCTTCACCGAGTTATCCTACACTCGTTGGTGGAGGTATGATTTGCAGCAATAGTTCACAGACAATGACCGTTACGAATTCGCAAGCTGGCGTCACCTATCAACTGCGGCATAACGGTAATCTAATTGGTAGCGCGATTAATGGAACCGGAGGGACAATCGCATTTGCCCCGGTAAATACAGCCGGAGACTATTCGGTATTGGCAACCTTAGTTTCGAATGGATGCACGACCATATTAACAACAACGAGAACGCTTACCGTGAACCCTTCACCTGTTGTTTACACAATCAGTGGAGCCGGTGCTATTTGTAACGATGGTAGTACTCAAACTGTAACTCTCAGCGGATCGCAGGAGGGGAATGTATCGTATCAGCTGCGTGTAAATAACGTTGATCATCAATCTCCGAAAACCGGTAATGGTTTGCCGTTGACGTGGACAGGGCTGCAGACAAGTGGAACCATTACCATGATCGCGACTCTCAACGGTTGTTCCAATACCATGAATGGAAGTTTAACGGCTTCTGTTCTGTCGAGACCGTCAGCTTTCTCTTTATCGTCCAATGTGACATCGTATTGTGAAGGAAACACGGGAGCAACACTAACCCTGGCGGGCTCGGCTACAGGCGTGAACTATCAGCTTAAAAATGATGGAGTCAACGTTGGCGCAGTTGTAGCAGGAACGGGGTCGAGTCTATCGTGGACTAATCAGCCTGCAGGGACGTACACGGTCGTAGCAACACATGTGAATGGATGCACCAACACGAGCACAGGCCCGACTGTTGTGATGAACCCATCACCTACAGTTTATACCATTACAGGTGGTGGAACAATTTGTAACGATGGTACCAGTACACAAACGGTTACCCTCAACGGTTCTCAAACCAATGTCTCGTATCAACTGGTTCTGAATGGTGCCGATTTCGGCACAGCCAAGATCGGTAATGGATCGCCATTGATCTGGTCCTCATTGACAGCAAGCGGTACCTTCACTATGCGGGCGACTATTAATGTATGTACAAAAATGATGAATGGCAGTTTGCCGGTGTCATCAAATCCAAGGCCTGGAGAAAAATCCCTGTCAATTTCTTTTTCGACTTACTGCAGCGGAACGCCAGGGCCGACACTTACCCTTACCTCATCGCAGTCTGGAGTGAATTATCAATTGAGAAAAGATGGAGCCAACACGGGAAGTCCACTGGCGGGCAACGGATCGAACCTTACCTGGAGCAATCTTGCTGGTGGAGTTTATACCGTTATGGCAACCAACGCTACAACCGGTTGCTTTTATTTGATTGATGCATACAACATCGCTGTGACCGAAAGGCAGGCCCCCGTTATCTTCAATGTTTCGGGGGGAGGATCAATGTGTAGTGGAAATTCAGGCACGGTGAATCTGAGTGGATCGGAGACGGGCACAAGTTACCAGCTTTTGCACAATGGTGCCAATGCATTTTTACCATTAGCCGGAACAGGTGCTCCATTAAACTGGCAAAATATTTCAACTTCAGGCACGTATACTGTTGTTGCTACAAGAAACAGTTGCAACACCACAATGAACGGTTCGGCACCGGTAACGATAAATCAAGTACCCGGTGAAAAATCCCTGTCTATTTCTTTTTCCTCTTACTGCAGTGGTACACCCGGGCCAACGCTTACTCTTGCTTTTTCTCAGTCTGGAGTTAATTACCAGTTACGAAGATATGGAACCAACACCGGAGGCCCACTTGCCGGCAACGGCTCGGCACTCACCTGGAGCAATCTTGCTGGAGGTGTTTACACTGTAATGGCAACCAACGCTACAACGGGTTGCTTTTTTCTAATTGATGCATACAATGTAACGGTGACCGAAAATCAAACTCCGACTACTTTTAATATTACTGGCGGAGGAACAATTTGTAACGATGGTGCGAATGCACAAACGGTAACTATGGATGGTTCTGAAAGTGGTGTGAGTTATCAGCTACTTCTTAACAACAATCCATTTCAAACTCCAAAAACCGGAACGGGATCAGCATTAGCGTGGACCGGGTTGGCTGCAAATGGTACACTTACAGTAAGGGCCAGTATTAATGGATGTACAAAAGTCATGAATGGAAGTTTGGCTGCTTCTGCACTCGTGACACCTTCTCCTGTCACACTAAATACAAATCTGACTTCTTATTGTGAAGGAAGTGCGAGTGCAACGCTTAACCTTGGTGGCTCAAACACAAATGAATCATATCAACTGAAAAGAGATGGCGTTAATGTTGGTGCAGCGGTGACTGGGACAGGTTCGGCTCTATATTGGAATAATCAGCCCTCGGGAGTCTATTCTATTTTAGTTACCAACATAACAACTTCGTGTTCGAGAACTAGCAGTGGTCCAACGATCACAATGAATATTACACCTGTTGCCTACACCATTTCAGGAACATCAATTTGTAATAACAGCACAACAACTATTTCTCTCAGCGGATCACAAGTTGGAATAAACTATCAGCTTCTTAAGAGCGGAGTGAATGTCGGCTCTGCTGTTGCCGGAACAGGAAATTCACTGAGCTGGCCGGATCAGACTTCTGGAACATTTAGTGTTGTAGCAACAAGTGCAGCATGCGGTAGTGTGACGACATCATCACTGACTTTAAGCAATAACCCATTACCTAACAATTATGGTTTGGGAGGATCAACCGTTTTCTGCGAAGGCAGCACCCTATCCATTACACTTTCAGGATCACAGTCAGGAGTAAATTATCAATTGCAAAAAGATGGTGTAGCCACTGGAGCGTTGGTGCCCGGAACAGGAGCGTCTTTAAGTTTCCCCACTCAATCCGGAGGCACATACAACGTGCTTGCAACGAACGTCACAACGGGCTGTAACCGATTGATGACAACGCCACGCGTGATCACAATGAATCCGGCTCCAACTAGTTTTACAATGAGTGGTGGTGGAGGAATTTGCAGTGGAGGAAGTCCATCCATCACGCTTGCGGGTTCAGAAGTTGGTGTGAATTATCAACTTCGCAGAAATGGATCAGTACATCAAGCCGTGCAATCGGGGTCTGGATCATCGATTATTTGGACAGGCCTAACGCAAGCTGCGACCTATACCATTCTCGCAACACGCACCGCCACAGCATGTTCAAAAGTTTTGGAATCCACTGTAGTGATAACCGTAAATCCATTGCCAACTACGCTCTCGTTGGGGGGCTCGACCAGTTATTGTGAGGGTACCTCGGGCGTTACTATAACATTGTCTACTGCTCAGGCCGGAGTCAACTATCAACTTCAGCGTGACGGAATAAACGTTGATGTTGTAAAAGCTGGCGGTGTGGCACTTTCCTGGACAAGTCAAACTGCAGGAGTGTATACAATTATTGCTACGTTTCAGACTACTGGGTGCACAAAGGTTCTTGGTCCACGCACCATTACAATGACAAGTACGCCACTGTTGCAAACAGTATCCGGAACAGCAACGATCTGTAGCGGGGCAAGTACACAAGTGTTACTCTCCGGCTCGGAAACAGGCGTTAACTATCAATTGAAGTTGGGTTCGGCAAATTCGGGCAGTGCGGTTGCCGGTACTGGGTCTCCTTTAATCTGGACGGTCACAAGTGCGGGTACCTATACCGTTGTGGCAACGCGTGGAAGCTGCGCCTCACGCGCGATGACGGCCAATGCAGTAATTACATTCCATACGCAACCGACCGCTTACACCGTCAACGGAGTGGCTACATTTTGCGAAGGCACTGGAGGTTTACCGATCACACTGTCAGGTTCACAAACCAATGTTACCTATCAACTCAGGAGAAACGGAGTGAATGAAGGCACCCCGAAGGCAGGCACAGGTTCTGGTTTATCCTGGCCGAATCAACTTGAAGGAACGTATAACGTTATAGCCACGAGCAACACAACAGGATGCCCGCGGACAATGACCGCAACCGTTGTGCGGACCGTTAATCCAGCGCCAACGAAGTTTGAACTCTCAAGTTCAGAGTACGTCTGCACAGGCGCCACCGGTTCCATTATGCTTTCGTCTTCCGAGAGTGGCGTAAACTATCAGTTAAGACTTGCAGGAGCTCCTGTTGGAACTGTAGTGGCTGGAACTGGAAGTGGAATTACATGGCCGAACATCACGGCAGCTGGGACCTACAGTGTTTCCGCGACACGCGTTTCAACAACCTGTGCGGGAAGTATGAACAATGAAACACAATTACAATTCATTAATCCTCCCGCTGCGGTTGTTTCCGGATCGACTTCGCTCGGCAATGGCCCGGTAACTTTATCAGCTCAGCCAACAGGTCAAGGTTATGTTTATACCTGGATCCATGATGGACAGGTCATCGAAAACGAAACGTCATCAAGCATACAAGCGTCATATCCTGGTCAATATCAGGTAAGAGTTGGTCTTGGCGATTGTGACAATATTTCACAAGCGCACACACTGGCCAATCCCGTTAAACCCTATTACAACGGAATGATTACATCCGTTCGTTGGCGCACGGAGGAGGCTTCATTCGTTTCGGCAGGAGAGGAGCAGGGAGAATACACGGGCGCCCTTGTATTTAACTATGATGATAAATATCAGATTCAGGAAGCGCGATTCGGTCAGGCATCCTTGACTGGGATTACGTTCGAAGGCAATCGGTTCAGGCTTTCGAATATGACCTATGATCCAAATGGAAATATTCTAACCCTGAAACGGTTTGATGGTCAGGGTCTACAAAAGAATAATTTTAACTATTCTTATAATTCAGCACCAGGTCAGATTCAAAACAACATGCTAGAGTCTGTAAATGCACATGCAAATTATAAGTACAACCAAATCGGACAGCTTACTGAAGAGGACAAAGTTTCAGGAGAGGATCAAGTTGTTGAATACGATGTGAGTGGAAAAGTCAGAAAAGTTTTTGCGACCAAAAATGGTGATGGAACTTTTGATGATTTGAAGGTTGAATTCCTCTACGATGATAAAGGAATGCGCATGGCAAAAATAAATCACGCTACCCAGCGAACCACCTGGTACGTCCGTGATGCCGGAGGAAAAATAGTCTCAACCTACGAACAGAAAGGAGTAATTGATTCTGAAAATGAAGAGGCTCAGAATACCGAAACACTTGTCCCAACAGAAATTCCCCTTTATGGTGCCGGAAAATTAGGAACACTATATCCGTCTGAACACAATTCAACAAATTATGAATTGACCGATCACCTTGGCAACGTTCGGGCATTGGTGCGCGACAATAAAACTGTGTTCATCGCCACAATGGAAGATTCAGGTGAAGACAGCTATTCAAATCCAAGGGTTGCTGAGATCGGATATTTCGAAAACGTCACCGAAACAGAAGACGAAAATATTTATATGAACCATACTCCTCCAGGGCCGGTGGTTCAAAATCCAAATAAGGCATCGTATCTGCGTTGGGTCAACGGAATGGAGGATATTGGCCCGGATAAAAAAGCAATGGGACCTGCCATCGCATTGAAAGTGAACAAAGGTGATGTCGTGGAAATTGAAACCTGGGCACGATTTGAACGTAAGGCAAATTTTGCGAGAGACCTTCCTTTGCTGGCAATCGCGTCATTTTTAGGTGAAAGGTTTGTTGGCGGAAACGGATTTGAATCGCTTTCGATAGAAAATGCTACCCTTAATATCAATGACGGTCTCGCGGGGTTCGGTTACCCGGATGACGACACGGAAGATCAGGTTCCTTTTGCGTATCTTAACTACATGATTTTTGATGATGACCAAAACATGATCAATGCCGGATGGAAAAGAGTGGGAGATGATGCCGGCTTCTATACAAACGAGATGGGTCTTCTGAATGACCACGAACATTTATCGTTTGATGGCCCGATCAATATTGATCAGAAAGGATATATCTATGTGTGGGTCAGCAATCAGAGTGAAGACTCGCGCGTTTGGTTTGATGATCTGACAGTAAAATTCTCTGGCCATTTTGTAAGCCAGGCAACAGACTATGGTGTGTGGGGCGATGTGATTCGCGAACAAAAGACTGACGAAAGTTTTTATCGATTCGGTTATCAAGGACAGTTTGCTGAGAAAGATGAAGAAACAGGATGGAACCATTTTGAGTTGAGGGAGTATGATCCGGTGATTGGAAGGTGGACGGCTGTCGATCCTAATCGCCAGCATCCTTCGCCTTACGTTGGCAATGGTAATGACCCAGTTAATCGCTTGGATATGGATGGTGGATTTGATGATTATTTGGACAATGGAGATGGCACGTTCACTCTACTTCGTAAAACTGACGATGCATTTGACGTGGTGTATGCCAAAGGCGCTTGCTATGATCTTGATATGGATATGGTGGCGGGGAATGTCGTTGGAATTGTTAACAAAGGGTTTCTTTCAATGGACCTCGATCTCTATAACAATTCAAATTTTATTAACGTGAACAATATGGACGATCAAAAATCGTATTTGGATTTTATTCTAAGCTACTCCATGGCTGCCGATAAAGAAATTATGGGCTTCTTTGTAAATTCTGGAGACAAGGTTGATGATTTATATCTAACCCCAGTGGGGGCTAACACATTCAAATCCGCTACCGCTGGAATGCACAAGTTTATGAAAAGTGGTAAATATGATCGCATCTTTCACGAGTTCAAATTGGATGGGAAGTCCTATACATTTAATAAATGGTTTCATACTCATCCGGGTGCTAACATGGGAAGGGCCGGTTACGGCTATGCTGACCCCAGCCCAGGCGACATCCAGACGACTAAATATCTTGACATCATAGGTATTATTTATGGTTCAAGAGGCGGAATCGGTGCAATTTGTCCTAAATAATCGCTATGAAATTTCTGAATTTGATAACGTACAATTCAAATCTATGCGCGGTGTTAATGATGTCGTGTTTTCTACTTATTGCCTTAAACTGCAATAGAAATTATAATAGGCCAGAGAATGGAAACAACTCCTTAATACGAATGGCCGACAGTCTCGCTATGGAATATGTGAAATATCATCGGCAAAAAAACAATGTTTTCTATGAGAATTATTTTGTAAACGTATCGTATATTTTTTTTAGAGACAAAGGTGTGTATGCATTAACCATTTATTTTTCTTCACGTCCCATGGAAGGGTTGAACATGCCGTTTCACTATAAGCGAATATCGAATTTTGATTTTAAAGGAGCTATTTTTCATTATGATAGTGCGCTAAATATCGATAAACGACAACTAATTGAAGAGTTGAGAAAAGAAAAATTGCTGATTGAGGTGGAGGGAGGTAAAGTTCGTGATTGGGATGAAGGGCTATCAAACGACTTCGAATCGTGGCACTGTTTGGTATGCCAAAATGATTTTCGGAAAATCAAAATATTAATTTCCCCGTCAAGTTTGCGCGAATCGGATGTAATGGAAGACGTTTGCATATGAGATGTTTCAACAACTACTAAACAATTGAAATCTAGTTGAGTTTTATTTGTGTAAAGCAACAGTTCAAAATATCAGTCACCAATTAGGGTTGGGAGTGGTAGAAAAATTCTAATAGCAATGAATAATGTGAGAGCAACATCGCGGAGGGTCGTTCGTTCATCTTTTTTTTTATGTTTTTTTGTCATAGTATCGTTCCAAGCTATAAGTCAAAATAGAGTCCTTATCTTACCCATCGACAGCATTCCACGGCAGGCTGTAAAAATAGATTCAACCGAGAGTAGACTTGTAAGTACAAAAGACACTATACACACAATCCTAGGTTGGCCCTCAACCCTAACCCAAAAAACCCTCGCCTTCGCTCAATCCAAGCTCGACTCGCTCAACAAACTCCTCGGCATCAACAAAATCAAAGCGATCACTCGCCAAATGCAAGACAGCATCGATCGTGCAAAAAACGTTTTACGAGACGGGATCTCTGAAATAAACGGAGAGAAAAACAAAGTTGAATCGTTAGTTCCCCAATCGCCAGTCAACGGCCTCGATATCCCAGGGCTTGATACTTCCGAAAAATTAGCAATTCCAAACCTTGAAGACACCGAAACAAAAAAGATCGATGAAAAATTATCAATTGAAAATCCGCTAAAGGCCCCGGATACGAAACTGCCAGAAGTGCCTTCACTCAAATTGAACACACCTGATCTCAGCCTCAACAAGTTGACAAATGATAAACTTCCCACGGAAGAGATTTCCAAAGTCAAAAATCAGATGAACACAGTCGAGCAAAAACTCGATGGCGTTAAAAAGTATGAAGACGAAGCAAAAAAAATACAAGAAGGGGGAATTCAGCGTGCAGAAGAACTCCCCAAAGAAATAGAAAACAGAATCGGCCAAAGGGATGAAATCAAAGTTCTTGACGCAGAAACTGCAAAAATCAAACAGTATCAGTCATCGCTTGCAAAATACAAGGATCAAAAACTGATGAAAGAGGAGGTACTCAAAAATGCAAAACTCCTTGCAACGGATAAGATCAATAAATTCAGTCCGGAATTTAAAATGGGACAGAAGCAACTTTCTAAAGCGAAGAAAATAAATCCAGCCGTTAAAAGTTTTAAAGACATCACAAAGAAACGCCCAAATCAAATGGCAGGAAAACCATTTCGTCAGCGATTCATTCCAGGTATAACAATACAGGCTTTCAATCAACGGAAAGTAACGACAGATGTTGGAATTCAAGGTTCGTATAAAATTTCCGGAAAATTAACTGCCGGGCTAGGATATGTGCACCGTCTGAGTTTTGGAAAAGAAAATGTGAATTTTGTTTCGAGCGATGGTATCTCCGGTTATCGGAGCTTTTTGCAATTCGGTTTAGTGAAAGGACTCTTTGCGCATGGAGAGTTTGAAACACTAAAGCTGACGGAAGTAAAACAGTCAATTCTCTACGAAGACCTTCCGTCACGCGTGTATGGAAGTTATTTCGGGCTCGGTAAAAAGTATTCATTGTCGAAGGTCTGGCGGGGAAGTATAATGGCATTGTATCGTGTTAATTATTCTGGAGAAGTTCCGGGTATAAGCAAGATTGCGATGCGAATGACCTTCGACTTATCATTACGAAAACAAAAAAAGCGAGACTTCACTTTGGTGAAACCCATGACACCCCTTAACGTTTCAAACTAACGATTCCTTTTACCTGACGCGTCACCAGATCCTCGTCAATGTAATCGACAGTATAAAAATATACTGCCACCGGAAAGTTATCTCCGCTCCAACCTTCAAATAAGTCACCGATAAAAATTGTTTTGCCATACGTGTTTTAAATGGTTGTCGTGCCCTTGGCGAAATAATTATGGTCTATGGGAATGAAGGCTTGGTTAAATTCGTCACGGTTAGGCGTGAAAAAGTTTGGCATCACTAGCCTTAACTCGCAGTCGCGGGAAGTAACGGTTGTAGAAAAAATATTCTCATAGGTGTGATTTGTGACTGTTAATGTATATTCTCCGGGATCACTCACCGTAATTTCAGTAGAAATTTCGCCAGTGTTCCATTTGTATAAAACTTCAGGCATTACTTCGGCTTTTAGCGTCCACGCATTACCAACACACAATGCAGTATCGATGGCATTGAAGTTTGTGATGGGTTGCTTAAAAATGCAATTGGCAAGAACCGTCCCTGAAGTTTCAATTGCATGAATTATAATCCGATCATGATCTTGTTGCTTTGAATCGGCAACAAACGAAAATGTCTCGGTTTTCCAATCAATCGTTCCAGAGAGTTTGCCAACTGCGTATGCGCTCTGAATGCGCGTGGGCGGTTCCTTTGCTGTATAAAACCGGGAGAGAAAATTCATTTCCAACGCCCAGCGTTGTGTCCGTCCTGGCAATACGTGAATGTAAAACCGTATTCTTTTCCCGCTTGAAGTTTTCCATCGAGTTTCAGCGCGAAGGCTTCGCCACCACCTGTCCAATGACGATTACCCATCCACAAAGCGCGGGAATTGCAGCCCGGGGGTGGAGGCCTTTTAAGTTTTACTATTTGGTAACTGACCCAACCATTGCTGACCGTCCCACTCTATTAAGTTTGAACCCGGGAAACCAACCAGACAGGATCCACCATAAATTTACGAGGCTGTCTGAGTTAAAATAAGAACCCAGGGGTTTGATACTGGAGAAACAAGGATCCAATACGGATTGTCCAAAACAGTCGAGTGATGAGAGGAAAAAATAGACCTGCAACTAAGAAACGCACAGTTGAGGGATTCACTAAGATATTATTTTTTATTAATGGGAAAACGAATTGGTTGCCTTTAAAACCTGAAATAATGCCTTTGATGTGATCAGAAATGGGATCAATTCTGCATCCGATTTTAGACTTGAGATTTTGGATTGGTGAATCGTCTGAATGAATCGTTAACCCATCAATGGTTTTTAAATCTAAAATCTTGATTTTAAAATTTCAAAGGAGAATACCTTATTGATTAAACCCGGGGCCAATTATACAAAGCGAAATCTCTGGAAATTTTGTGAAGTCTTCTGTTTCGAAATTGCTGAGAACAAAATCCACCTGCTGACCTTTCCAAATTCATTTCCAATTCCAAAACGGAGATGACTCTAAGTTTCATGGTTTGGGTGCCTGGGTGGGAATTCATTCCCGTATCCATCCTAAAGGTAAATTTTTTAGGTGAAACCTGACAAGTTCGTGTCTGGTTTTCCTGACAAACTCACTACCGAATATACGGTATACGAGAACATTGAATATGTTCGCGTCAGATCCAGGGGAGATCAGAGATTTCGAACTTTGAAAGACCCTCTCTTAAAAGACCTTTTCTTTGAAACCCCTGGATTTTTTAAAGATTGTTTCAGATTATTGATTTCAGATTTAGTGACTCGAATGTCATTCCTTCAGCGAATATTTTATTGATTATACAAACTCATCGTCTTCTCCGGTCCGATCATACAAAACGAAATAATCATCTCGTTTGCTTTTTTGATTATCTCCGGAAGTTTTGTGAATTCTTCTTGTTCGAAATTACTAAGTACAAAATCTACCTGTTGGCCTTTTCCAAATTCATTTCCAATTCCAAAGCGTAGCCGAGAATACTCCTGGCCACCCAGAACGAGTTCAATATTCTTAAGACCATTATGTCCGGCCGCACTTCCTTTTGTGCGCATACGAAGAGTTCCGAAGGGCAAAGCAAGATCATCAACAATTACAAGAACGTTCTCTTTGGGAATTTTCAAATCATTCATCCAATACGCTATTGATTTCCCACTAAGGTTCATGAACGTAGTAGGTTTCACGAGGTGAATGGTTTTTCCTTTCGAGCGGAATTCAGTTTTATCAGCAAGTCGCGCAGAAGCAAAAT
>WUUC01187145.1_pt1 | contig 36588 bp, 47 predicted proteins | sample 6278441 | NCBI WGS metagenome assembly WUUC01 (sample SAMN13675441, study PRJNA597444) | soil metagenome | isolation source: soil | place: USA: Washington | collected 2017-10
AGTTAAGTAATATCATTAATATCTTGACAAGGTTTAATTATTTTGTCAACGCTGCCAACACTGTCGACATCTTGGTCTGATCTCTCGAGACTGAAGGTGATCGAGCTTGAGAGGTTACCATGCCAAGACGTAAGCCAACCAACGTCCTCGCTCTCAACGGCACACTCAAGGCCCATCCCGAGATCGCCAGAGCCCGAGAGAAGGAACCCCTCGGAGACGGAGTGATCGGGGATCCTCCGGCCCACCTGAGTGCCCGTGAGAAAGGATGCTGGGCGGAATTGGTGGAATTAGCCCATTCCGGCAGCCTCGTGAAGAACGATCGGGTCCTAATCGAGCATGGAGCCCGTGTTTTGGCTCAGTTGAGGAGCTCGAAGCTCTATCATGACGTCAAGCTGATGACCAAGCTCGAGCACGTCATCGGCAAGCTTGGGATGTCCCCGGCCGACCGATCCAAGATCCAGGTGGACAGACCCAAGCCGGCACGAGCCTCGGACGAGTTCAAGAAATCCGCATGACCCACGCGGCCAAGGCGCATCAGTACGCCCTCGACATCCTGGCCGAGAAAGTTCCGGCCGGACCAGGTGTGCGTCTTGCGGCAGCCCGCCATCTGGCCGACCTGGAGAAATCCAAGTCGAAGGCATACCCCTACCACTTCGAACCAGAGAAAGGGGAGCGAGTTTGCCGGTTTATCGAGCTTTTGCCCCACACGAAGGGTCGTTGGGCAGCAAAAGGTGAGTTTGTCGTCCTGGAACCCTGGCAGTGCTTCCTGATCGTCGTGGGCTTCTCCTGGCTCCGTCGGAAGAACGGCCTCCGTCGCTTCCGCACCTTCTACTGGGAGATCCCGCGGAAGAACGGCAAGTCCTTGCTCGCCGCGGGTGTGGGTCTCTACATGCTGGCGGCCGACAACGAGTTCGGCGCCGAGATCTTCTCGGGTGCGACGACGGAGAAGCAGGCCTGGGAGGTGTTCCGGCCCGCCAAGCTGATGATGGTCCGGCAGGAAGAGCTGCGGGACAACCTCAAGATCGAAGTCAAGGCGAAATCCCTCATTTGTGAGCTTGACGGCTCCCGATTCGAGCCAATTGTGGGGAATCCGGGTGATGGATCGTCCCCTTCGTGCGCAATCGTCGACGAATTCCACGAACACGACACACCGGCCCTCTACGACACGATGGAAACCGGGATGGGCTCTCGCGAGCAGCCGATCCTGATGGCGATCACGACGGCCGGGACGAACATCGCGGGACCGTGTCACGAGAAGCACGAGGAGTCGATGAACGTCCTCAACGGTGTGCTCGAGAACGAGGAACTGTTCTGCGTGATCTTCGGCCTGGACAAGCAAGACGACTGGGCGTCCCCGAGTTCCCTTAAGAAGGCGAATCCCAACATCGGAGTGTCGGTCGACGAGGATTTTCTCCTCGCGCAGCAGCGTCAGGCCCTTCTAAACCCTGTCCAGCAGGCAAAATTCAAGACCAAACACCTCAACGAGTGGTCGTCGGTGTATGCCGGTGTGATGAATATGCAGCAGTGGCTGTTGTGTGGCGACCCGCTGCTCGACGAGGAAGAGTTCCTCCAGGATCCATCGTGGATCGCGGCTGACCTCGCGTCGAAGTCCGACCTCTGCTCGGAGCAGCGGCTCTACCGGCGTGACGGCGAGAACGGTCACCCGCACTACTACCTGTTCGGCCGGTACTGGCTGCCAGAGGAAGCGATCGACGAACCAGGGCCGATGTCGGCCCAATACAAGAAATGGGTGGTCGAAGGGTGGCTTACCCAGACCGACGGGGCCACTGTCGACTTCGAACTGATCACGGAAACCATCATCGAGGACTGTAAGGAGACCGACCCCACCGAGGTGGTGTTCGATCCGTTCAACGCGGTGCCGATGATGCAGGCCCTGATGAAGGTGGGTGTGGAGTGTGTCGAGTTCACCCAGACCCCGCAGAACTTCGTCGTCCCGCTCGATGAACTGCTGACGGCAGTGAAAGACGGCAGGTTTCACCACAACGCGAATCCCATCACGTCCTGGTGTATGTCGAATATGGTCGCCAGGCCCGCGAAGAAGGGAATGATCTCCCCAATCAAGCAAAAGCCCCACCAAAAGATCGACGGGGCGATCGCCACGATCATGGCGATGGCTCGGGCCTGCAACCGCAAGCCCGAATTCCAGGTGATGTTCCTTTAGGCGACCTTGTCGAACTCGACGACCGTGCCGAAGTCCGAGACTGCCCGCAGGTGAGTAACGTCCTCGATCTTCGGCAGGGCCTCGCGGTTCCAGAAGTGATCGGCGATCGCTGAATCGATCGGGTGACCGTACATCGACTCGAATCGAGCCACGGCACCGGCCAGTGTTTTGCGAACCCGACGGGTGGAACCGTCAACGTCCCGGGTGGAAACGATGTATTTCATGATCAGAAGTCCCTGTGGTCGTTAGCGCGGTCAGCGGCGGCCCGGGAGACGTACTCTTGGGCTTCGGCGCGGGTTGCGAAGACGTGGTTGATGTCGCCGGAGGACCGGTAGGCCACTGCGAAGGTTCCGTTGGTTTGGGTCAGGATCTCGAACATTTGAATCTCCGGTTGGTATGAATTCATTATTCCTCAACCCAAGACAAAACTAAATGGCCGTTACAATTTACCCTCCTCCGGACAGGAGGGCGTCGATCTCGCTCATCAGGCGGGTCATCGCGGCCGAATCGTGCTCCTTCATCGCTTCGTCGGCCTGCCGATCCAACTCATCCAGTTGCGGCTGGATCGACTGCCGGTAGGCGACGGCAGCAGCGCGGCGGCGACCCTCTTCGGCTTCGCCGAGCACTCGCTCCAGGTAGCTGATGCGATCGCTGTAGCGGGTGATGTGGGCGGGGATTTTCATGATCAGTCCTCTGCGCCGTAGGCTTGGTTGTCTTTCTGGTCGTCCCGAGCGGCTTCCCAACCGGCCTGCCACTGCTGCTGGAGCCAGACCTGCTTCGGGTTGCCGACGAACGGGCTCCAGGTGGAACCCTTGAAGAAGGCGGTGTATCCAGTTTTGTAGGCCATTTGAATCTCCGGTTGCGATGATTCATTATCCCTTGAATCAAGACAACCGGCCATGACCGTTACAATTTAATCTTGGAGTCCTGTATGGACCGTGCTTATTCCATCCTCAACGTCAAGAAGGTCGACGAAGAGGAACGTGTTCTCCGGGGTGTGGCGACGACCCCGGACACCGATCGGATGGGAGACATCATCGTCTCGACCGGCGTCAAGTTCAAGAATCCGTCTCCGCTCCTCTGGCAGCACCAGTCGGATAAGCCGGTTGGAACGGTCCGCTTCGACAAGGCGACCGACGAAGGCATCACCTTCGAAGCCAAGATGCCGAAGATCGAGGAGCCCGGCACCCTGAAGGACCGTGTGGACGAGGCCTGGCAGTCGATCAAGGCTGGACTCGTCACTGCCGTCTCGATCGGATTCCGGCCACTGAAGGACGGCATGGAATTCCTCGATGGCGGAGGAATCAAGTTTCTCAAGACCGAGGTCCTGGAGCTGTCGTTGGTAACCATTCCAGCCAACGCCAAGGCCACGATCAATCAAGTGAAATCAATCGACGACTCACTGCTCGCCGCGTCAGGCAATCGGCAGAGAGCGTCAACAACTCCCGGCGTTTCGGGAAAACAGCGTGACAAATCCCGAAAAGGAAATCCAGTGAACATCCAGGAACAGATCGCGTCTTTCGAGACGAAGCGTGCGAACGCGTTCAGCGCGCAAGAGGCCATCATGGCCAAATCTTTCGAGTCAGGCGAGACCCTCGACGCCGAACAGAAGGAGAACTACGACACCCTCGCCTCGGAGATCGTCTCGATCGACGAGCACATCGAGCGCCTCAAGGCCTTCGCTGCCGCCAGCACGGCGAATGCGATCGTCGTCCCCGAGAAAGCCGGCACTGTTGCCGACGTGGCCAAAGCTGCCCGCAGCTCGAGCCCGGTCGTCAGTGTGCGTCGGAACCTGCCGCAAGGCGCTGCCTTCACCCGTTATGCGATGGTGCTGGCGCAGTCCAAGGGCAACCTGATGCAGGCCGAAGTTCTGGCCCGCCGGTTCGACAAGGACACCCCGGAAGTGTCGATGGCGATCAAGGCTGCCGTCGCTGCCGGTACCACCCAGGACAGCACCTGGGCGGCCCCGCTAGTCCAGCTGCAGGAGATGCAGGCGGAGTTCATCGAGTTCCTCCGACCGATGACCCTGCTGGGCCGGATTCCGGGTCTGCGCCGGGTTCCGTTCAACATCAAGTTCACGCGGCAGACGGCCGGTACTTCGGGAACCTTCGTTGGTGAGGGTCTGCCGAAGCCGCTCGGAAAGATGGACTTCGAGCAGCTGACTCTCGGTTGGGCGAAAGCCGCAACCCTGATCATCATGACCGAAGAGCTGGTCCGGTTCTCGAGCCCGAGTGCCGAGGCCCTGGCCCGTGACGACCTTGCGAAAGGTATCGCCACGTACCTGGACAAGCGCTTCATCGATCCGACCTACGCCGGTGTGGCGAACGTCTCGCCAGCCTCCATCACGAACGGAGTGTCTGGCCCGAACTCGACCGGCGTCACCATCGCCGCCATCGACGTGGACGTCACCGCTGCAGTGCAGGGCTTCATCACCAACAACTCGCCGAACCTCGGTGGGCTGGTCTGGATCATGAACCCGGCAACCGCTCTCAAGCTGTCGATGAAGCGGAACACGGACGGCACCAAAGCCTTCCCCGACATCAACCCGAGTGGCGGCACCTTCAACGGCTACGCTGTCATCACCTCGAACAACGTCGCGTTGACCGGTTCGCCGACCGACTCCTTCGTGGTGCTGATGGATCCGTCGGAGATCATGCTGGCCGACGACGGTGGTGTGTCGATCGACATGTCGACCGAAGCCTCGGTCGAGATGGACAGTGCGCCCACCGGTGGGGCAACCTCACTGGTCAGCCTGTGGCAGAACAACTTGGTCGGTCTCCGGGCCGAGCGGTTCATCAACTGGCGCAAGCGTCGCGACACCGCTGTCGCGATCATCAACAACGTCAACTGGTAAGACGTTGAGATCCTGTCGGGCCCTTGTGGCCCGGCAGCCGCTTGTTCACCAGGAGAGACCCATGAAACGGATGGTTGCAGTTCAAGATTTGCATGTCGGAAGTCAGCTGATTCCGGCCGGACAATCGTTCTTCGCGAGCGACCTCGACCATGACTACTACGCCGAAAGGAACCAAGCCCGCCTCGCAACGGACGAAGACCAGTACCAAGAAAGGCCAGTCCCTGGCACCATCCCCGCCGGGCAAGAAGGCGAGGCAGAAGATGGCTCAAAAAAGCCGGACGATGAGCAAGGAGATGGAGAGGCGAAACCGAATGATGAGCGGGTCGCAGTTCAAGACCAAATGAACGACGAGGTTATCTCGAATCGGGCAGTCGTCACGGAGCAAACCACTCCGGAGACACCCCGTCGAGGCCTGCGTCGGTCTCGTCGTCCGGACGACAGCCCTGCTGAGAATCCCGAGTAATGCAGATCTTCGGCCTGGCCATCACGAGGGCCACGAAGGCGACAGGACCGGTGCGTGGATCGAGTCTCGGTGGATTCATCGGGACCATCCGCGAGGGCTTCGCTGGAGCCTGGCAGAAGAACGTCGAGATCGAGTCCAGAGAAAATCTCCTGGCGTTCTCGGCGGTCTACAGCTGCATCTCCCGGATTGCCGACGACATCAGCAAGCTTCGCATCAAGCTTGTCGAGCAGGACAAGAACGGCATCTGGCTCGAGGTCCCTCGTAGAGTCAAGAATCCCTACATCGCCGTCCTCAGGAAGCCGAACCAGTACCAGACGAGGATTCAATTCATCTCGTCCTGGATCACTTCCAAATTGATGCACGGCAATACCTACGTCCTCAAGGAATACGACACCTCGACGGGGTTCGTGAGAGCGTTGCACATTCTCGACCCACGACTGGTGACAGTCCTGGTCGGGCCGGAGGGTGACGTCTACTATCGGTTGAGTCGGGACGATCTAGCCCAGGTTCCCGAGGACATGCCCACGATCCCGGCGAAGTGGATCATCCACGACCGGATGGTCACGCTCTGGCACCCGCTGCTGGGTGTGTCCCCGATCTACGCCTGCGCCGTCAGCGCAACTCAAGGCATCAGGATCCAGAACAATTCGGCGAAGTTCTTCGAGAACATGAGTCGTCCGTCTGGCCACCTGACTGCACCCGAGGCTCTGAACGACAAGCTCGTCAATCGACTCAAGGAAGCGTTCGAGCAGAACTTCTCTGGTGGCAACATCGGCCGTCTGCTGGTCACGGGCAGCGGCGTGAAGTACGAAGCCATGACCATCCCGGCCCACGAGGCCCAGCTGATCGAGCAGCTCCGGTGGACCATCGAGGACGTTGCCCGATGCTTCCACGTCCCGCTCCACAAGATCAGCTCGAACACGAACCCGACCTTCAACAACATCGGTGCACTCAACCAGGACTACTACGCCCAGACACTGCAGCCGCTGATGGAAGCGATGGAACTGCTGATGGACGAAGGTCTCGGCCTGCCGACAGAGTCGAAAGAGTACGGAGTCGAGCTAGACCTGGACGGCCTCCTGAGGATGGACCCTGGCGGACGGGCCGACGTGGCTGCCAAGCGTGTGCAAGCCGGCGTGATGTCGCCCGACGAAGCCAGGTTCACGGAGAATCTGCCGCCAGTCCCTGGTGGAGGCACGCCATACCTGCAGCACCAGAACTACTCCCTCGCCGCACTAGCGAAGCGAGATGCGAAGGAAGATCCTTTCGCCACCTCATCTCCTCCTCCAGCACTGCCTCCGCCGACGCCTCCGCCCGAAGAGGATGACACGGCCGAAAAGCTGCTGATCGCAATCACCAAACGATTCGACGAGGCACCGTGTCTAGTATAGAGAAAACTGCCGACGGTATGTATCAAGCCGTCAGGAGCTACGTCGAACGGTCGATGAGGTCCGCCCTCGATCAGATCGCCGAGCTCAAGACGCTGATCCATAACAAGCCCAGCATCGACGACGTTCGATCACTGGTTCTTGACGACGTTCGATCACTGGTCAAGACCATCGTCCCAGAGAAGGGTGACAAGGGTGACAAGGGTGACTCCGTCGATATCGAAGTTGTCACCGGGGCAGTCACGGCTCGGGTCCTCGAGGAGATCGAGCTACCCAAGGACGGCACCAGTGTCACCGCTGAAGAAGTATTGCCGGCCCTGAAGCAGGATGTCGAAGCCTTCCTCAAGACGATCCCGGTGCCCAAGGACGGTGTGTCGGTCGACGTTGAGAAAGTCGTCGGCGAAATCACCTCGAAAGCCCTCGACGAAGTCAACAAATATTTCACCGAGCTCCAGGAATCCATCGTGGTTCCGAAGGATGGAACGTCGGTCACGATCGGAGACGTACTGCCGACCCTGATGGAAGATGTCGAAGCGTTCCTCAAGGCGATCCCGTTGCCGAAAGACGGCACCAGTGTGTCGATCGATGACGTCTTGCCTCCGATCCAGGAAGGAGTCAATCGGTTCATTCACATTCAGCAGGAGGCACTTCACGCTCAGCAGCTGTTGGTCCAGAAGGCCGTCGAAGAAATCCCAGTTCCTAAGAGCGTCACGGTCGACGAGGTGATGCCGTCACTACAGCAATCGGTGAAGGAATTCCTGACCGCACAAGAAGAACTGGTCAAGGCTCGACTCGAGACGCTCCCGATTCCGAAGGACGGTACCTCGGTCACGGTCGAGGACTTCAAGCCACTGCTCGAACGAAACCTGCACGACTGGAATGTTCGTTTCAAGCTTGAAGCGGAAGAGTTTTTCAACGGCCAAACCGAGCTGATTCAAGGCATACTCGCTGAAGTCTCCTCCACCGTCGAGGCAACACTCGACGAACTCACGTCTGCAGCCAAAGCCATTCCGGTCCCGAAGGACGGCACCAGCGTCACTCTCGAGGATGTCCGGCCGCTGATCGAGCAGAACGTCAACGGTTGGGCGCTGGACTTCGAGCGACGGGCTCAGGATACCCTGCAGAGGGCCGTCGAGCGACTGCCGGAACCGAAGGCCGGCAAGAACGGTGTGGACGGGCTCGGATTCGATGATCTCAACTTCGAGTACGATGGCGAGAGGAAGTTTACTCTGTCGTTCATCCGAGGCGACATCGTCAAGAAGTTCGAGTTCAACCCTCCCATCCCGCTCGATCGAGGTGTGTATAAGGAAGGGATTGAATACGAGCGAGGCGACATCGTCACCTGGGCCGGCTCGAGCTGGACGGCTCAAGATACCACGAAGTCGAAACCGAGTGAGGGCGGAGCCGGCTGGCGCCTGTCGACGAAGCGAGGTAGGGATGGCAAGGATGCAGTCACTCCAAAAGCGGCTGCGCCTACTCCACTGGCAGACATTCGCAAGATTATCATCGATGACATCGAGCAGAGGGGGCCGATTTGGCGGGCACTCGAGAAGGATCCTCCGAACGGCCGGTAAGGTGGGCCGTCCCAAAGCTCTGGACTGGGACGGTCGCCATTCTGGCCAGCGGTCCGTCGATGAGTCAGGCCATGGCCGATCAGGTACGACACCTGCCGTGCATCGCCATCAACACGACCTACCGACTCGCACCGTGGGCAGCGATGCTCTACGCTCACGACTGGAAGTGGTGGACACACCCATCGCACAAGGACGCGATGAACTTTCCGGGCCTGAAGGTCGGCGGGGAGGGGGCTCCCAAGGGTGTATTCGCCCTGAGGAACACCGGTATCCTGGGATTCGACCCGGACCCACGAAATATGAGGGTTGGAGGCAATTCTGGTTTCCAGGCAATACACATCGCGATTCATGGGGGAGCTAAGCGGGTCCTCCTGCTGGGCTTCGATATGCACGGCGGGCACTGGCACGGTCCGCATCCCAGCGGTCTGACGAATGCCGGTGAGGAAAGTTATCTCCGGTGGATTGGTCGATTCGAGAGTCTGATTCCAGCCATCGCACAGCTCGGCCTCGAAGTCATCAACTGCACACCCGGAAGTCAACTGAAATGCTTTCCGATGATGAGTCTGGAGGACGCACTTGAGGGCTGTCAACCTGCTGAGGAGCAACTTCCCGAAGGAGTGTAGCCGTAAGGGCCTTCGGAGGTGTGGATTCGAGGTACTCGATCGACTCACCGACCCCGGCCCTGGCGATGTCGTCATCACCTGGAATCGGCAGAGCGGAGGCCACGAGCAGGCGACGTTCTTCGAGTCCCGTGGAGCGACGGTTTTAGTCATGGAAAACGGCTGGCTCGGAGACGCTCTAAAAGGGGCCTGGGTGGCCCTCTCGATCGGACACCATGCCGGGGCTGGGTCGTGGCCGGAGAAAGGCGCTACGCGCTGGGATTCGCTGTCAGTGGGCCTGTTGCCGTGGCGCCATAGCGGGGAAAGGGTCATTCTGGGCCAGCGCTGCATCGGGGAACCGGGAATTGCTAGCCCTCCGGGGTGGGCCGAGGGCATCCAACGGAAGTACGGCGGGAGGATTCGTCACCATCCCGGCGTTCGACGAGACGGGCTGTCGCTCGACCAAGATCTCCGGCTGGCCGGTGAAGTGCTGACGTGGAATTCCGGAGCGGCACTCAAGGCGTTGATGTGGGGTATCCCGGTGCGGTGCGCTTTCCCACGATGGATTGGAATGATGGCTGCAAGTCCGATGGAAGGTCCGCTGAATCGGTCCGACGAATTACGACTGCAGATGTTCAGACGAATGGCCTGGAGTATGTGGACACTCGATGAAATCGCCGACGGAACAGCCTTTCATCATCTCCTCGGTTGAGGAATTTCAACACCGATACGTCCGCCCACGGTCCGGTCGCACACTGATCGTGGGTTCATACATTACCGAAGGCAAGATCGACCGGAGAAGGCTGTTCCCACAGGCTCTGGGTGTGGATATGCGGGACGGTCCTGGGGTTGATCGAGTTCAAGATCTCGAGGAGATGTGCGATCTTGGCCGGTTCGATCACGTCGAGTGCATCTACGTCCTCGAGCATTCTCGTCGACCGTGGCTGATGGCAGCGAATCTCGAGCGGATGCTGACACCAGGAGGGACCATCCACGTCGAGGTTCCATTCAACTGGTGGCCTCACGCTTACCCTGATGACTATTTTCGGATGAGCATTAGTGCCGTCCGATCACTGTTTCCCTCAATCGAGTGGCAGAAGCTGGTGTATGCAACACACGGAACCCTGACGGAGGACCCCAAGAAGATTCCGTCGGTGAAGATCGGTGCCCATCGGTACTACGCCCGATCGATGACCTGTGGATTCGGAACGAAGTGATACTGCACGATCACTGTCCCGAGGGTTGTGAACATCCTCAACCGTTTCTCGACGGTATGGAGATGATTTGTGGTAGCTGCTGGTTTAGGGATGGACGACGTGTGGTGATGATTCCATGCGATCCAGATAATTGCGAATGAAGATTTACATTACTGGCCGGGGTACTGGTGGGTCGTGGAAGATCAGGGGAGAGCAACTCGGTCAGGCGATCGGGGCTCAATTCGATCGACTCGATGCAGAGGTGGGAATTCTGGTCAAGCGTCCTGACGACGCCTCGATGTATCGACTACGTGGACTGCCGATCATCTGGGACGTTGTCGATGCCTGGCCTCAACCGTCCGGTAATGACTGGCACCAGGATCAAGCGATGGAGTGGCTACGAGGCCAGGTTCACCGGATCAACCCGGTTGGGATCGTCGCTGCCACCGAACAGATGAGCGTGGACTGCGCTGAGTTCGGCCTGCCGGTGGTGTGTATTCCGCATCACGCGCGCCTGCGACAGGAATTGAACCCGGTCCGGTCTCGAGTACACACGGTCGGGTATGAAGGTGGAGAGAAATACCTGGGGTGGTGGCGTGCCGTCCTGGAAAAGGAATGCGCAATCCGAGGGTGGAGGTTCCGGGCGAATCCGGACTCACTCTCGGATCTCGATATCGTTGTGGCCCTGAGGGAAGCGAGAGGCTACCCGGTCCGCAAGTGGAAGTCGAATGTCAAGCTAGCGAATGCTCAGATCACCGGCACTCCCTGCATCCTGAGCCCCGAGTCAGGATACCTCGAGACCCAAGCAGGTGTGGAGGAGTGGGCCGAGGACGAGAAAGGACTGACTCATGCGATGGATCGGCTCGAGGACTACCAGAATCGGGCAGTAACGTCTCGGATTCTTCAAACCGCAGCACCTCATCTGGCTCAAGTGGCGAGTCGTTATCAGATATGGCTCGACAGTCTATCGAAATCCTGAGGGGCAAGACTCCGCCTCCGAGTGGTGAGGCAATCCTTACAGCACTTACGCGGGTACTGGTTCATCACGGTCACTCGATCCGACAGACCGTGATGTACGAAGGCAAATCGGATTGGCTACTCCTGTTCGGTGTCGGGGCTCGACTTCACCATCCGGCTCGAGACGCACACGTTGCCTCTGGTCGGAAGGCGCTCCTGTGGGACCTCGGATATTTCGGACGGGAGAAACTCACCGGTTACATGCGGGCCTCGATCGATGACGATCACCCGCAACGTCTACTGGATCAGGCACCGGTCTCGGATAGTCGGTGGCGGGCACACGGGCTGGGCGTCGAAGATCTCGCTGATCCCGCAGGACACGTCGTTCTGGTCGGGATGGGTCGGAAGCAGAGGGTCTACCTTGGTCGTGAGGACTGGGAACGGTTCAAGTTTGCGGAACTGATGGAGCGATTCCCGGATCGAGCCATCGTCTACCGGCCGAAGAGATCCTCGGACCCAGTTCAACTCCCGTGCCCGCGGAGGGAAGGCGGATCGATCCGAGAAGTCCTGAGGGGTGCATCGCTGGTCGTCTGCCGTCACTCGAACGTAGCAGTCGACGCCGTGATAGCCGGCGTGCCGTTCGAGGCAGAAGACGGTGCGGCGATGTGGTTGAAGGATAAGAAGTACTCTCTCGAGAACAGGATCGAGTTCTTGCATCGCCTGTCTTGGTTTCAGTGGCGTCCGGACGAGATGCCGGATGCTTGGCTTTTCTTAAGGGGCTTTCTTGGATATTCCACCTGAGGGACTGAGGATCAATCTCGGATGTGGCCGGCATGTGATGGATGGGTGGTTCTGTATCGATGCAGCACGCCATCCTCAGGCGCCACGTGATCCGGACCTGATCTCGGACGTGAAGAAGATCGCACTGCCAGATGAGTGTGCCCAGGAGATGATGGCGATTCATCTCTTCGAGCACCTTTACCGATGGGAGTGTGATGAAGTCATCATTGAGTGGCGTCGGATCCTCCGACCTGGCGGTCTGCTGGTCTTGGAGATGCCTGACCTGATGAAGTTTTGTCGCAACGTTCTCAGCGGGGCTGAAGGACGTCACCCTGGTCAACTCGGGATGTGGGGAATGTACGGCGATCCTCGGACGAAAGACCCTCTGATGGTTCACCACTGGGGATGGACGTACAAGACGATGCGATCCTTTCTGAAGGAGCACGGATTCGACCGGATAGCCGAGGACATCACCCAGTGGCACCCGATGGGTCGTGCAACGAGAGACTTCCGAGTGACGGCCAGGAAGGCATGAACTTCGAAGCCTTCGATACCTTCCGTGATCCATTTCCACACTGGGTCGCAAACAGGTTTCTTCCGATGAGCCAGGTGAAGGAGATCAACGCTCAGTGGCCGGGTGAGGGTTTCCCCGGATGGCGCATCGAGAACGGCCGGAAGTCGAAGAAGGCTTCCCTCCTGTTTCCGGCACGCCTGCCAGAAGCCGCTGATTCGCTCGCTGAGGCCATGATGTCCCCTGCTACCCTCCAGGTACTGTCAGAGATGACGGGAATGGAGCTGCTGCCCGATCCGTGGTTCCGAGAAGGCCCTACCGTGCCACGCCTCGGTGGAGGACTGCACGAGATTCACGTCAACGGCCTGCTCGGGATGCATCTGGACTTCAGCGAGCACCCGACTAAACTCACTCGCTGTCTGAATCTGCTGATCTACCTGAACGAGGAATGGAAGTCGTCGTGGGGCGGAGCTCTTGAGCTGCACGACCCGAATGGCGGCAGCAAAAAGACGATCTATCCGACGGGAGGAACGGCCGTGATGTTCAGGACTACCGATCAGAGTTGGCACGGCCACCCACACCCGTTGGTGTGTCCTCCTCACAAGACCCGACGATCCCTGGCTCTGTACTACTACAAGTGGGACTCTGACAGGTCCACTCGTCCGACGACGGTGTACCGATGAGAGCCTACATCGGGTGGGACAGTCGAGAAGACGAGGCATTCGATGTGGCGTCTCGGACGGCCACCGCATACGGCGTGGAAGTTCTCGCCCTGTGCGAGGATCGGTTGAGATCTAGTGGCCTGCTCACTCGGCCGGTCGATCATCGTGGGAATATGTACGACTTCAACAGCGCCGCTCCTCAGGCGACGGACTTCGCTAACAGTCGATTCCTCGTGCCGATTCTGGCTCACGATGGGTGGTGCCTGTTCACGGATTGCGACGTGGTTTTTCTACGAGACCCTCACGAGCTGCTGAAGCTGGCCAATCCCTCGAAGGCCGTCATGGTTGTGAAGCACGGTCCGATGTTCGGATCCACGCTCAAGATGGACGGCCAGGTACAACAAGGGTATCACCGAAAACTCTGGTCCTCGGTGATGCTAATCAACGCGGGTCATCCGGCAAACCGGAGACTCAACCTGACGACGGTGAATCAGTGGCCCGGTCGAGACCTGCACGCCTTCGGATGGCTTGCTGATGACGAGATCGGATCACTGCCGCCCGAGTGGAACTGGTTGGTAGGAATACAGCCGAAGCCATCGAATCCAGCGATTGCGCATTTCACACTAGGCGGACCGTGGTTGCCTCAGTGGCCCGGGGCTGAGCACGACGACATCTGGATCAAGGCGGCAGGATGAATACAGTCACGGGAACCCATCTCTTCTACTGGCCATCGTCAATCTTCCGGGAGGCGCATCGCCGGGCCGGTGTGAAGCTTGTCACTCGCCCCGAGACCGAACCGCTCTTCATCGAGGACGTTCAGGACCATCTCCGATTGGACACACTGAACGGGGTCAGTGACGACGACAACTGGATCGAGGACACCATCCCTGCTGCTCGTGAGTGGTGCGAGGATTATCTCGCCCGATCACTCGCACCCCAGACCCTCGACCTGGTGACAAACGGGTTCCCCTTGTGCGGGGAGCTGTACCTTCCCTTCGGACCAATCCAGGAAATCGTCTCGGTGAGTTACACCGATGGCGACGGAGATCACCTTCACACGGATTATGTCTTCGACGACTTCGAGGAACGGATTCTCCGGCCTTACAGCGGACAGTGGCCCTCGGCCAGAAACTACCCGAACAGCCTGAGGGTTCGATACCGGGCCGGATACATGACCAGCGAGGACAGTCCCGCTGAGCCGGCACTGCCGTACTCGATCAAGGCAGCGATGAAATTGCTGATCGGTCATCTCTACGAAAACCGAGAGGGATCGTCGCCAACGAAGATGGAAGAAATTCCACTCGGGATCACTAGTCTACTTAATCCCTATCGGTATCGACTGGGACTGGCATGAGATCAGGACCCCTGCGCCATCGAATCTCGATACAGGAACCGGTCATCACCCGGACTTCCTCCGGTGCAGAGAGAGTTGAGTTCGTCAGCATCGGGACGGTGTGGGCCAGTGTCGAGCCGTTGCGCGGGAGTGAGACGTTGAGGTCTAATCAAGTAACGGCCGAGATGGATACAAGGATTCGCATCCGGTGGTCTCGCGCAGTCGATGAGATCACTGCCAAGTGGAGGATCGAGTTTCACGGGGTCATCTACAACATCAAGCAGGTTGCTCACCTCGGGTTCAAGCACCGGGAGATCGAAATCATGGCGAGCTCCGGGGTGAACCGTGGCTAAGATTACAGTCGAGATCAAGGGACTCCGCCAGCTCGGTGAGGCGATGCGTACCCTGTCGGCTGATGTCAGTAAGAAGGTCGCGCGCGCGGGGACGGCAGCTGCAGCTCAGGTGATCCGGAAGAGTGCTATCTCGAAAGCCCCGGTTGAGACCGGTAATCTCCGGAAGAACATCATCCTGAAGCGGTTGCCGGCCAGCGAAACCCGGTTGACCTCGGAACACATCGTGACCGTCCGACGGGGAGTGACGAAAAAACAAAAGCAAGCCGGACTCAATAGCGCTGATTACGCCAGGTTTCTCGAGCACGGGACGGTCCATATGCCGGCTCAACCATTCCTGAGGCCCGCCTTCGATCAGAACAAGGGGCAGGCAGTGGTAGCGATGGCCAGTCGAATCAAGGCTCGAATCGATAAGGCCAAAAGGGCGGCGAAGAAATGACGATCGAGTCCGATCTGTTCGATGGACTCTCGTCCCTGGTGGGGACACGGGTCTATCCCATCGACTTCCCGCAGGCCGAGACCCTGATGGTGTGGCCTGCTATTCGATACACCTTCGTGAGCATCGTCCCGATACCCTCGATCTGCGGAGACTACCCAGGAACCCCGACGGCTGACATCCGAGTTCAGATTGATGTCGTTCACACCGACCCGGACTTGATGAGAGCACTACGAGATCAAGTGTTAGTAGTAATGAGGTCATTCGATCCGCCTGCAATCAACGAGGACATTACCGAGGTGTTTGACAGTGAAACCAAGACGTATCGAGCGATCCTCGATTTCATGATTTATCAATAAAAGGAGTTTGAAATGTCAGGTGGTGTATCTCTCAAGTGGCACGCCACTGCAATCGCTGTCTCGACAGGGTTTGCAGGTGACAGTCCCCCTCAAGCAATCTCGGCGATCACGAAAGCCAATCCCGCAGTCGTCACCTCGAACAGCCACGGCCTCGATGACGGAGACGTGGTCAAGCTGACGGGTATCGTCGGGATGGAGGAACTCAACGACGGTGTGTATGTCGTTCAGAACTCCGACCCCAATACCTTCGAGCTGGCCGACGTCAACTCGGCAGGTTACGGCACCTACGTTAGCGGAGGTGTGGTCGATCCAGCGACGTTCTCGAATTACTGTCAGCTGACCGGATACAACCGGGCCGGTGGCAGTGCTCCCGAGAGCGATGTTTCGACGATCTGCTCGACGGCTGCCGAGACCGAGCTGGGCCTTCCCGACTTCGGGACGACGACCCTCGACTTCCTGTTCAATCTGCAGGATTCGGTACAGCAGGCTCTTCAAGCGGCCGACCTGTCGAAGGATATCATCGCCGTTCGGGTCGTCTTGCCGAAGAGCAACGGAACGATGGTTCAACTCGGTCGAGTTCAATCGACTGGCGAGAGCGCAGCGAATGCGGGCCACTGGGCGGGCACCGCGACCATTCGTAACTCCGGCCCGCGTGTGGACATCCTTGCATGAAGCTAAACGAGTTGATGGAGGCAATGCGGAAGACCGCTACTGCCTCCCCTCAAGCCGTAGACGTACCCGAGTGGGGCCGCGTTTACGTTCGAGAGATCACCGTTGCAGAGATAGACGAGCAGACCTCGGATATCGAAGGCGGAGAGAAGGATCGGAAGCGGTTTGCTCGCGCCGCTGCAAGAATCATTTGCGACGAGAAGGGCAATCGGATCTTCGATCCGGCCAACGACGAACACGTCGACCTGATCGCTAAGCAGCCCTGGCGACTCCTCAGAAAGGTCGTCGAGATGAGCGGAGGTGATTCAAAAAAGCCTTGACGGCTCGACAGGTATTTCTGTTGGGGCTGTCGCTTGAACTGGGAGTGCCGCTCCACGAGTTAGGCAGCATGCCGGAGCGAGTGCTGAAGCTGTATCACGCTTATGGTGAGCAGCGAGGATTTCCCATACGCCGTCTCGAGTTGTATATGGCCCAACTCACACTGGTCGTCGCCAAGACGTTTGGCGGGGCGAAGAATGCGAAGTTAACTGACTTCCTACTCGACCCGACGAGAAAGCCGCCAGAGATCGATGAGGTAAAGATGCAACTGCAGTTTTCACCAAGGAAGCGGAAGAATGGCCCTCGGTAGCCTAGTCGTTTCTCTCGGATTGGACGCCGCTGAATTCACCAGTGGGTTGTCGAAGAGCGAGTACCAGGCAAGGAAATTCGCCTCCAACTTCCGTGAGAATATGAAGGCGTCGTTCGCCGGTAATTTTCTTGCAGACTTCGCCGCTCAGGCCGTCCGTGAACTGGCCCGACTCCCTGGTGCCGTCCTCGACAGTGTTGCCGCGTTCCAGGAACTCGGTGAGAAGATGGGCACGTCTGCCTCGTCGGTTGCCACCCTGCAGGAAGCGGCCGACATCAGTGGTACATCACTCGATACCGTCGCTGCGGCCTCGATCCGGTTGACGTCCACACTGGTCAAACAAGACGGTGCCTTCCAGGATGCAGCCAAGGCCCTGAAGGCTATCAACATCCCGATCGAGGAATTCAAGAAACTCGATCCCGTGTCCCAGTTCCGAGCCGTTGCTGAAGGGATGGCGAAGTTCGAGGACGGCACTGGCAAGACAGCGGTTGCGCTGCAGCTGTTCGGCCGTCGAGGTGGTGCTGAGGTCCTGCCTTTCCTCAAGGACCTGGCCGACGCCCAGGGAACTCACATCAAACTGACGGATGACCAGATTCTGGCTGCCGATCGGTTCGGTGAACAGATGGCCGCCGTTCAGTCCCAGCTCAAGAATGCCGCTCAGGTCATCCTGGTCAATGCCATCCCGGCCGTCACCGGATTGCTGACCGGCCTCACGAATATGTTCACGGCCTCGAGTACGCTTGGCCAGAGCACGGCGATTTCTGATTTCGCCTTCGGGGCTGCTCGAGCACTGGCCGTCCTGGTCGAGTCCACAGTCGTCGTCGGTAAGGGTGTGAGAGCGCTGATCGGCAGCTTCGAAGCGGTCTTCGCCGACATCAACCTGGTGAGCGAATTCGCTGCACACGGAAGTGTACTGGGACTGGTCTTCGAGTCGAATCGAAAGGCGATGGCTGAGGCCCTCGAGAAACGAAACAAGACTGTTGAGGAAGCCAACAAGCGATATGTCGAGTTGTGGAACTTCGATTCCACAGCGATCTCCAAAGCGATTGAGGCAGTCCAGAAGAACGGACTACCGGGTAGCGGTGCTAAACTGCCGTCCCTGAACTTCACGATTCCTGATGAGAATGCCGACAAACTGACCGAGGCCCAGCGGTACATCCGGGCACTCGAGAAGACGTTCGAGGCTACCCAGAAGCTGACCGAGTATGAGCAGCTCATGTGGGATATCGAGGAAGGCCGACTGAAGGACATCACTCCCAAACAACTCAACTACGCCATCGGTGTGGCCCAAGCGGCAGACGCTGCTAAGCTTTATGCAGAGGACCAGAAGGATGTCAAGAATGTACTGGACGATCTGACGAATGCGGCTGCCAAGACCAGGGAGGAAACCAAGAAGTTGGCTGAGGAACTCAAGGTCGAGGCCCAGGCCTGGATTGATCTGGCCGACCCGATGGGCAAGTTCATACGTGACCTGGAGAAGATCGACGAGCTGGTGAGAAAAGGTGCACTGGAGGCCGGTACAGCGAAGATGGTCAAGGCGAACCTCGGAGAGAAGATCGAGGAAGACAATACCCTAACCGAGTACGCCAAGAGTGCTGCCCAGAACATGCAATCGTACTTCGCCGACTTCCTGTTCGATCCATTCAAGGATGGTGTGGAGGGGATGGCCAAGAACTTCGCCCTCGTCATCCATAAGATGATTACCGAAGCCGCTGCTGCCAACCTGATGAAGTCGCTCTTCGGAGACGACCCGTCGAAGTGGTTCTCTACTCTGCTGACACTCAACGGTGGTGGCAACAGTGCCGGGTTGCCAGAGGGAGCACCATTCGCTACCGGCACCAACTTCGTTCCCTATGACGGAATGAAGGCCGTGCTGCATCGTGGAGAGGCCGTCATCCCGGCAAAATACAACCCTGCAGCTGGCGGCAAGAATCCAATGGGGATGCCGCAAATCAATCAGACCTTCTACGTCACTGGCGGGGCCAGTCGAGCGGAAGTGGTACGTGCGACTCAGGCTGGAAAAGATCAGGCGATGGCGGAAATCGCTGATGCCATGCGACGAGGGAATCTCTAATGGATTACGCCTGGCCGACATCGAAGGCCTTCTGTCCGAGTTTCTACGAGCTCGGTATGCGAGCCAACGTGCAGCTCGAGGTCAGCACGTACAACGGAGGCCTGCAGTCGTCGGAGATTCCGGGGTCACGATGGGTTGCTCGCATGCAGCTGCCGTCGAGAGTGAACAACGTCAACGTTCAACCGGTCATCGAAGCCTATTTCGCCAAGGTTCGGGGACAGGCCAATCGCATCGTGATGGGGCACCTCAAGAAACGAGTCTTGGGGAATCTGTCGGGGACCGTCAACACCAGTGCTGCCCAGCAGGGCGACCAGACGATCGAGCTGTACGGCTCCGGGGTTCCGGCCGAAGGAGACATGCTGACGATCACCACGGCCAGCGGGGCTCAGTGGGTCATGGTCACGGGTGTCACACCGGAGTCAGGTGGATCAGTCATTTCGTTCTCCGCGCCCCTGCGCGCGAACGTCACTGGCGGCAGCACGATCTTGTATCAGAACACGACGACTCGGTGGGTGTTGATGGCCAGTGAGGTGATGGTCGGATATGGTGCCCACGCCAATCCGGGTGTGTCCGTCGACCTGATGGAAGTGTGGAATTGAGAGATTACGCATCAGCCGTCTCTCTACTGAGCGGAGACCGGATCGTCCACTGCTATCTCATCGAGTACGAGGCGATCTCTGGCATGGTTCGATACAACACCAGCGGGTGGGATATCGACTGGCTAGAGGAAACCTGGTTTGCTGGGCATGGAGTGATCGGGCTAGATATCGCCGAGGAAAATGTGAACCTGCAGATGCACGGGTCGTCGATCAAAATTGCGGCACTGAATCCGGCCGTCGTGAGCCAGGCCTTGAGTCAAAATAACCGGGGCCGGTATGGCGGCATCTACCATGCGATGTTCCACCCGGAGACGTACAAACTCGTGGAGGTCACGAGGGAGTGGTCCGGCCGAGTGAGCAGCATGGTTCTGACGAAGCCTGGCAGCAATGGCGCTCCTTAATCAGTGGTTCGACTCACTTGTTGACGACACGGTCAACAACTGGGTCACGAGCTCGGAGCAGGCCGGTGATCTCATCCTGACCATCGCCCCGTCGAAGTACGAGGTTGGTACTCGGGTTCAAGCCAGGGTGTGGTCCGCTGACTTGCGGTATCTGAATGCGGTATGCACACTCACCATCGACGACTACTCGGTGACGACTCCCTCTTCGATGACGGCACTCATGCAGGTGGATCCGGCCGGAGGTGTCTCCGCGCTCTTCGACCTCGAGGGTGTATCCGAAGGCGACACCGACATTTCTGCAAGCGTACCCGATCTGGAAGTCTAATGCCAACCACATCCCCTGTCAACGTTGAAGTCGCTAACCCTCCAGCTCCGGTCTCGTATGCGGCGGCCGGGATCAACGCACTCACGGTAAACTTCGAATCGGTCCTGTCGATGATGAAACGGTCGAAGGTTCGTCGTCTGACTCACGAAGACCAAATCTCCCGACACCCCACCGATGAGGCGTTTCGATTCGCCGACGACATCGGCCGTGGCCAGTGGCTATTCTGGACCAAGTCTTTTCTCAAGAGGCAGCGGTGAAGAGACGGCAGGACTGGCCTCAGCAGCTGCATACGTTCATCGATGAGCGGCTGGATCGGCCCTTTGAGTGGGGAATCCAGGATTGTGTCTTGTTTGCGGCCGATGGCATCCTACGGATGACCGACGAGGACATCTTAGCGGGCCTCAGAGGGCAGTGGACGACAGCCAAAGAAGCGACTGATATGCTGGCAGGGTACGGAGGCATGGAAGGCGCTGGGGACCGATTCTTCGAGCGGGTGTCGGTCCAGGATGTGCAGCGCGGGGATCTCGGACTGATGACCGACGGACGACGTGAGTTCTTCGGCCTGGTCACGCTGGGCAAGGTTGTTGGTCCCGGCCCGAATCATCTGATCATGAATCCGTTCAACGAATGCCGTATCACCTGGAAGGTTGCTCGATGAAGTGGTTGCTGTTGGGAGTTCTCCTGACCGAACCGACCCTCGTGTTCTCCGATCCGGGGACGGTTGTTCTCGGTGTGACTCTCGCTACCTACGCGACCGTCGCCAAATATGCCTTCGTCATCTACGGGCTCTATCGGAGCTATCGCGGATCTCGGAAGGCCAGAGACGCCTCCGACGCCGGACTGGCCAAGCGATCGTACTCGGCAGGGTCCACCGACATCCCGCGTTCAATCCTGTACGGGGAGCGAGAGGTTGATGGTCGCATCCTGTATATAGTCGAGCCGAAGGACGAGCCGAAAGCTTTTGCAGGCGGAGAGCAGCCAGCTCAGCAGAAGTACTACGTGGTCAAGGCCCTGGAATGCGACCACGAGATAGAAGGTGTCGTCAACCTGTTGTTCGACGGTCAACCGGTTGGGCCTTTCGTCGGTGATCCATCGATTGCATCCAGCGCGGTCGGCACATACCTGGCCAGTCCGAATGGGTCTACGGCAGGTGTGCAGGTTGCTCCGGGCAGCCCGTACTATCTCCAGACCGACACGAAACTGTCGGCCTCGACCGGCACCGTTGGAGCTGGCGGTATCATCACCATTCCCGGTATCTCGGTGCTGGCGGTCAAGACCCTGGCGTTGAGCAGCGTGCGGTTGGAGGACTGGCCATCGAGCGAGCCGTTTGAGTGGACTCAAATTATCTCCCCGACGAGTCTCCTCGTCGGCGGTCAGGTTCACGTCGACACCGTCTACACTGGCTACAGCTTTAACATGACTTACGAGTACTCGATCATCGAGCCACTCGTCAAGGCCTGGTTCTACCCCGGCACTCTCACCCAGACGGTCAACGAGGCCGTCAAATTCGCCTCAGGCGGGCAGTGGAACGACAACTGCCGGGCACTCGGTTGCCCGCTCATCGTTGTCGAGATCACACCACATCTCGATAAGTTCCCGAACGGTCCCCCTTACATCACGGCCATCGTGCGCGGGAAGAAAGGACTCATCGTCACTGGCGGATCTGGCTACAGCCGAAACCCGGCGGATCACATCTACGATTATCTCCGAACCGAATGCGGTATTCGGGACAACGAGATCAACCTGACGATGCTCACCGCTACCCGCTCAGCGTGTGCGGAGACGGTCACGATCGGGGCAGGTGCGGGCACTGAACCAAGGTACTGTTGCGATGCCTTGTTGAGTACCGAGGAGGACCTGCTCGACAACTTCCGGTACCTGCTCGGGGCGATGTGCGGCAACACCACCTACTCCGCCGGACTGTTCGATATCCGGGCGGGTGTGGAAGAAGCAGCAGCGGGCTCACTTGACGAATCCGACCTGGCCGGTGGGGCGCTGGAGCTGATCCCGTTCCCTGAGCTGATGGACTCATTCAACTCCGTGAAGGGTCGACATCCAGCCAAGACTCGTCAGTACGAAATCACTGACTACAAACTGTATCCCTCGACGTTCTACATCGGGCAGGACAACGACGAGATCCAGTGGGAGGAAGTCGACCAGCCGTGTGTGACGTCTGGCTTCCAAGCCCAGCGGATTGCTAAGCTTCGACTTCACCTGAATCGGAATGGTCAGGTATTCTCCGCTCAGTGGAACTCCGCCGCCAAACGATTCTCGGCTGGCCAGGTAGTCAACATCAATATCGATCCCCTTGGCCAGACATCCAAGCCGTATCGGATTCTGCGGAAGAAGGTCACGCACTCGACGGTGGATATGACCTTGAGGGAAGAACCGACCTCGGTCTACAGCCACGACTACCGTGAGGACCGAGATCCGGACCCGGCACCGAACACCACGCTCGAGCCAGTCGACCAGGTTGAGACGCCTACCGGAGTCAATTGCGACACGAGCACCGTGATCGCCGATGTCGGGATGGAGGGCACGGTTCGTCCGATTGCTCGTATCACCTGGGACCGTCCCCGTAGCTTTGGCATCCTTCACGGTGGACGGGTACATATTCAGTATCGCTTGAGTCATGAGATCAGCTGGTCCGAGCAGATGATCCCAGGGGATTCGGAGAAACTCGATCTGCCGATTACTCGTGGGTCAGTGATCGTCGGTCGAGTTCGATTCATGAATGCCGTTCAGATCTTCGGTGACTGGGCTGGATTCATCAAGGAAGCGGACGACACACCGACTCAACCGGTGTATGGGAACCTACTTACGAGTGGTGCTCGATTTCCATTCGTGGAAGATGCTGAGGCACTGGGCGGATACACCCTTGTCGGTGACTGGGAAGGACCGTTTGGTTCCAATGGTGCTCTGATTCCAGCAACTCCCCGTGTCTACCCCTATATCGGAGGAATGACCGACGACGCCATCTTGATCGAGAAGACCCAGATCAATCGGATGTATTGGGCCGGAAAGGCTCCGCTCATTCCATCGAGTCTCTGGCCAACATCGTGGCTTCAATCGAAGAAGATTCCGGTGAACTCCGGAGACCGAATGGTCATCTTTTGCGATATGGTTGGAGTGAATAGCTATGTGCATATGGCCGTTCGGTGGTTTTCAGGATCCTTCGCTCAGTTGGGTTTTCTGATTACGAATCGAGAGGACGTACCAGTTCTGGCTGCTGGGTCGCTGCCGTCACTCCCCTCCCAACTGGTCAAGGTTGGTAATTTCGTCACTGTACCGACTAACGCCCGATGGGCTCGAGTGGAACTCTGGTCTACTCGGACGCCTCTCTCAGGGTCCGCCGAACATTTCCCTGTCTTCTATCGGCCGTATTTCGGGCTCGCTTCGCCTGGTCAGAAAACCTTCCCATACTGGATGCCATAAATGGCCGCTTTCGGTAACCTCACGATGATCGGCGACTCCCTCACGCGAGGGAGTGGTACGACATACTATTCGCCAGCTCAGGCGCTTCAGAATCTGCTGACCGGCGCTGGCCACACCGTGACCTTCGTCGGCCTTCGAGCATCGGACCCGGGAAGTGTTCCGGTTTCGGCCAATGGTGGCAATACGATCGCGGACGTAGTTGCTGACATTCCGGCCGTCGATGCCCTCAACCCGGTGACCCTAGTCGTCCAGATTGGGTCGAACGATGTCGGGGTATCTAACCCGAGTGTTGATGATGACATCACCGACTACCTGGACGACCTGGTCACGGCACTCGGAGGAATGACCGGCAAGCGCATCTACGTCTGCGCCACCCTCAATCCAGGGTGGTTCGACTCGGCCAGTTATACACTTCTTTACAACGCTCAACTCGCCTGGGTTGCTGCTAACGCCAACGCGTACTTCGTCGACCTGAACCTGGCCGGACTAACCAGTGGTGACTTCGTTCTCGGACATCACTACACGTCTGGTGGCGCGACGAAGATCGCCACTTACATCTTCAATGCGATGCAGGCCAGTATTACGGCACCGCCTGCGCCAACACCCGCTCCGATTCCGTCGATTGGCGAGATCGCTATCCGTGGCGGAGGTGTGTCAACGCTGCACGCCGATGCACTGCTTGAGACTCTAGGCACCCAGAGGAACTGGTGGTCGGACGAAGTCATCTCGGCTTACATCGGGACCGATCCCAAACTGCAGCTATACCGTGATGCCACCAAGGTCTACGATCGAGTCTTGAACGGAGACTGTACGGTTGTCAATGGTAACATCGTTCTACCGACCAGCTGGGATGCTGCTGCTACCACTCACACCGCTGCCGACATCGATACTGGGGTGTGGTCCTTCCGATTAGTCAAGGCCAGTGATGCGACGAAGTACCTCGAGGGAACCGCGGGGCCAATCGGTTCTGGGAAACACCTGATCCTATCGGCGGACCTGGACGGAACGATTGGCGTCACACTCACTGGCATCACACTGCAGGCGCCGAGTGATCTAGACGAAGGATATGTCACACCGGCACCCGGTCCTACACCGCCGCCTCCAGGGGCGCCTCCTGCTGGTGTGGCCGTCTACAATCCCCAGCTGACCGTCGACGACATGGGGTTGCAGAACGACTATAACGCCATCGATCTACCGAATTGGAATCAACCAACGTGGGCTGTCGGCGGGTCTACTCCACCTGGCGCGGTGGTCATGGGCAATCGTGGCATCCCCTCGGAAGTCTCGTGGTGGTGGAATTCGGCGCAGGGTCAGAATTATCCAAACGCCTGGAGGTACTGGATTAACTGGATGGTTGTCCTGTACGGAGCCGGACACGTCGGAGCGAATAACGCGGTCAAGATTTCTCGCACGAAGATGATCGCTCGTCGCCGCAGTGACGGTGCCTGGGTGACCATTCTTTCCGGCGCTACGGCCTCGCATGACTGGTGGCAGTGGGATCCATCCGGAGGCCAGACAGTCCGATCCCAGGACATGTTTGGTATCCAGAATCCGACGCCGGGAACGTATCTTCTACATCTGGGAGATCCACTGGCGATCCCGGCAATCAATCGGACCTTCCCTCACGGGGTGTGGGGAGGAATCATCTCTTTCGATCCCACACCCTACGACTGCATTATGCACGTCGGACTGGTTTCGCTGGAGCTATGGAATCCGGCCGGCACCGATGCGAGAGGCACCAGCCAGATCACCTTCCAGATGGGCGGTGATTATTACCCGACTCAGGGTAATGCTCTGTCGTGGTATCCAGGAGCCTTTGTGTCTCGGTCTGTTCGAGTTACTTCAACTCCTCGATGGATGTCGGTGGCAAACTTGACCAACGCAAATCAGGCCTACAACGGCGCGAACGCCTCGGTGACTCCGGACTCGTTCCTACAGAAACCTCCGTCACGCACCCTAGTGGAGGCATAAGAAATGGCCATCAGTTTTCCTGGCGGTAGCGGTAATTCACTCAGGCTTGATACGAATCTCGGAACTGAGGAATCAACGATCTTCTTTAAGTATCGGATTCCGTCAGTCCCTGGTGCCGATGTCGTTCCTCTGTCGATCGCTACACGATCGGGATCAACCCCATATGGCCCTTCAGAGCAGGCTCACTATTTTCTCATCGAGCCAGATGGTGCGACATACAACATCGCTGAGAAGGCCTACTTCGATAGTCCCAATGGGCCGATTGTCTCGGGTATCGCTCCCGGCACCATCGTCTACTTTGCGATCTCGATGTATGAAGCCAGCACTCGACCGGCCGTCAAGTTTAGTGTCAAGCCGCAGGGTGGAACCTTCGCCTCGGTCGTCCGGAACGAGGTGTGGTGGACGGCAGGCAATAATGTCTTCACGTGGGATAACCTTACGGTCTGGTTAGGATCACAAATCTCCAGTGCTGACGGTGCCGCAGGGTTGGCCTTCGACTGCATCATCTACGGTGATATCATCACCGACAGTGGTGACATCGAACAGCAGATGGACGCGATCGGTGCTGAGTTCTCTACGCCGTATTGGGTTACTTCATTTCGCAATTACGCCTCGGTCGCTTTGGCAGTAGCGAAGGAAAGCGGGACGGCCACGCCGACCGACTGGACGGTCAACGGCACGCTCACGGTCGACAACACATATGACGGTGGCGGGTCCGAGGAAGAGACAGCTCAACTGGGCGGTGGCGGTGTACTAGCGATCTCTGACTCGGGATCTGCTCCGTCTCAGGTATCGGGATTCTCAGCCACGACTACCACGGGGTCCACGGTCACACTCACGTGGTCTGCCGCCAGTGGTGCGGTCTGGTATCACATCTATGGATTCAAGACTGCAACCGAATCGGATTACGATTTCTATCAATCGACGAATGTTGCTCCTCCCCTGGTTATCTCGAATCTCGAACCTCGAGTTGAATACCAATTCGTGATTGTAGCTTCGAATGACTCTGGTGACTCACCGGCTTCCACGCCGATCACGTTCACCACCGGGAATCTGCGCCTTCGTTTACGGGCACGACCGACTGCTGCCGGCAAGGATGGCATCCGGGTATCAATTCATTACCCTCCAGCTACCGGCCGACTGATCGGTGAACACATCGCCACGTTCGAGGACCAGGAGTGGGAAACTTCCACCGTCGTGGATCCGGATGGCAAGACAGTGGCCGAGATGTTCATCGAAATCGAAGGCGGCACGGGTAGTGGCGCCCAGGAGTTCCCGGTTGGATTTGCCGACGGCGATATTCTCGAAGGATACGCCGAGAAGGACGACGGGACCGAAGCCACGTGGGTCATGAAAGACGTTGAAGTACAGGTCTCTTAATCAGGGGAAAACATGAGTGCACTAACTGATGCTGTAGCCGCTCTCGAGGAACAGGTCAACACCCTCAAAAATCAACACCAGGATCTTCGGACTGGATTGGAAGATCACGAGGACCGACTCGAGGAACTGGAGACCGCGCCCACGCCGCCACCCGCTGAGGAACCCCCACCGGAACCGCCGCCAGCTCCACCTCCTGCTGAGGAACCTCCACCACCTCCCCCACCTCCACCACCGCCTCCCAACCGGGACGATGCAGCGATGCGCACGATCATCGCTGCCGCTGTTGCGAAGGTGACGCCTCAGGAGTTGCCCGAGAACACGATGGAAGCCTGGCTGGTTCACTTCCGGAAACGGTCCGGATTGAGTCAGACAGAATTCAAGGCCGAAGTCGATGCGATGGTCGAGAAGGATCGGGTGCTCTACACCTGGCCTCCCTACGGCGGGACGACTCCGCCCGGGGCACCACCTCCGTCGGGTCCGCCACCTGCTCCGACCGAGATTCTGGAAGCGATCATTCTCCAGCAGCGGAAGCACGAACTCAAGCCGTTCGCCAAACAGGACAACGACGAGTCCGGTTGGGAAGACGCACCGTGGGTCATCACGCAAGACGTCGGTCGGCCGTTCAGTCTGAAGGGTATCGATCTCCTGCCCTCGTGGGGGAACTTCAACCGACGGGCCTGGCTGGCCGAGCAGTGGTGGAGTCAGATCTCGCCGTGGTTCCAACTGTTCTACCTGTCGACGACGACCAGGAACGACCAGCTGATGAATGTCGATCGGAACGGGGCGGCACTGCTGAGTCGGTTCGATCTGCTCATCTGGTACGGCGGAACGAACTGGGTCAAGCATCACGAGAAGGACTATCCCTACTGGGTCGATGGTTACCGCAACGACTACGGTGGCGATGCCACGGTGCCCGTCGAAATCAAGAACGTCGGTGGCAAGCTGATCTGCCGTCCCTCGGCCGATGGTAAGAACATCGTTCACGGTGGCGGTGCAGGTAGTCCACGAACCGAGTCGAATCCAGCCAACGTCAAGGGTGTGTTGGTTCGAGCCCAGGCCCAGCTGACCAGCTGGAATGGTCAACCGGTCGATGAGGCTAAATCCTTCATCGGCCTGTCGATGGGGTGTGATGGATACCCACCCGGCACTCGAGTCAATCCGGACTTCATGCCGGCCGCCTTCAATCCCGGATTCGGTGCTGGCGGATTCGTCCGCCTTACGAACACACCGAAGATGGTGCACTTCACAACCCTCACTGAGTCCGAGTTGAGGGCGAATCCTCCTCCCGTTTAAATCTAGGAAAGACCATGATCGAACTTCTGAAAGCTCCCAGCATCATCTACAAATTCGAGTGCGTGGATCGTCGCACCGGCAAGATCAAGTGGCAGGAGATTCTCCGAAATCTTGTCACCACGGTCGGCAAGAACGACATGCTGGACAAGTACTTCGCTGGGTCCAGCTACACGGCTACCTGGTTCGTCGGCCTGATCGACAACGCCTCGTGGTCGGCAGTGGATGCGGCCGACACGATGGCGTCACACGCTGGCTGGATCGAGAACGTCGAGTATGACGAGGCCACTCGTGAAGCGGTATCGTGGAGCGCGGCGAGCTCGGCCTCGAAGGCAGCGAGTGCTGCTGCCGAGTTCACGATCGATCCGACAGGTGCGACCATCCGGGGTGCGTTCTTGACCTCGGTTGGTACCAAGAGCGGCACTACCGGGATTCTCTACTCGGCAGCGGCGTTCTCTGGTACGCGTGTGTTGGTCGACAACGACCTCCTGCGCGTGACGCCGACGTACTCGCTGACCTGATCCCACGGTGTCGTTACTCGGCGCGGCGTAAATGGCAATCTCCACAGCGGCATCATCAGCCGCATTCCGAACGAGTGGTAATGTCGATTCTGACAACCACACTTCGATGTGTTGGTTCCGCACGCCTGCGTCGTGGACCTCGCAAGAAATCTTCAACGTTGAGCAAGGGTCCGTTTTTGACACGTGGCGCGCGTCGGGTTCGACTGAAGCCTGGGGAATTGATACCAACTCTACAGACGTAGGCGGGTCTGGTCCGTCCCTTTCCACTTGGTATCACCTCACCTGCCAACGCACAGGTAACACGCGCCGCCTGTACGTCAATGGTGTGCTGGATATCACCAACTCGGTCGCCACCACGCTCAACGCGCCGGATTGGGAAGGCTGGGGTGGGCACTCGGGTTCAAGCCTTGCGCTGACCGGGCGCATCGGCGCGGTCAAGCAGTGGGATGCGATTCTCACGACCGATGAAATCCTGGCAGAGATGCAGTTCTATCTGCCGGTGCGCCAGGCCAATTTGCACACGGTCGCGCCGTTCATCGATAACCTCAACAACCTGACCGGCGGCACTAACTACAGCCAGCGCGGCACGGTCAGTTTCGTCGATGGTCCGCCAATCGCCTATGACCCGGTGCTCTACCGGGCCGGCTGGACTAACATTGTCCCCTCGACCAGCTTGTCCGTCGCCACCTCTGCGGTTGCTGGCGACACACTGGTTGCCTGGGCGATTTCCGACAGCGATCCAGTCAGCTTCACTTGGCCGTCGGGTTTCGTTGAGGTTCAGCGAGTCATCACCACGCTGACCGACACCGGCACACTCGGGGTCGCGATCAAGGCCAATGCGACGGGCTCCGAGGGCACGCTCAATATTGGCGCGACGAGCAGTTGTATCGGAGGCATCGCCGCGTTCAGCGGGGCCAGCGCGACCACTCCGCTCGATGTGGCCGCAGTTTGGGCGTCAGCTTACGCAGACCCAAGCCCGAGTGTCGTTGAGGCCGGGCCAATCATCACGGCGAATCCTGGCTGCGCAATCGTGGCCGTGATGATGACGGATAAGAACTCGACCGGCACGGCCGACGCAGCTCACGTCTTCACCAGCTCTGGTGGCGTCTGGACTACCAGGCAAGACCTCGACAACGGCACCGGTTCGCACTTCTACCAGGGCGCGCTCGGCACGATGTATCAAGCCGCTGCCGGCACGACTGGGTTCATTACTGGCACCTCGACGGGCGCGAGCCAAACCGCCGACGTTTCGATGATCGTGCTGGCGCTGCGCCCGGCGAGCGGTGTAGAGCCGGCATATCTGACGCCCGGCCTGCGAGATGTTACTGGCGCTGGCGACACCTCTGGATCAAGTGCCACTGTCAATGTCACCAAACCTGCCGGTGTGGCTGTTGGCGATTTGCTTGTCGCTCACTTCACCAGCATCGACAGTGTGGCGGTGACCCATGGAGTGCCGACCGGATTCACGCTGATCAACTCTCAGGCAGGCTTGCTGGTTGGCGGTTCGTTCAGCGCTCGATCCTCGATGTATTACCGAGTGGCGGATGGTTCCGAAGGTTCGTCCTGGACATTCACTGCGACGTCTGGTGTGCAGGCGGGCCTAAGCGCGCGGATCGCCTGCTTCTACAACACCGAAACGTCGAGCCCGCTAGACGACGAGGCGAGCGGCAAGGTCGAGTCCAACGGTACGCCGATCACGCTGGGTCAGGTAACCACCACACGTGAAAATGATCTGCTGGTGGCGGGCGTCTATTGCGATGGCGGCGGTCTGGGCACGGTGTTTTCGTCCAGTGATATGTCGGAGTTCTGGGACGCCGACGCGACCTCGATGCTCATGAAGATCGAGCCGGTCATCGACGCGCTGACCGATGCCTACTCGGTCGTCAACGCCACCAGCGGCTATCGTTATCATCACATCGCCGCCTTCAAGGCGCTGGCCAATCCAGCGATTGAAGTGCCGACAGTCGAGCAGGAGGGATTCCGGTTCTACGAGGATGACGGTGACGAGGATGGCTCCACCGCACTGGCCGCGCAGGACACAGGCGCCTCGATCGCGCTGGACACGAATGTTGTCTTGCGGGTGCTGCTCAACGGGGAGGACGATCCTGCCACGGCGCAGTACCAGCTAGAGTACCGCGAGGTTGGCGGTGGCGATTGGGTGCCAGTGGCTGGAGCGCCCGCAGCCCCAACATATGTAGACGTTGGAACTAACACCAGCGGCGCGGGCAATATCACAGTTCCCTGGCCGACGCACGTCGCTGGCGACATCGGCCTGTTGGTGATTGAATCGACGGGCGGTCAGGCGGCTAACCTCGGCACGGCCAACGGTTTTGCTGCAGTCGACAGCAGTCCCTCCAGCACCGGCGCCACCACCTCAGGCACTCGGGTCACGGTCTACTGGTGCCGGGCGACCAGCGCCGCAATGGCCTCGCCGATCGTCACTGATCCCGGCGACCATGCCGTAGGACGCATCTTCACTTTCCGGGGTTGCGTCGAAACGGGCGACCCGTGGAACATCACGGCTGCTGACCAGAAGGCGTCTGCCAGCACTTCGGCCAGTGCGCCCACGGTCACGACGACAGTCAACAACTGCCTGATTGTCTGCGCCATCTCCAGGGACAACGACGCCTCCTCGACTACATCCTTCTCAGCATGGGCTAATGCTTCGCTCACGGATGTGAACGAGGCTGCTGAAGGAGGAACTACCTCCGGCAATGGTGGGGGCTTCGGGGTTGGGTACGGCACGTTGGCCACGGCAGGCGTGAGTGGCGTAACCACCGCGACTGTCACCAGCAGCATTAATGCCTCGATCACGATCGCGCTGTTGCCGAAGGCTGTTCAACCAATCGTTCTGTCGGCCTCTGCCAACATCACGGCTGGCGGTGTCGACACGACAGCGAGACTAACGGCTCCGGCCGGCAAGAGCACTGGGGACTTCACCGCTGGCCGACTGGCCGACGACGAGAATCCGCTTGACACCATCGACCTGGCCGACGACGAGTATACGGAGGTCGCCTGGTGTATCAAGGCCCAGACTCCAGCAGAACTGGAAGAGGTCTACGAGTTCCGGGTCACCGCTGCAGGTGTGGCCCTTGATACCTACTCGGTAACTCCGGAACTTACTCTCGAGGAGGAAGGCGGTCCGGTTGAAGAAGAGCCAGAGGAATCGGTAGCCGCTGGAGAATCCTACGCCAACGCGATAGTCGTCTTCAACGCTCAGTCGGAGTCGGTAGCTGCTGGAGAATCTTACGCCGACGACGTGGTGGTCTTCGAGGCGCCGTCCGAATCGGTAGCGATCACTGACACCCAGCCAGAGATCACGGTCCGACCAGAGGCCTACTCGGAATCGGCCGAAGTCGGAGAGACGCTGGCTGAGGGTGTGGTCCTGGCGAACCTGCTGACCGAGTCGGCAACCGCTGGCGAGTCTCTGGACGATGAAGTCACGGTGCATGAAGCGCCGACTGAATCCGCCGAGGCCGGTGAGTCCCTGGTCGAGATCACTGTCCGGTCCGAGTCCCTATCGGAATCCCTCGAGCCGGCTGAGGCCTCGGTCGACAACGTCACGGTGTTCGAGGATCCTGAGGAGACGGCTGACACCGGTGAGGACTACGAGGAGTCGGTTGAGGGTGGTGCGACGGTCATTAGTGAGGAGCCGGAGGAGTCCCTCGAGGCCGGTGCAACCACAGTCGACTCGGTTGTCGTATTTGAACCACTATCCGAAACGGCCGAAGTCGGTGAGGCCCTGCCCGACGCCGTAATCGTGGCGCAGGCGCCCGCGGAGTCCGCTGCTGTCGAGGACACGGTGGCCGATGCGATCGTGGCGCTGGCACCGGTTTCTGAGTCCCTAGCGCCCAGTGACGATCTGTCCACCGGGGTGACGTTCGGGGAATTCCTGGCCGAGAGTGCTGCAGCGACGGATTTCTACCTCGATCAGGTCGAGGGCGCACCGACGATCGTCTCCGAGGAAATGCTCGAGTCGATCGCGATCGACGAAGGAACGACCCAGAACGCGACAGTCCAGGAAGGAACCTCCGAGTCAGCCGGGGTCGGCGACGCGCAGGTTCCACAGAGCCTGGCCGTCGGAGAGATGGTCGAGATCGTGGGTGTGGACGAGGAACACACCACTCAGCTGCTGGCCCACGAGTCCCTGGCCGAATTCCTAGCGGTCCTAGACGAGTGGATCCTGCAGCTCGGAGATGCCTTCCCACACTGCGCTCATATCACCGGTACTGTTCGACTCGCCACCGTCACTGGTGCGACTCGATCGGCCGACATCACCGGGGCGATCCGGTCAGCAATCGTTAATGCGGTGGAGTGTCCAAATGACTGAAGCAGTAATCCTAACAATTCACGGAGGCAACTCGATCGACCTCACGGTGGTGTGGACCAGCAAAGCGGGCGAAGCTGAGGTCCCATCCGCAGTTCGATATCAGGTCTTCGATGCGAAGGACAACCGACCGGTCAGTGAGATTGTTCCGGTGGATGATCTCGAGTCGGGCCTGGAATCCAACATGACTTTCACCGTTCCTGGATCTAATCTGCCCGCTAACAACCTCCCCAAAAGAAAGCTACTGATAAAGGTTGAGGGTACATTCACTTCCGAGAATGATACTCACGCTGTTCCCTTTGAGCTGTACGTGCGCCGGATACCTGCCTTTGCACCGTAGTCCAACTGGAGAACGTAATGACGACACTGGTGTTGTCACGCTTTCATGGACGTAGCATGATCGAAATCTGGAGAGAGATTAATCCCATCGTCGGTGCAATACTCGGCGCCATTGTTCCCTCACTGGTGACCGTTTGGTTGATGCTTCGGAAAGAGAGAACCACCCGTGAGAAGGAAGCGAAGAAGACGGCCGAAGCTTTAATCGAGCAAGAGAACAAACGGAAGAGAGACCTCGAACTTCAGGACCAAAAACGCCAGAGAGAAAAGGAAGCCGAGGAAGAAGCAGCGGCTGCCATCCTCAAGACCTGGTACGACAAATGGCACCAGGAGCTTCGAGACGAGGTTCACCACTGGCGGGACGAAAACCAGAAGCTGGTCGGCCAGGTCGAGGTCCTGCGCCGAGATCGTCGAGACATGGATGCGAAACTGATCGAGATGGAACGGGAGCTGAATCAGAAAGAACTCGACCTCAAGTCCAGCCGCGCCCGGATCGCCGAACTCGAGAAGCAGGTCGAACAACTCCAGCGCCAGAATCTGGACTATCGACGTGATCCTAGCAATTGATCCTGGACACGGGTTCGGCAACCGGACGGTGGGCCGGTTCGATCCCGGCGCCGTGAACCAGGCCTTCCGGGAATCCGACATCGTCTTGCGGTACGCCCACGCGCTCGATAGCGAGGCGCGCATGCGGGGCTGGCAGACGTACCTTACCCGGACCGACAACGAGGCGCCTGCACCCCTTAGTGGGCGCGTACGCCGGGCTACCGAGGCCGGGGCATCGATCCTGATCTCCATCCACTGCAACGCGTCGATCAAGAGCGGAGCGCATGGGACCGAGACGCTCTACACGTCGGCCATCGGGTTGGCCCAGAAGGTCCAGGCTTCCCTGGTGAAGGCACTCCGACTATCCGACCGGGGTGTGAAGTACCGAGACGATCTCGCCATCCTGAAGTTCCGGGAGTCGGCCCTGATCGAGCTGGGCTTTATCTCGAACGTGTACGATCTCGCCACACTCATGCAGCCCGACATGCCGGGTGTGGTAGCCGTAGAAATATGCAACGCAATCAGGGAACCCAGAAAATGACCGAGATGACCGAACTTCCGAACCGCCGCAAGATCACCGTTAGCCAGAAGATCGCGTGGTGGATGAATTTGATTGTCCTGGTCGTGGCTGGCCTGCCGATGGCTATCGTGCCGTTGAAGGAACATTTACCGGAGCACTTCTACGGGGTCATCGGCCCGAGTTGTGCCCTGATCACCTTTCTGATTCTGACGTACCAGAATCACCGGAAGTCGAGTCCCTATCCCGGGGACGAGGATGATGTCGAAGCAAAGGAGCCCTAACCCATGAATTTTGAAACGCTTAAACCGATTGCTCTAACCCTCACCACACCAGTTGGTCTGGTGCTGGCAGCTTTCGGGATCACTGCCGACGAGCAGGACGTACAGAATGTCTTGCTAGCGATCGCTACCATTCTTGGTATCATCGGAACCATCTGGGGACCGTCGGTCAAGGCCCTCACCAAATTCAAGGACGAAGCCAAGTGAGGATCCTACTACTGGCCCTGTTTCTCGGAGGGTGTGCGGCCTTCCCCCAACCAACGACGTTCAACCAGCGAGTCGCCTACGTGGACGGATTCGCTAAGGCCCTGGGCACCACCTGCCTGGATCTCAGCAAGCGAGAGCGGATCTCGGTCAATCGGTTGATCCGGTGTACGAGTGTCGTCAGTCAGACCGGCGTGATGATCGATACCGCCCGAACCCTCGGCCCGGCTAGTGGTGAAGAACGTATCGCCGCTGCCCGTGAACTTCTCCTCGAGCTCGAGGAAGATCTGAAAGAACAGGAGACAAAATGAGTATCGCAAATGCAGTGGCGGCCATCGGCTTGCTCAACGATGCGGCGGCGGCCTATCTCAATTTCTCTAAAGTAGTCACCGGTGTCGTCGCCCAGGCGCAAGCCCAGGGTCGAGACGTTACTGAGGCCGAGCTCGATCAACTTCGAGCGGATCGGATGAAGGTCATCGGGGACCTGAACGAGGAAATCAGTCGTCGGCAGAATAAGGAAGGACCGTGATTCCAACTCTACAACAGGCCATCGTCTTCTCGCTGGTCGTCCTTGGCCTTTACTTCGTCATCCGATACCTGATGCCGGCGAAGACCAAGGAGCCGCTCTACCTAGTCCTCGGAGTGATCGTCGGGATCATCCTGCTGTACATCCTCCTGACCTTCACTGGCCTTGTCTAGCGCGGTGAACCGGGACGTGAATCTAGACTGGGTCGTCATGAACAACTCATGGTCCTCGTTGGTGTAGGCTACCCCTGGCACCCAGTCCTGGCCGACTTTCATCCGGCCCTTCCCCTCCAGCCTGTAGAGGCCACCTCCAGCGTGACGGTGTGTCGGGGTCCATCCGGATCGTATCGGTACTTTCATCCCAAACTCCTGTTGAGCCACTTTCTGCCAATCGTCACGCGCTTTACAAACCATGGCATACGCCCATGCGGTGGGACGCGTCCACACCGTCCCATTGTCATCGGTGTAGGTGTCGTCATCGGCTATCATGCCAGCAGTCCGAAGTCGAGTCTCGTCGTCTCGATGACCGCACTCGGGGCGAAGATGGCGTGGCCGTTGTGCCGTCGGTAGTGACGCACCTCAATCCCCAGGAAGCCGTATCCCAGAGAGCTGAACTCCCGCAGGTCCTCGGCCGTGAACCACTCCCGGATGTCCGCCAGCTTGTCGCATGCGCTGTACCACTGCTCCCCGCCCGACGAGTAGGTGGGATCGTACTCCATCGGCAGTGCCGCACTCTTGGCGTTCGGGATCCTGATGATGACCGGGTTGAACACACCGTCACGGTTGTACCACAAGCCGGTATGGCCCACGAGATTCTGGACTCGGTAGAGAATCATTCTGTCCTCCGGAGGGCGGCGAACCGCCCTCGGTTGGTTAACCGATCAGCTTGAGCTGGTCCCCGGGCAGGCCGTACTTCCG
>WUUC01221546.1_pt1 | contig 36585 bp, 20 predicted proteins | sample 6278441 | NCBI WGS metagenome assembly WUUC01 (sample SAMN13675441, study PRJNA597444) | soil metagenome | isolation source: soil | place: USA: Washington | collected 2017-10
CGGCGAGCCGGCAGCCGATTCGCCATTGGCCCGCCGTGGCGCGATGTATTCCTCGACGATGACGTGCGCATTGGTGCCGCCGGCACCGAACGAGGAGATCCCCGCAACGCGTGGATACTCCCGCATCGTCCCGTCGAGGTTCAGCCGCGGCCGCGGCCAGTCCGCGAGCGTCTGCTGCACCACGAACGGCGTGGCCGCAAAGTCGATGTTGGGATTTGGTACCGCCGCGTGCAGGCTCGGCACCAGCTGGCGGTGCTTCATCTGCAGCAGCACCTTGGTCAGACCCGCAATGCCCGCCGCGCTCTCGGCATGACCGATGTTCGACTTGACCGACCCGATCGCGCAGAACTGCGTGTCGGCAGTCTGGCGCGCGAAGGCCTGCGCGAGCCCGGTGATCTCGATCGGATCGCCCAGTACGGTGCCGGTGCCGTGTGCCTCGATGTAGCTCACCGTGCGAGCGTCGACGCCCGCCTTCGCCAGTGTCGCGGCGATCAGCTCGCGTTGCGCGACCGGATTGGGCACCGTGTAGCCGTTGGTCTTGCCGCCGTGGTTGACGCCCGTCGCGCGGATCACGCCATGGACGAAGTCGCCGTCCGCCTGCGCCGACGAAAGCCGCTTGAGCAGCACTGCGCCGACGCCCTCGCCGGGCACGAAACCACCGGCATCGGCGCCGAAAGCACGGCAGCGGCCGTCCGGTGCCAGCATGCGCGTGGCGCCCAGATAGAGATAGTTGGACGGGTGCAGGTACACATTCACGCCGCCGCTGATGGCGATCTCGCACTCGCCGCGCAGCAGATGCTCGCAACCTTCGTGGATCGCGACGAGCGAGGCCGAGCACATGGTGTCGACGGGCATGCTCGGCCCTTGCAGGTTCAGCACGTACGACACCCGGTTGGCCATCGACGCGAAAGACGTGTGTAGCGTGAGGGCCTCGCCGCTTTGCCACAGGTTCGGCCCGTACAGGTCGAAACCGGTCTTGGTGACGCCGACGAAAACGCCGACGCGCCGGTCGTGACGGGTCGCGAGCGACTGCCGCGTATAGCCGGCATTTTCCATCGCCTCCCAGCTGGCCTGCAGGAACAGCCGCTCCTGCGGGTCCATCAGATCCGCGTCGCGCGGCGCAATGCCGAAAAACTGCGCGTCGAATTCGCTGAAGCCCTCGATGAAACCGCCCCACTTGCCGTAGCAGCGGCCGCGCGCAGCGGATTCCTCGACGTCCGGGTCGTAGAAGCCCTCGAGCGACCAGCGTTCCGGCGGGATCTCACCGATGCAGTCGCGGCCGTCCCGCAGGTTCTCCCAGTACGCGCGCAGATCGCGGCCACCGGCGTAGCGGCCGCTGAGGCCGATCACGGCGATCGGTTCGTGCGCCCGCGATGCTTCGCGCTCGTGCGGCGCCCGCTGCGCCGCAGCGGGGAAGCCGGATTCGGCCTCACCCTCGGCCTCGAACAACTCGCACCAGCGTGCGCATGCCTCGGGATGCTGCGCCGTCAGATAGTCGCCGAGCGCATCGAGCGTGGAGTATTCATAGAACAACGTCTTCGACAGTGCGCCGAAGTCGGCGGCGAGCCGTGCGTTCAACCGCATGACCATCATCGAATCGATGCCGTAGCGCTCCAGCGGAGCATTCGCGTCGATGCGCGACGCGCTCAGCTTGGTCACCTCGGCAAGCAACGCTTTCAGGCGCTGCCGGGTGCGCTCGCGCAAGGTCGATAGCGGCGCCGCAGGCCTCGGCCGTGGCGCCCTCGCGATCTCGCCGGCGACCGGCGCGCCGGTCGTGCCGATCACTTCGATACAGGCGCAGTCGCTCGCGTACGCGGCGTAGAACGCCGCAATGCCCTCGGCCGGCTGCAATGGCCGGATTCCCTGCGCGATCCATAGTTCCTGCAGAGGTGTCGGAACCTGCATGCCCTGCGTCGCCCACCACGGCCACGCGATGGACAGGCTGCGCCCCTGGCGCTGACCCTGCCGCACGCGCTGCTCGCGCAGGCACGCATACGCATCGAGGAACGCGTTGGCCGCGGCGTAGTCGCTCTGGCCGGCGTTGCCGGTGACGCCGGCCGCGGAAGAAAAATGCACGAAGAAGTCGAGCGCACCCGCACCGATCGCCTCGTCGAGATGCACGACGGAGCGCACCTTCGAGGCCATGACTTGCGCGTAGGCGTCGGGCTGCTTGTTGAGAATGAACCCATCGCGCACGACGCCCGCACAGTGGATGACGCCGTCGATCGCGCCATGCAGCTGCGCGATCGTGGCGAGCAGCGCCCGCGTCTCGTCGCGGCTGGACAGGTCTGCGCGCAGGTAATCGACGCGCAGCCCGAGCCGGCCCCATTCAGCGAGACGGGCCGCCTTGTCGTTCGTCAGTTCGGAGCGGCCTGCCAATACCACGCGCGCGCCGGGCGCCTGACGCAGGATCTCGTCGGCGAACGCAAGACCGAGACCGCCGGCGCCGCCGGTGATCAGGTACGTGGCTCCGGCACGCCAGGGCATCCGGGCCAGGCCGTGTTCCAGGGCGACGCTGCCCTCGGACTCGCAGACGCCGCCGCGGAACCGGATATCCACGATCCGCATCGCCGCGCAAAGGTCGAGCTGCTGCTTCCACGCCGGGGCAGCGCCGTCCGGCTCGAGCCCCACCAGTTGCGCGCGCACCTGCGGATTCTCCAGCTGCGCCGTCTTGAGCATGCCGCTCAGGCCGCGCAACACCTCGGTTGGCACGGATTCCGGATAGGCCACCTGCAACATGACCTCGTCGCGCGGCTTGTCCGCGAACATCGCCTGCAGGCAGCACAGCACGTGCCAGCCGAACCGCTCGAAGCCTTCGGCCGGATCCTCGGTGTCCCAGGTCCAGATCTCGCAGGGGGTGCCGGCGCTCCGCAGCATCGACTCGAGCACGAGGAAAGCCTGCTCGTCCATCGTCGTGGGCCGGCAGAGCACGACCCGGCGCTGCGGCGGGACCGTCGACTCGCCGTCGGCAAGCCCGGCACGCGGCGCCACGGGCGCCCAGCGCCGCGCGCGCAAGGCCCGCAGCGGGCGGCTGCGATCCGAATCAGCGGGACCGCTGGCGATCCAATGGCGTTCGCGCACGAACGGATAGGCCGACAACTCGACTCGCCGCGGCTTCTCGCCGGCCTGCAACGTCTCCCAATCGACCTCGTGTCCCTGCACCCACATCCGGCACAGTTCCGTCTCCTCGGTGTGCTCGCACCAGCGCGCAACCGCGTGCCGCAATTCCGCAGCGGAGCTGCCCGCGGACACGGGACGTGCTTGCCCGACATGCCCGTCGAACGGCGCGCCCGCCAGGAAATCGGTCAGCTTGCGCCGCAGGTCCGCCATCGACTCCACGCCCACGGCCAGGCGGCAGTCCATCGGCTCGCGTCCTGCCTGCAGCGTGTAGGCGATGTCGTGCAGCGTCGCACCGCCGGCACCCTGCGCCAGGTCGCCGAGCAGGGCCGCGACGCGGGCGTCGAGTTGCGCAGCGCTTTTGGCCGACAACACGACGATCTCGCGCCGGGGCATCGCCTCGGCCGCCAGCGGTGCGGCGATCGCTTCGCACAGGACGACGTGTGCATTGACGCCGCCGAAACCGAACGAGCTGACGCCGGCAATGCGCGGCAACAGATGTCCGGCGGCATCGCGCCACGCGGCCCAGGCTTTCGTGCGCGTCACCAGTTCGAACGGACCCGTCTCGAAATCGATGTCCGGATTGGGCGTCTCGAAGTTGCGGCTCGCCGGAAGCATGGCGTGGCGCATGGAGAGCAGCACCTTGACCACGCCGGCCAGGCCGGCCGCGGATTCCAGATGGCCGATATGCGTTTTCACCGAACCGATGCCGCAGCGATGCGTCGGGTCGACGTGCGCATGCGGGCTGCGCGCGCGCCGGAAAGCCTGCTGGAGTCCCGCCATCTCCACGACATCGCCGAGTTGCGTGCCGGTGCCGTGAGTTTCGACGAACTGCACCCGATCGGCGTCGACACCGGCGTCGCGCAGCGCCGCTTCGATCACCGCCGCCTGGGAAGCGGGTTTCGGCGCGGTCAGCGAGGCGGCGCGGCCGCCGTGGCCGACGGCCACGCCGAGGATCACGCCATGCACGACGTCGCGATCGGCGAGTGCCTGCCGCAGCGGCTTGAGCAGCAGCGCGACCGCGCCCTCGCCGCGCACGAAGCCATCGGCGTCGCGATCGAACGCACGGCAGATTCCGCTGCGCGACAGCATGCCCGACTCGTAGTAGGCAATGCTGTTGACCGGACTGCAGATGAGGTTGACCGCCGCAAGCAGCGCGTGCTCGCACTCGCCCGACCGCAGCGCGTGCACGGCCCGTTCCAGCGCCACCAGCGAGCTCGAACACGCGGTGTCGATCGACACGCTCGGGCCGCGGAAATCGTAGAAGAACGACAGACGATTGGCGAGCATCGACAGCGCGCTGCCGGTACCGACGTAGGCGTCGTGCGCCGAGGTCGCGCGCGCCAGCAGGTCGCGGTAGTCGTTGTGACAAGCGCCGACGAAGACCCCGGTGCGCCGCATCGCGAGCTGCGCCGGACGATACCCGCTGCGTTCCATCACTTCCCAGCTCAGCTCCAGCAGCAGTCGCTGCTGCGGATCCATGAGCTCGGCCTCACGCGGTGAAATCTGGAAAAAGTCCGCATCGAACTCATCGATGCGCGGCAACAGTCCGGCGCGGTCGATGCCGGCGTGGCTGCCGTGCGGATCGATGTTCGCGGGCCACTGCCAGCGGCTGCCCAGCGAGCCGAACACCTGGCCGCCATCGCGCAGCAGTTCCCAGAACGCCTGTGCGTTCACCGCACCCGGCAGCCGGCACGCGATGCCGACAACGGCAATGGCCTTGTCCGCGGCGAGGGGGAATGCGGATGCGGGCGGTGGCGGAACGGGCGCCGTCGAACCGGCTTCAGGCGCGACCACGGCGGCGGGGGGATCGACGCTTGCCGGCTGCAGCGCGCGCAGCTGCTCCGGCGACAACATCTGGGCCAGCGCCGAGGCGATCTTGTCGGCTGTCTCGTGCTCGAACAGGAATGCCGGTGAAAGCTTGAGCCCGACCGTCCGACCGAGCGCACCCTTGAGCTCGACCATCTCGACCGAATCCAGACCCAGCTGCATCAGCGGGCGATCGCCGTGGTAGGCCGCCATCCGGGTCTCGCCCAGCGTGTCGAGTATCAGATCGCGCACACGCGCCGCGAGCGGCGACGGCACCTGTCCCGCATCGCCGGACGATGCCGGGTCGGCCCACGCGGCGAGCGCGTCGGGCTCGGCGTCCACCATCGTTTCTACCGCCAACTGATGGTCCGACGCCCGGCAGACGATGACGCACTGGCCGCAATGGGCTTCGGACTGCGTCGGCAACGCGAAGACTTCGATATCGGTGAATCCCGCGTCTTCCAGGGCACGGCGCCACTGCGCCACGCCGAGCAGACAAAATTGCGGCAGCCTGCGCGCGTCGTCCTCGAACAGCCACATGCCGTGTAACAGCGCGCCGCTGAAGAACAGCCAGGGCTTGACCTCGGTGTACTCGGTCAGGAGCAGAACGCCGCCCGGCGCCAGCAGTCGCCGGACCTGACGCAAGGTCCACACGATGTCACGCGTGTCGTGCAGCACGTTCGCGGCGATGGCGACCGCATGAGCGCCCGGAGCGAAGCCCTGCACCGCCGCGTCGCGCTCGATATCGAGCTGCTGGAACTGCACGAACGGATAGGCGTCGCCGAACCGGTTCCGCGCACGGCGCAGGAACGCCGGCGAAATATCAGTGAACAGGTAGTCGACGTCGCTCGTGGCATGGAGTTCGCGCAGGACCGGCAGCGTCGTGCCGCCGGTACCGGCGCCGATCTCGACTATACGTACCGGTGCCGTGCGTTCGTCGCCGCGCGCGCCAGCTACGGCCGCACTGGCCGCGACGGCGACGAGGCGATTGAAATAGGTGGCGATGGGCTCGCCGTCGAATATTCCGGCGAACGCGTCCATGTCGCCGTCCGGGAACATCACCGCCGCCGCGGCGATCCGGCCGCTCACAATGTCGTCGAAATGCTGCAGGCACGGCAGCATGAAACGCGCGAACGGCGCGGCATGCGGATGGCGCTGCGCGAAGCGGCGCTCGAATTCGTCGAACGACGGGAACACGGCGGGCGCGTGCGCCTCGTCCAGTCCGGCGAGGACGAGGATCTCGTCGGACTCCTGACGCAGCCAGCCACGCTCCTCCAGCCTCGACAGCAAGGAGTGGAAATAGCGCGAATACTTCGATGCGACGCCGAGCGACGCAAGGAGATCGGCGGTTCGATGACGCTCGCCCGCCCGCACGCAGACGCGGCGCTCATGCAGCCAGCGCGCGATGGAGCCGAACGCGAAGTCGGCCAGTTCGGCCTCCCAGCCGCACGGATCGCATTCCGCCGGGAACGCCGCCGTGCTCGCCGCCACCGACATCTCGTCGACCACGTGCCGCCAGGTCGGCGTCGTGCCGGCACGCAGTCCGGCCAGCGTGTCGTCGCACTCGTCGAGCCCGTCGAACGCCGTGACGGTCTTGTCCACCAGCACGTAGTGACGAGCAAACTGCAGCAGTTCGCTGCAGTCGTGCACACCCTGGAAACCAGACGCCCATGCGCGTTGCAGCGCAATGCGCCGGGTCTGGCCGTCGAGGTCCACATCGTCCACCGGCTGCATCTCCGGCGGCGGTTCATGCCAGTCGATCGCCGCGGCGATGTGTCCTTCTCGCAGCAGTACCAGCGTCTGCTCGGGCAACGGCGCGGCGAGCGCCTGCCAGTGCGCCGGCTCGCGCCAGAGCGGCTGCGCCTGCGCCAGCGCGACGCATTCGTCGGGGCGTGCGTGGCGCACGCGGAATGGTCGCTGCAGGAAATGATTAAGCGTGATGCGCGTGAACTGCATGCGCCGGGGATAGCTCTCCCACTCGTTCGCGGCGCAGAACAGGCCGGCTTCGCCGGCGGCCAGCACGAATGTGCGCGCGTCCAGCAGGAACTGGCGCGACATGCTGTGGTAGGCGTCGAAGTGCAGGCTCTCGGCTTCGTCGGCGAAACGGGCGCCGCGCTCCGCATCGAGCGAATGCACCTCGAGCATCATCAGACCGTTTCGATCCAGAACGCCTGCCCAGCGGCGCAGGTGCTCGACGGTGCTCTGCACCACGTCACGCAGCGCGATCGATCCGCCGGCCCGGTCGATGAAGACGCCGCTGCCGACGAGCCCGCAGCGCCGTTGCGCTTCGTCGGTGTCGGCGGGCGGCAGATACGGCCGGTCGTGATCGAGGAACGAGCGGACATGCAGCACTTCGCCGACGGCGATGCCGCGGCGTTCGAGGTCGGCCATGATCGACGCCGGATCGCCGATATCTCCCTTGAGCACGAGATGCGGCAGGCCGGCGAGCGTGGCGGCCGATTGCTGCAGGGCCTTTTCGTTCCAGTCGACCGCGATCAGCGTCAACGGATAGCGGTCCAGGGCGCGGCCGCGCCGCGTGCCTTGCTTCACGGTCTCATAGAGCCTGCGCAGCAACGTACCGTCGCCGCAACCGGTGTCGGCGAGATACTTCGGCTGCGCCGCGAGGTCCGCATCGTCGAAGCACTTGCGTACGAATTCGCTGAGCGCCGTGAAATAGCGCTGATGCTGGAAGCCGCTGCCGACCACGTTGAGCGTGCGGTCGAGATGCTTTTCGTGCCCGTGACGGTCGAGCGTGAAGACGCGCGCCGGATCGCCCGAAAGCAGTTCCTGCGTCTGCGCGAACATCCGCCGGTAGGCGGCCAGCGCCGCCGTGATCGGGATGCGTTCGAGCATGGCGATTCCCGCCGGCAGCAGCCACATCGAGCGGCCTTTCCTTTCCAGCCAGCGCATATCGCCGAGCAGGCGCCGGACTTCCTCGCGCGCGGGACCGGTGAGTTCGCAGCGCAGTGCCACGCGCGAGCCGTCGTGCGCGTCGGAATACTTCAGCTTGCCGTGCTGCTTCAACGCCAGCAGCAACGGAATCATGAACACGCCGTCGAGGTAGTCCGCGAAACTGCTGTCGCCGGCGTCCCAGCGGCGCCCGGAGCGGTCGATCCAGCGCTCCAGCGAGCGCTTGGCCGTGCCGTTGACGTAGCCCTCGTAGGGGAACGCGTACAGGCTCATGATGTCGGCCGGCACGAGCACGTGCGCCTCGAATTCGGGCGTCACGCGATAGTCTTCCGCGCCTACGCGGGCGATCCATCGGCACGTGAGCAGCATGCGCAGCGCCACCGCCAGGTAACCGGCGTTCAGCCCGAACCGCTGGGTGATCTCGGTTGCCGAAAAACGCTCGCACGACGCCATGTAGGACAGGCATCCGTTCTTGCGCAGCGCGTCGACGAATGGAACCACAACCAGTCCGTGGGAATGGCGATTCAGTATCTCGAGCACCGGATCCCCCTAGTGTTTTCGGCCCGCGATCCCGGCCTCTCACTAAGCAAGCTCTGAACAAGTTCTTGGAGAGCGGTTCCAGTTATCTGCACCAGACCCTTACATCCCCGCCAAAACGTCTGCTTTGCCTGCATTTTGGCAGCACCCTGAGTTCAGGCGGCGCCAAAAGCAAAGACTCGTTCCACCTTGTTCAGAACTTCCCTAACAGCTGCAAATCGCGGCGACGACTACAGGCCTGTCGCCTCCGCGGCGCAGGTCCCGAGTCGACTTCAATTTTCGCTAACGCATCAGATATCGCGCAGCGCCGCGGTCACCGGAACGCGCGCCGCGGCCATGGCGGGGAAAAAGCTCCCGACCAGGCCGATGACCACCGCCACCGCAATCCCGACGAACGCCACCTGCGGCGTTATCTGCAAGTCAAACATCAGCTGCGTGTTCAGGCCGCCGTAGCCGGTGCCAAGGGCCTTGCCGTCGACGAAATACCACGCGAGCGCAAGACCGATGGCGCTGCCGAGCATGGTCAGGATCAACGACTCGACGACAACGGAGAACACGATCAGTTCACCGCCGTAACCCAGCGCACGCAGGATCGCGATTTCCCGGGCGCGCACCACAATCGATGCGTACATGGTGTTGAGCGCGGCAAAGATCGCACCGAAGGCCATGATGCCAGCGAGCACATAGGCAGCAACGAAAACAACCTTTCCGATGTCCTTGGACTGCTGGCGGAAATAATCGGACTCGCGCAGCACGTCGACGTTGAGGCCGGGGTTGGCGCGCAGGGATGTCTCGAACGCGGACAGCGCTTCCGCCGACTGAAGCTTCACCAGCACCGAATTGTAGTGATTCCAGCGTAACAGGCCGGCCAGCGTGTCGCGGTCGGCCATGAGTTCGGATTCGTGCGTATCGCCGCCGCTGCTGAATACGCCAACGATCTGCCAGTCGCTGTTGCGCAGCTTCAGCGTCTTGCCGATCTCGAGCCCCTCGAAGCGTCGCGCCGCGGTCTCGCCAACGATCAGTTCGTACTTGCCCGGTTCGAACAGGCGCCCCTGCACGAGCTTCATTTCGGGGCGCACGGCCAGCACGTCGGGACTGACGCCGCGCAGCGCCGCCGTGACCGCAGTGGAGGCACCGCCGATATTGCGGCGCATCACGCCGGCCTGCGACAGCAGCTCGGCGGAATAGAGCGGCTTCCCGGCGGCATCCGTCGCAATGCCCTGCACGGTGAGGATGGAGAGCACTTCGTCGCGCAACAGCATGCTCGTGGTCTCGGTCGACGAACCGGCCCGCAACACCATGGCGCGGTCGTCGCGTCCGGTGTTGCCGACAGAACGGGTCATCGCGATGGCCATGGCGAGCACTGTCGCCAGCATGCCGACGACTGCGGTAACACCGATCACGATCACCAGCGAGGTACCCAGACGCCGTTTCAGCGTGTAGATGCTCGTGGTCATCACGGCGGCGATCTGGCGGAACAAGTTCAACATGCCTGTATGCCCCACACGGTAAGGTTCGCGCTGTAAGGAAGGGCTGAACAAGTGTCCGCAACGCGGCTCCTGTGCTCAGCTTCTCTCCTCCACAACCCCGCCAAACGCTTGCTATGCAGCATTTGGCCGGTCCGGCCCGTCGGGCGTTCAGAGTGATCAGAACCTGCGGTTCTGAGCGATCACTCTTCACCCCCTTGACTCAAGCGGGCTCCACAATCTCAATCCCAATCACATTCCGACTTATTCAGCGATTCCCTAACGTTTCAACGCCAGTGCCTGGATGATGGTCAGGCGCCCGGCACGCAGCGCCGGCAGTGCGCCGCTGATCAGCGCAAGCGCCGCGGCGATACCGAACGACTGCAGGATCACGATCCACGGTATCCCCGCCTCGGCGAAAATATTGCCGACGAGCAGGAAAACCACTCGCGCCACCACCAAGCCCACGACAGCAGCGAATAGACAGAGCAGCAGTCCTTCGGCGAGAACCAGCGCGACCACGGCGGCGTCGGAAAAGCCCAGCGTCTTGAGCATCGCGAACTCCGGGCTGCGCTCGCGCACCGACTGCGCCATCGTGCTGGCAGTAACGAACAGAAGCGCGAAGAAGGCGGCGGCGACGATCGCGTTGATCAGCAGCTCGATGTCCGAGATCGTCGTCATCTGGCTTTCCAGCAGCGCCTGTTCCGTCATCGTGCGGGTTTCGGACGACGAGTTGGCGAACCTCGCATCGATCGCACTCATGATTTCGGGCGAGGACTTCGGATCGGCGAGTTCGGCAATGAAGAACTGCACCGAATCGCGCAGGAACATGCGCGATTCATTCAGGTAGTCGTAGTTGATGAAAATCGCACCGGCAAAGCCCTCCGTCGCGCCATCCTTGCTTTCGAACAGGCCCACGATGTCGACGGGATAGTCGCTGGTGCCGTCCTTGTTGGTCCAGATCGTGCTGCTCAGGGCGACTCGATCGCCCACTTTCCAGCCATACAGGCTGGCCAGCTTCTTGGCTACGAGCGCGCCGGTACGGTTCTCGCGCATCTTCTGCAGCGTGTCTTCCGGCACGTCGAAGAGCGATCGATAGATATGGAAAGTCTTGGTGATGTCGGTGGCATAGACCGGCAAGCCGAAGCGGCGGTCCTTGTAGTAGCCGCCGAAAAAAGCCATGTGCGACACGTCCTTGATCCCGGGAACCGCCTCGATCTGCGCACGGTAGGCCAGCGGCAGCTGTTCCTGGGAATACTTGCTGACGACGAACAGGCGGCTGTCGAGCTTCGCCAGTGCCTGATCCAGCACCACGTTGAAGCCGATCAGGACGGCGAACAGCAGAAAGGCGACCGCGATCGAGATGACGGTGAACCAGGTCCGTTTCGGGCGGCGCCACAACTGTGCCCAGATCAAGCCGAAATATTTCACCGCGCGGTCCTCCCTGTTGCGGCCTCGGACTCGCGCGCTTTCCCGACCAGCATCACCTGTGTCGCGTACTTCGCCGCCTGCGGGTCGTGCGTCGCCATGATGATGGTCTTGCCGTGCTCGCGGTTCAGTTGCTGGAGCACCTGCATGATCTGCTCGGCATTCTCGCGATCGAGATCGCCGGTCGGCTCGTCGCAGATCAGCAGCGCCGGGTCGGTGACCAGGGCTCGCGCGATCGCGACACGCTGCTGCTGGCCGCCGGACAGTTCCTCCGGCCGCCGCTGCAGATAGTCGCTGATGCCGAGCAGCTCGAACACGATGCGTACGCGCTGCTTGCACTGCGCCGCGGAGAGCCCGGTCAGGAGCAGCGGCAGCATGACGTTGCGTTCCGCCGTCATCATCGACAGCAGATGGTAGAACTGGAAAACGATACCGACATGCTGCGACCGCCAGCGCGACAGCTCGCGGTTGGACATGGCATGCAGCGCGGCGCCGGCGACCGTCGCCTGCCCTTTCTCGACCGTGTCCAGTCCGCCGATGATGTTGAGCAGCGTGGTCTTGCCCGATCCGGACGGCCCCATCAGCGCGACGAATTCGCCCTGCTCGATCGACAGGTCGTGCTCATAGAGCACCTCGATCATGTTCTGACCGGCCTGGTAGCGTTTGGTCACTCTGCGCAACGTGATGAAACTGCTCATTCCATTCGGTCCCCGAAGCTGCCCGTACGTCGCTAATTGCCAAACAACCGCTCGATCCGCTCGCGGACTTCCGGCTGCGAGAACGTCACGTCATGCATCGCAAGTTCCTGCTCGATCACGGCCGGCAGCTCCTGCCGCATCTGGCCGACGAGATGGTCCTTCAGCATCACCAGCGAGGTACGCGGCTTGTCGGCGAGGTCCGCGGCGAGCTCGCGCGCAAAGGGCAACACCTCGGCGCGCGGCAGCACCGGAAACGACGCGCCGCGCCGCGCGAGATCGTCGCCACGGTAGCTGCGCGCGCTCATCAGCATCTCGTGGCCGAGCGACAGGCCGAACTTCCTGGCGATGATGTAGGTCGCCCCCATGCCGGGCGTGAACCCGTACTTCATGAAGTTGGTGGTGTAGATGCTTTCGCGGCTCAGCACGACGAAATCCGCAAACATGCCGAACACGAAGCCGCCGCCGATGCCGTGCCCCTGCATGGCGGAAATCACCGGAATCCTGCAATCCAGCGCGAGGCTGTAAAGGTTGATGTCGGAGAACTTGGTCTTGCCCTGCTGGATGTCGTGCAGCCCCTGCTTGGTGCCGCCGGAGGCGAAATACGTGTCGTAGCCGGTCAGGATCGCAACCCGGTAGCCCGGATTGGCTTCGATATGCGCGAACGCATCCACCAGCCCGAGCATGAGTTCCGGAGAAAAGGTGTTCTTGTTCTCCCGATCCTGCATCGTTATCAGCAGGACCCCGCGATCAATCTCTTTCAGATCCACAACCGACATTGGAACTCCCCAGCCCGCCGCCGCTTCAGCCGCTGCGCGCCAATTTTCGCACGGTCGACCACCCAAGAAAGAACGTCATCGCCGCGAGGACTACGACATGCACGAAGCCGTTGCCGATGAAAATGTGCTCGGCGCCACCGGCGGCGAGCGTCAGCTGGTTCAGGTAGAACGGCGGCATGAACAGCGCGATCCAGGAAATCGACGGCGGCATCGGGAAGAACAGTCCGGACAGATAGAGCTGCGGCATGTAGACGACGGTGGTGACGCCGGCGGCCAGATGCGCCGACGTGCGCGAGCCGATGTAGAAGCCGATCGCACAAAACGGCAGCACGCCGAGCAGCAGCGTCAAGCCGACGAGCAAGGCCTGCGAGAAGGTCAGGGAAATGCGGTCCAGCAGCTCGGCGGCGACGATCATCGAGACGATCGTTGCGGCCGCGTAGATGAGCGCCACGGCGAACTTGCCGATCAGATGCGCACCGGCGGGCATGGGCAGGGCCTGTTTGAGCTGCAGCAACTTGTACTGCCGCTCGCCGGCCAGAATCGCGCCGAAGCCGAACATGCCGGGTCCCATGATGCCCATGATCGCCATGCCGGTGAACAGGTACATGCGCTGTGCAGTCGTCGCATTCTCCGGCAGCGGCGAGAGCGTGATGAACAGCAGAAACAGGCCCACCGGCATGATCAGGAACGGCATGCCGAATCCGGGATTGCGCAACGAGCGGATGAACTCGTATTTCGCCTCGAGATAGTAGATGCGCAGCACCTGAAAATTCGACATGTGAACACTGCCGAGGCTATCTGGAGCTACGGCGGCCGCATTGGAATTCATTGACGGCTCTCCTGGGTGATCTTGAGGAAGGCGTCAGCCAGTCCGGCCTGGCTGACCTGCAGGTCGACGAGCGTCGCGTCGGCTGCGAGCAGCCGGCGCACCGTGGCCTCGAGTTCGGCATGGCCGACCGCCAGCACGAGCTTTCCGTCTTCGATGACGGCGCTTGAGACAGCGGGCCAGGTACTCACTTCCTCGGGCGTCAGCTGGCTGACGCAGGTGATCCGGCGCGTCGAGATCGTCTGCGTGACTTCCTTGACGGTGCCCGTACTCACCACGCGCCCCTTCGCCAGCACGACGATGCGATCGGCCAGCGCCTCGGCTTCTTCCAGATAGTGCGTGGTCAGAAGGATTGAGCAGCCCTGCTGGATCAGTCGGCGCAGCGTCGCCCACAGGTCCTTGCGCGCCTGCACGTCGAGTCCGACGGTCGGCTCGTCGAGAAACAGCAGCTTCGGACGGCCGCAGAGCGCGATGGCGAACTGGATCTGACGCTTCTGTCCGCCCGAGAGCACGCCGAATTTCCGGTTGCGCAGCGCGGTGGTATTGGTGAACTCGAGAATTTCGTCAGCGCTGTACCCGTTCGGGTAGTAGCTCGCGAACAGCGAAAGGTGTTCGTGCACGAGCAATTCCGGCGCCATGAACACTTCCTGCATCATCACGCCGATGCGGCGACGCACATTCATCGAACCGGGAAATTCGCCGAACAGGCGGATCTGTCCTGCATCAGCCGGCTCGAGGCCCAGCATCAGCGAAATCGCCGTGGTCTTGCCCGCACCATTCTCGCCGAGCAGGGCCAGCAGCTCACCGGGTCGCACTGTCATGTCGAAGCCGTCCAGGGCTCTGGTTTCCCCAAAGCTCTTGTAGACGCCTTTCATTTCCACTAAATCGTCGCTCGCCATTTCGCATCGCCTGCTTTCAATGATGGACGCCTATCCCGCCGCCGTTCGTGCCTGCGGGCCTCAGTGAGTTCGAAGTGGATCGCACAGCTCGCGTAGCGCATCTTCGAATGCGTCGGCGATTGCCTGAAGCGTCTGGCGAGAATATCGGCTGCTGACGAAATTTGCACGCAGGCAACCATCGGCGACGTTGCTCAATACAGCGAGCTTCCAGGGCAGTTTGAACGTGGGCAAAAGCTCCGCATATTCGCGTTCGTCGAAGTGCGCTGTGAACAGCCCACCCGGCGCGTCGCCGGCCACTGTTCCCTGGTGATTGAGCAGGACATCGATCTCGGCAACGGGCAGCAGATCGGCGCCGGAACGAAGATGACGCAGGATGCCGTAGCCGACTCCTTCGTGCGGCATTGCGCGCAAACTACCTTTTACGTGTGACAACGAGGCGTGTATCGTCGCGCCCGGCTCGACGTCCAGCAGCAGCGGCACCGGCGCCGTGAACCAGCCGATCGTCCGCGACAGGTCGATATTGCCGATGGCTGCGGCTCGTCCGTGGTGATACATGCCCAGCGCGAACTGAGTACGGTCGAACTGCCGGTGCAGCGCACGCGCGACCGCGGCGAGCAGCACTTCGTTGACGTGCGCACCGTGGACGCGCGGCACTTCGGACAGCAACGCGCGCGTCTGCGCGGCATCGAGTCCCACGGTGACACAGAGGGACTCCGCGTCCTCGTCAGCGGCGTCTTCCTCGGTCGGCAGCTCGGGCCGGCTCGCCCATGACGAGGCACGCCAGTAGTCGAGCTCGGGGCCGGCTTCAGGACCGTTCGCGTAGGCGGTGATGCCCGCGCTCCAGTCCCGGAACGAGGCGCCCTTCACTGGCAGACGTGCCGGCATGCCCGCCTCGAGCTGATCGTAGATGGTCTGCAGATCCTGCACGAGGATCTCCCACGAGACCGGGTCCATCGCAAAGTGATGTGCGGCCAGGACCAGCGCCTGACCGTCCGCAGCATCCTCTCCGACGGAGACCAGCGACGCCTGCAGCAGCGAACCGACGTGCGAGTCGATGCGTCGGGCGGCGCTCTCGAGCGCGGCGTTCAGTACCGACGTGATGCCTTCCCGCGACGCGACCGTCTCGCATCCGAGCACCGTGTACTCGGCGACCCGCGCCGCGGGCGCGATGGCCTGGCTCCATTCCCCGGCCTCGTCGCGTGTGATGCACAGGCGCAAGGCGTCGTGGTAAATGATGAGTTTTCGCAGAGCCGCTTCCAGCAGGTCCGGCGCCAGCGTGCGCCGGCAGCTCAGCACGCGCGAGGCGATCATGTACCTCACCGCGTCCTCGCCCTGATGCAGCACCTGGATCTGGATGGGCGTGAACGGAACGCCTCCCTCGATGCTGCCACGCTCGGGCGCCTGCATCGCGGCACGCGGGCGCTTCGCGGCGAGGTTGCCGGAAGCCGCGCCGGTGCGTTCGATGAAAGCGGCCAGCTGGGCGATCGACTGGTCTTCGAAGATGGCGTTGAGGTTGAGCTTCAGGCCAGCCTGGTTCGCGCGGCCGATCACCTGGATCGCGCTGATCGAACTGCCGCCGAGGTCGAAAAAGTTGTCGTGCCGGCCGACGCGCTCCGCGTGCAGCACGTCGCGCCAGATCTGCGCCAGCACCTGCTCGATCGCGCCCTGCGGCTCCTCGTACGCCTGCGCGTCGGATGTGTTCGCCTCGGGCGCCGGCAGTGCCCGGCGATCGAGCTTGCCGTTCAAGGTCATCGGCAGCGCGTCGAGCACGACGAAGGCACTGGGCACCATGTATTCGGGCAGTACCTTCTCGAGCCGCTCGCGAACGTCGGCAACCAGTGTCGCCGGCGGCCTCGCGCAACCGATATAGGCGACCAGACGCTTGTCGCCGGGCACGTCCTCGCGCAGCAGTACGGTCGCTTCGCGCACCTGCGGACAGGCGCGAAGCTGCATCTCGATCTCACCCGGCTCGATACGGAAACCGCGCAGCTTGAGCTGATCGTCGTTGCGTCCGACGTAGGCGATGTTGCCGTCCGGCAGCCAGCGCACGAGGTCGCCGGAACGGTACATCCGCGCCGTCTCGACAGTCGCGAACGGATCGGCCACGAACCGCTCGGCGGTCAGGTCGTCGCGTCGCCAGTATCCGCTGGCGACGCCGGCTCCGCCGATGCACAGCTCGCCGATCACGCCAACCGGAACCGGTTGCCCGCTGCGGTCCAGCACGTAGGTGTCGGCATTGTCGATCGGACGGCCGATCGGTACACCGGTCAACCCGCTGCAATCGCGCGGCGCGCGATAAAGTGTACTTGTGATGGTCGCCTCGGTCGGCCCGTAGGTGTTCACCCACTCGATCCCGTCGCCGGCGATGGCCCGCCAGCGCAGCAGGGAGTCGAGCGAGACACGCTCGCCGCCCACGATGATCAGCCGCAGGCGGCCCGTATCGACATGCTCGCCGGCCAGTGCCTCGACCAGCACATGCCAGTAGGCAGTCGGCAGGTTCAGCAGGGTGATGCCCTGCGCCACGATGCTCCGCACGAGTTCCTGCGCGCCCGGCACGGCGGCCTGCCGGATCACTATCGCAGCGCCTGCCAGCAGTGTCGGATAGATTTCCTCCGCCGATGCATCGAAGCTGATCGACGCGAACTGCAGCGCGCGATCGTCGCCCGAGAGGTCGAACTCGCGCTGCATCCAGCGCGCATGGTTGACCAGATTGCCGTGTTCGACCATGACGCCTTTCGGCTCGCCGGTCGACCCCGATGTGTAGATGATGTAGGCCAGCGCCGACGCCGGGCGAGCCGCCGGGCGACGCTGGTTGGCGGCAGAACGCTGCGCTATCGCGTTCGCGTCGTCGTCGATCACGACGACGCTCGCGCGCGTGTCCGGCAGCAGATGCCGCAGTCGCGATTGCGTGATGATCGCCGTCGCCTGCGTGTCGGCGATGGCGTAGTGCAGCCGCTCCGCGGCAGTGGCCGGATCCACCGGCACATAGGCGGCCCCGCTCTTGAGCACCGCGAGCAAAGCCGCAATCAGATCCGCGCTGCGCTCGAGACACACCACGACGAGCTTTCCAGGTCCGACATCGAGCGCCCTCAGGTGATTCGCGAGACGGTTCGCGCGCGCATTGAGTTCGCCGTAGCTGACTTCCACCGCGCCGTGCAGCACCGCGAGCGCTTGCGGCTGCTGCTTTGCCCGTGCTTCGAACAGCTCGTGGATCAGCGCCTCGCGAGGCGCACCGGTACGTTCGCCGGCGCAACGCGCCAGCATGGCCGCACGCGCGTCGCCGCCGAGCAAGGCTGTCGACTGCACGGTGGCGCGAGCGGCTTTGGGCGCCGCCATCTGCGCCAGCAGGGCGCGCAATGCATCGAGATGCGCGTCGAGCTCCCACTGCTCGAACAGTCGTCCATCGGCCCGCACGTCGATGCGGACTCCGTCGTCGACGAAAATCTGGAGTCGAAACTCGGCCCCCTGCACGGCTGCGGTGCCCGTCGACATCGCCACCGTGTCGCGGCCGCGGTCTGTCACGCCGACGACCGTGAGGCAGCGCCATCCGTCGTCGCCACCGCGCAACTGGCGAATGTTCTCGCTGCCGCAGTCGCCGTGCTGCAAGGCAGTCGCGCAGCGGTCGCTGACCATCTGCGTGAACTCGCGCAAGTTCGCGGCGGTATCGATGGCGAACTCGACCGGCAGCGCGTCGCCACCATCGTTCGTGGCAAGGCCGAAGCGCAACGGCTCGGCGCCGCTTGCCTTGTGCAGGTAGAGCGCCGTGCCCGCCAGCAGCAACTGCGGCAGCGATGTCTTGTACGTCTCGCTCGCCCGGCCGAGCGCACGGGCCGATTTGCCATCGAGCACGAGTTCGGCACGAAGGTATCCGGCTTCGGCCTGACGGGTGGTGCCCGTCGACAGGCTTACCGGCTCTCCCTCGCAGCGATCGGCCAGCCAGTATGCGCGGTCGTCGAGATAGCGCGCCGAATAGCGGTACTGCACGGCCGCCGGCTCGTCTTCGAGCGCCACGTCGATATCGTCGAGCGCAATGTCCGGATTCGCCACGATCTGCTGGGCGATGCGCAGGAAGCGCCGCTCCAGCTGTTCCACCGTGCGCGCTTCGAACGAATCGCAGGAATATTCGAAGACGCCGTACAGTTCGTCCTGCGACTCATGCACGCCCAGCGTAAGCTCGCTCTTGGCCGTGGTCCACGGCAACAGCACCGGCTCCACCTGCAGGCCCTCTGGCTGCAACTGATCGCGCGAGATGCTGTTCATCGTGAACGAGACGCCGCCGAGGGCCGCATCACGCTCGGAGCGGATCCAGGCGATCAGCTGTTCGAACGGCAGGTCCTGATGCTTGAAGGCATCGAGCACGACGCGCTTCGTCTTTGCGAGCATGCGGCGGAACGAGATGCCCGGCTCGGTCGACACGCGCAGTGCAAGGCTGTTCACGCACAGGCCGACCAGCGATTCGGTGCCGCGATGGCTGCGCCCGGCTACCGGCGTGACCACGGCAAAATCGCGCTGGCCGCTGAGCCGGGACAGCAGCACGTGGAAAATCGCGAACATCGTCATGAACAGCGAGCACGCCGAGCTGGACGACAGCGCGCGCACGCCCGCGCCGACGTCTTTCGGCATGGCGAAGGTCTGGGTCGCACCTTTGAAGCTGGGGACCGGCGGCAACGCGTGGTCGCGCGGCAGCTGGAGGCCGGCGACGCCGGACAGCTGGCGCTTCCAGTAGTCCAGGTGGGCATCGAGCACGCTGCCCTGCAGCCAGCTGCGCTCCCATTGCGCATAGTCGGCGTACTGGATCTCGACCGCCGGCAGCGGATTCGCCTCGCCCCGGCGGAACCCGTCGTACAGCGCGCAGATTTCGCGCCAGAGAATCTGCAACGACCAGCCGTCGGAAGCGATGTGATGCATCGCAATGAACAGGACGTGGTCGTCGTCGGCCATGCGCAACAGGAAGCCGCGGATCATGGGTCCCGACGCCAGATCGAACGGCTCCTGCATGCCGTACTCGAGCAGCCGGTACATTTCGGCCTCCCGGTCGTCGGCGGCGTGCGCACCAAGGTCGAACCGATGCAGCAGGAACGTCGCGCCCGCGGCGACCGCCTGGACCGGCACGCCATCGACGGTCTCGATCCGTGTACGCAGCACTTCGTGCCGGGCGACGAGTTCGTCCAGCACGCGTTGCAGAACCTCGAGATCGAGCGGGCCGTGCAGACGCAGGGCCTGCGGCAGGTGGTAGCGCATGGCGCGCGCCGTGCCCTGCGGGCCGGACAGCTGGTCCACGATCCACAGGCGCTGCTGCGCGAACGACAGCGGTATGCGATCGGTCTTCGGCCAGGGCTGCAGCGCCGGCGGTTCGACATGTTCCGCCACGTCGCGCAGGAACGTGAGGATCTGTTCCTTGTGCGCGCGCAGGCGCCGCACGTCGTCCTGCTGCAGCGCGCCCTTGGGGGCATCGACGCTGAGTTCGCCCTTGTCCATGCGCAGACGCACATCGCGCTGGCGCAGCTCGTGGATCAGATCGTCGATGGACGATTCGCCGCTCACGCGGATCGCACTCCGCAAGCCGTCCCGGCCATGGCGGTCAGGCTTCCCATGGGAACGCCCCCGTTTCGACGTAACGCACGATGTCTTCGATGTTGCGCGGGTCGGAGAACACTTCCAGGTTGGTCGACAGCGCCGACTGGCGGCAGGAATGCAGCGTCGGGGCGATGTCGTTGACGTAACGCTTATAGCGCCCGAGGGCCGTGGCGGACAACCGGCGCAATCGCAGCAGATGTTTGCGCAGCAACGTTTCGCTCTGCGCTTCCCACGCGTCGACCAGCCCCCATGCGTGCGCCTGCTCGACGCCGATCGGCTGGGTCATCAAGGTGAGGTAGTGTGCCCGCTGGAAGCCGATACGCCGGACCAGGAACGGCAGCACGCAGGCGGGAATCATCCCGAACAGCAGTTCGGACAGGCTGAACTTCGCGCTTTCGTCGGCCAGCGCGATGTCGGCCGCCGCCACGAAACCCACGCCACCCGCATTCACCTTGCCGCGCACATGCGCGACGGTGACGAAGGGCCCGTTCGCCATGCGCAGCCACAGATCGTAGAGCCGGTCCGGACCGCCCTCGTCCGCGGCCCCGGCCGGATTGACGGAGCGATCGCGTATGCCCTGGAAATCGGCGCCGAAGCAGAACACCTCGGCATTGCCGCTGAATACGATCACAGTGGCGGAATTCTCGCAGGCGTCCAGCACCTGGTGGCATTCCTCCACCAGGCGCTGGTTGATCGTGTTGTTCGCCTGCGGACGGTCGAACTGCACGAAGCAGATCGAATCCTGCAGACGAACTTGCAAGGTCTCGTAGTTCACTCCGTCCACTCGTATTCGCGGTGGAATTCCCGAATCTGGCGCAGATACAGGTGCGGCCGTTCGGAGGTGCGCTTGCTCGCGACCAGATCCCAGTGCTCCTGCAGGGAGACATTGCGCGTGCCGAACCGGACCACCTCGTTGTCGCGCAGCATCGCGTCGTATTCCTGCATCGACATCGTCCAGCGCCGATCGAGCTCGCCCACGATGTTGAACTGGCGCTGCTTCTCCTGCCCTTCGCGCGTCACCACGCCGCTGTAGAACTCCGAGCAGCAGCCGGACCCGTACGAAAAGCAGCCGATGCGGCGCGGGCCGTCCGCGTAGTCGCCGCGATCGATGGTGCCCGCGAGCGACATGAACACGGTTCCGCCCATGATGTTGCCGACGCGCTGGCAGTACGACATGCCCGGCGTCACGCGTTGCTGGAAGTCGTCCTCGATCTCGCGCGGCGTCGCGCCGGCCATCTTGCGCATCATGGTCCGATGTGCGCCCTTGACCATGCCGCCGAACGGCGTGTGGAACGTGAGGTAATGGAACGAATCGCGGTAGTCGGCATCGCGCACGCGGCGGCGGTATTCGAGGAACGCGTTTTCGCAGCAGTCGAGATACGACAGCAGCGACAGGTCGGCATCGCCGGCCTCGCTGTCGGCGACCGGGCGACAGGTGTCCATCACCTCGTAGCCGTAGTAGCCGTTTGCGCCTACGTCCACCTGGAACACCTCGGGCTCCTCGCCCACCAGCATGGCGACGGCCCCCGCGCCGGAACTGGGCTCGGCGAACGACCAGTCCTCCGTCAGCGCTTCTCCGCCGCTCACCGCGATCATGCGCGAGATGTCGGTCGCCACGACCAGCGCCTTGGCGCCCGGTGATGCTTGCGACAGGATGAAGCTCACGGCCATCTGAAAGCCGGCCGTACCCGAGTAGCAGGCTTGCTTGATCTCGAACAGGCGGCAGTTGCGATTGAGCTTGAGATAGTGGTGGATGTAGGTGCTCATCGACTTTCCGAAGTCGATGCCGGATTCCGAACAGGTGATCAGGAGTTCGATGCGGTCGCGCTCGGCGTCAGTGAGCGCATCGACGATGGGCCGCGCCGCGTTGACGCCGAAGGTGATGGCGTCCTCGCACGGAAGCGCTACGGTCTTCTCCTTCATCAACAGATTTTCGAATCGGGTGGTGTCCAGCCGCCGATGCTCGGCGAGCCTGCCGACGTCGAGAAACGCCGTGCCCCCGAAGACGTTCATCGCTTCGATTCCGACCTGCATGCAATCCTCCCCTGCCCTTGGTCGATCCCGACCGTCGATTACGCCGACTGCAGCTTCCGCAGCAGCAGATCGGCCAGCTCCCCGATGTTGCGGGGGCCGAAAAGTTCCACTCTGGGAATCGCCAGCGAAAGCGAATCCAGCACCATGTTCAGTATCTCGGCGCGATCCACGGAATTGGCGCCGAGGTCCTGCAGCCGGTCGTCGTCGACGAACCGGTGGTCCGCGAGGTCCGGCAGCACTTCCGCGGCGTGCGCGCCGACGATCTCGATGATTCGTTGCTTGTTCATGGTCATCTCGACAGTGCGGACATGTCCGCGACATAGGAGGGTTCTGCATCGGCGCCGACGGCGCGCGCGCGCGCGGGACGCAGCAATGCGGCGAAGCGCTGGTTCAGGAGTTCTGCCGCGCCGTGCATCAGGCGCTTGCCGAGATCGGCGACGTACCGGTTGCGCCAGAACTCCAGCGGCGTGTTCTTCGCCCACTGGTTGAACGCGCCGAGCGCCGGGCCGCTGTGGATCTGGTAGTCCACCTGCCGGTTCGGCACGCCCTGCATCGCGAGTCGCGTGGTGTGGACGAAATACCACTTGAAGATCAGCGCCATCTTCTGCTTCGGATTGCGTTCGATTTCCTGCAGCCGTTCCGGTGCCGCGCGGAGGTAGTACGAGCGGGTCTCATTCCACACCTCATCGAAGGATCGCTGGAAGTACTTCTCCTGGATCTGCTGGCGCGTGCGCTCGTCGATCTCCTCGATCGAACCGAAACGCTGGTAGAGCTCGTACAGCTTGTTGGCCCGTGCCGGAAAGAACAGTCCGCGGCGCGCGACCTGCACGCGTGCACCGATCTCGAACATGTCGCCGGCCGGCGCGTAGGCGGTGTCCTGGACATTGAGCTCCTGCAGGATGTCCTTCACCGCGGTGCTGGTGCCCGCTTCCTGCGTGCACTGGTTGACCGAGCCGGTCATGACGAAGTCTGCGCCCATGACGAACGCTGCGGCCACCGCGTGCGGCGTGCCGATACCGCCGGCAGCACCGACGCGGATGCGTCGGCTGTACTTGTAGGCGGCCATCATCGCATCGCGCTGCGCGAACATCGCGGGCAGCAAGGCGAATGCCACGCCCTGGTCGGTGTGCCCGCCCGAGTCCGACTCGACGCAGATATCCTCCGCCATCGGAATGCCGCGGCTCAGCTCGGCTTCGTCCGCGGTGATGCGGCCCGCGAGCAGAAGCGCGCGTACGATATCTTCCGGCGGCGGCTGCATGAACGCGCCGGCCACTTCCGGACGCGAGACCTTCGCGAGAATGCGCCGGGGTGCCTCGATCTCGCCACGAGCATTGCGCGTGATGCCGCGCAGCCGATAGCGCACGAGGCTCGGTGTAATGCGTATGAACGCCGCCGCCTCGGCGAACCGGATGCCGTACTTGAAATACAGGTCGACCGTCGACTCCTCGACCTCCGGCCGATCCAGGTTGCACAGCAGATTCATACCGAAGGGTTCGCCGTTCGGCAGCTGCTGCTGGATGCTCCGGATGCTCGACTCGAGGAGGTCGAACGCCATTCCACCGGTGCCGAGATAGCCCAGCATGCCAGCGCGGCCGAGGGCCACGACCAGCTCGACCGAGGAAATCCCCTTGTACATCGCGCCGGCCAGATAGGCATAGCGCAAGCCGTAATCGGACTTGAACTGCGCATCGCCGAGCGCATCGGCCGTGATCGTCGGCACCGCGCACTCGGCGGCGGCGGCCGGCGTCGGATGAATCGGGTGCACCGGCATCGCCTACGACGACGCCGACGCAAGTTTCGCCTGTTCGACCGTTTCCACGACCGGCACGACAAACATTGCTATCAGATAAAAAATGATGGAGACGCCCGCCGCCAGCACGAATATCGAGCGTACGAGGCCCACGTCCAGCTGGGAATAGGCGGCGACGCCGAGACACACGCCGGCGATGTCGCGACCTTGCCGGATACGGAAAAGCCGCCGCTTTGCCGGCATCGGCGTACCGACGGCCGGCAACTCGATCAGGACGGCTTCGATGTCCGCTTCCACGAGCGTCGTCTTGTTGCGCTTGAGGCGGGACGCGAGCCTTTCCTTCAGCATCCGATCGAGTTCTTCGCGCTGCGCGGCACGGCGTGAATCGGTAAACGCGGCTTCAAAAGCAGCGATGTACCGCCGCAGCTTGGCAGACGCGTCGTCTTCGAGCTGAAACTCGGTGTCGCACAGGTTCAACGTCACTATCGCCTTCATGGAGTTGCAACCCCTCTGTCTTGCACTTTCAGCGGCGGCGAGCAGACGTTTTCCGTCAGTCGTTTTCCTGCCGGATCTGCTGGATCAGTCGCGTCAGCACGTTGCCCGGCCCGGTTTCCTTGAAATCCGTGACGCCCTGCGCGAGCAGATAGCGCACGCTCTGGGTCCACTGCACGGACTGGGTGATCTGGCGCACGAGCAACGACTTGATGGCTTCGCCGTCCGCTGGATACGGCTGCGCGGCGACGTTCGACACGACGGGAATCTCCGGCGCGGCGAATGTGAAAGGCTGCAGGAAGCGGGCGAACTCGTCGGCGTATTCCGCCATGTAGCGCGAATGGAAAGCCGCGCTGACCTGCAGCGGCATGTACATTCTCGCGCCCGCCTGTTCGAGCAACGGGCCAACACGCGAAAGTTCGGCGACGGGGCCGGAAATCACGGTCTGCGAAGGTGAATTGAAATTGGCGATGTCCACGCCGCTGAGGCCGTTGCGCTGGATGACGGTCTCGATCGCCGCGCGACCGAGGCCGATCACCGCGCCCATGCCGCCGCTCTTCGCCTGGGCCATGAGTTCGCCGCGCTTCTTGACGAGGCGCAGGCCGGTCATGAAATCGAATACGCCTGCAGCGAGCAGAGCGTTGTATTCGCCGAGGCTGTGACCGGCAGCGTGGGTCGGACTTCCGAAAGCGAGCGTGTGCTTCAACAGGTAGAGCGAGTTGACGACGTACAGGCTCGGCTGCGTGTAGCGCGTATCTTTCAGCTGATCTTGCGGGTCTTCCTTGCACAGCTGGCGCATCGAATAACCGACGAGTTCGTCGATTTCCCGCTCGGCCGCCGCATACTCCTTGAGATCGAAAAGCTCCTCTCCCATGCCACGCTTCTGCGATCCCTGGCCGGGAAAAACAAACGCCACCATCGACCACCCCCTAGCTAACCTTCCCGCGACGACATCCTGCCCGCTACCGGATCGCGTCCATGACCCGGCTGCATGCAGGAACTGCCAGCTCATTCAGATAGTGCAGATTGACGAAGCGCCCCCCGGCATCGTCACTTCGCAAGCGACGTGTCGTCGATCGCGGCTCGATGACTCTATCACCGTCCCGACGAGTATCGCAATGTCCAGAAACCTGTAGTTGCCCCTATTTTCCACGTCATGAATAAGTCCGCCGGCGCGCCGCGTTCTCGCGCCGGAAGTGCCGGGTTTGCCAGCCTGTATCACATCAACGCGACAGCGCAACGCGCAAACGCGCCTCGGCATACAACGAGCGCACGAATCGCGACATCGGCGTCCGCGTGCCCGCGACAGCTTGATAGACTCGGTGTTCCATGCCGGCCTTGTGACTGTCGTCCTCGATGCGCGTCTTCGCACTTTCCGATATACACGTCGACTACGACAGCAATGCGCGCTGGGTGGAAAATCTTTCGACCGCCGACTACCGCGACGACGTTCTGATCCTCGCGGGAGATGTCAGCGACCAGCTGTCCGTGCTGAGCTGGTGCCTGCATCGGTTCGCGCGCTGCTTCAGGCAGGTCCTGTTCGTGCCCGGCAATCACGACCTGTGGGTGCTGCGCGACACGCCGGGCAAGACGTCCCTCGACAAGTTCCGCGAAGTTGCGGCCGCCGTCGAAGACGCCGGCGTGTCGATGCAGCCGTTCCGCCACGATTCGCTCTACATCGTTCCACTCTTCAGCTGGTACGACTATACGTTCGGCATGCCCAGCGACACCTTGCGCGCCGCCTGGATGGACTTCGTCGCCTGCCGCTGGCCCGATGGGTTCGAAGCCCAGGAGATCAGCCTGCATTTCAGCGCGTTGAACCAGACCCGGGTGCCGGAGGACGTCGCGCGCGTGCTCACCTTTTCGCACTTCGTGCCAAGGATCGACCTTCTGCCGAGTTCGCTTCCCGCCGAGCACCGCATGCTGTTCCCGGTGCTGGGATCGACCCATATAGACACCCAGCTGCGCCGCCTGAAATCGCAGATGCACGTCTACGGGCACAGCCATATCAATCGCCAGCGGCTGATCGACGGCGTCATCTATATCAACAACGCCTTTGGCTACCCCCACGAAGAGCGCATTACTGCAAAACGCCTGACGGCGATCCTGGACCGCTGACTGATGCTTACGCTCGCGCCGGGCGAAGTGCACCTGTGGCTGGCCGACTACAACCGGTTCGCCGGTTCGAACCTGCCGGGCGGCTATCGCGAGTTGCTGACCGACGAGGAACACGTGCAGATGGCGCGCTTCCATTTCGAGCGCGATCGCCTGCGTTACCTGGTCACGCGGGCGCTGGTCCGCTCGACGCTGTCGCGCTACCTGCCGATACCGGCTGCCGATTGGCGCTTCACCGCGAACGATTACGGCCGGCCGGCCATCGCCACCATCCACGGCGACGCCTGCGCGCTGCATTTCAACCTCTCGCACACCCACAGTCTCATCGCGCTCGCGCTGACCCGCGAAGCCGCCGTCGGCGTGGATGTCGAAAACGTGACATCGCGTGCAGCGCCGATCGAAATCGCCGACCGGTTCTTTTCGCACGACGAAGCGCACGAGCTCCGCTCGCTGGAGCCGGTGCGGCAACAGCACCGTTTCTTCGAGTACTGGACGCTGAAGGAGTCCTACATCAAGGCCCGCGGCATGGGCCTGTCGATTCCGCTGGACAAATTCACTTTCTCGTATCCCTCGGAAGCGACCGTCGTACTCGACACCGACCGCGACCTCGACGAGGCGCCGCAGCGCTGGACCTTCTGGCAACTGCAACCCAGCCCCGACTATCTGGTGTCGCTATGCCTGGAGCAGCGTTTTGTCGAAGCTCCGCGCCTCGTGCTGCAACCGGCCCTGCCGCAGATCGCCTGCCCGCTCTCCGCGACACCGGTCGAACTGAGCGCGGCGCTCAGACGCCGGTCACCACCCCGCCAACCCTGATCGCTCCCGCATCGCCCGGTGACGTGCACCGCGCATTCCTGCAACGACCTTGTTGCGGCCAAAGTCTCTGCTATATCCTCCCGCCGACGTCCGGACAGGCTCCGGATTGGCAGACGAATCAGCGACGACGAATCAACGCCCCAAGGCCTCGAGTGGAAAATCACTGATGGCTACTCCGGCCTGCGAGGTCGCCCCCCATCGTGAGCTCGAGACGCCCGCATGTCGACGCCAAGTCTGAAGATTGCAGAAAATCGTCGTGGAAGTCCGCGCGTCTACCAGCAGCCCGTTCCCGAAGACGCCGTTCGCCGCCCTGCCCGGCTGCTCGACTACCAGTACCTCAGGCTGCTCCTCAACAAGCCGCGGGACGCGGTGGCGATCTGCATGGGAATCCAGTTCCGCAGTGCGTTCGACCCCGAGGTCGCGCAGGCGACCTGGGTGCAACTCGTCGAGCGCCATCCGGGCTTGCGCCTGTGCCTGGAGATTCCGAAGCAGGCGGCGACGCTCGGCGCCGGCCGCGCATGGATTCTGGAGAACGTCCAGCCGCCTGCCATGACATTCGAGGACCTGCGAGGACTTCCCAGAGACGAGCAGGAAATATGCGTCCGACGTGAGTTCAAGAGACTGGGTCACCTGGAGTGGCAGTTCGATCGTTGGCCACTACACCATTTCTCGCTGCAATGCGTCGCTGACGACGAATTGCACCTGTTCTTCGCCGGCGATCACGCGATCGCGGACGCGCTGGGCGAGGTCCTGTTGCTCGGGGAGTTTCTCGAGATCTACACGGCCCGGCTGGCCGGGCGCGCGGCGCGGCTCGCACCCGCCATCAGCGTCGGAGAGTACGACGACAGGCTGGCGCAAATCGGCCGCTACCAGCCAACGGTCGAGGAACTCGCACTCGTAAAGGACGAACTGGAAAGGCAGCCTGCGTATTCCAGAATGTGCCTGTGGAATCCCAACCGGAGCAAGGCCTCGGTATCTGAACGGCGATTCGAGGTCCGCTCCCGGGCACTGAACGAGAGAGCGACTTCCGCGCTGCTGAAAAAAACGGCCGAACTGAACTGCTCGATGAACTCCGTGATGTTGGCGGCGTTTCTCAGGACCATGGCGGTTCATCCACACCCGAAAAACATAGCCATACAGCTTGCAACCAGCGGCACGAACTATCCTGACGTGGCCTTTGATGGCGTCTTTGCCGGTTTCGCCCAGTGTGCGCCCACCGATTTCGAAGTGCCCGACCCCGATGCGCGATTCGAGGATGTCCTTGCGGCGGTTCACGCGCAGGCTCACAAGAGACTCAATTCGGGTCTCGATCGCGCGCTCGCCCGAGTGTTCGCGGACCGGGTAAAAAAACTTCCGCTGGTCCGCGGCGCGATTCCGGAGCAGACGCCCGGCGGCGCCACCGACACTCCGCGCGCCAACCTGCACCTTTCGTTTCTCGGGCACGCCCGCTTCGGTCCCGCCGGCAAGGACGTCCAGGTCGCGCGCGTCAGGACGGGCGGCACCAATCCGGCCGGTTCCCTCGAATGCCAGTTCCTGATCTTCGGCGAGCGCCTGATGCTGTTTTTCGTGTTCGACAGCCCGTATTTCGACGCCCAGCTGATCGAGCGCTTCCTGGATCGCTGTGCAGCGGAGCTGGAAACCTACTCGAACCCGACCGCGCCGTCCGCAGATCTGGCCACCGACGCGTCAGCGGCACGCGCCGGCCACCTGGGCAAAGTCGCTGCGCAGCTGCTGGATATCGCAGCCGAGACGATGCACCTGGAGATTGCGCCCGACGAGCTTTCCCTCGACCTGGAAGGCGATCTGGGCATCGATTCACTGCAGCGGGTCCGTCTTGCCGCACATCTGTATTCGCGAAGTCTCAAGACGCTGGATCGAGACGCACTGCTCGCCTGCCGAACACTGGCACAAATGGCTTCCGTGATTGAGGGGAACTATCCCGATGGATTCACAGACTCCTGACACGCCGCACACGGCGTTCATGCACCAGGCTTCCCTGACCCCGGATCTGCCGGCGGTGACCGGCAACGACGAGCAGCTCAGCTACGCGGAGCTGGACCGGCTTTCCAACCGGATCGCCAATACCTTGCGTGCCCACGGCATCGAGAGCGGAACCCGTGTCGGACTGTTGACGCTGCGCGGCCCTCGCTTGCTCGCCGGCCTGCTCGGCATCGTGAAGGCAGGCGGCGTCTACGTGCCGGTCGATCCGGAGTTTCCCGCCGATCGCGTGCGCTACATACTCGACCACGCCGAAGTCGAGGCGCTCGTCACCGAGTCGAGCGTGGTCGCCGAGACATACCCGGCCCTGTTTCTGGAAAACACGCCGCTGGCAACGCTGAAGACGGTGTTGTTTCTGGACGATGTCGCCGCCGGCGCGGAGCGAGCACTCGAACGGCTTCCGTATCGCCGTCTCGGCCGCAACGACCTGGATCAGGCACCGCAGGCGCCGCCCGACGTCGTCGTCGCGCCGACGGACCTCATGGTCATCTTCTACACATCGGGCTCCACAGGCCACCCCAAAGGGGTCGCCTTGCGCCACGACGGCATGACGAGCCGCTTCGACTGGCAACGCAAGGCGCTCGACATCAGGGAAGGCGACCGGTGCTCGCAGATGGCCTCGTGCTGTTTCGACCTGTCGATGGCGGAGCTGTTTCCGCCGCTGTTCGCCGGCGCGACGGTGTACATGGCCGGCAAGAACGTGCTGCAAAACCCATGGGCGCTCGCGGAATGGCTCGTCGAGAGCCAGATCACGGTCGTTCACTTCGTGCCGTCGATGTTCGGCGAGTTCGTCCGGGCGATGCGGGAAGAGGACGTCACGTTCGAACGCGTGCGCTGGATCGCCTTCGCGGGAGAGGCGATCCCGGCACCCTTCGTGCGGCAATGGATCGACCGGTATGGCTTGCGCACGAAGCTGATCAACCTCTACGGACCAACCGAGGCATCCGTCACGATCTCGAACTACCTCATCGAGTCGCGTCCCGAAGAAGACGTGATGATCATTCCGATCGGCCTGCCCGACAGCAGCGACGTGCAGATGCTCGTCGTGGACGAGAACGGCGAACTCGCAGCGAAAGGTGAGCTCGGCGAGCTGTGCATCGCCGGTATCCGGCTCGCCGCCGGCTATTACAAGGCGCCCGAATTGACCGCGAAGGCGTTCGTCGAAAATCGCTTTCCACACATCCGCGGCCCTCGCCTGTACAAGACCGGCGACCTCGCGCGCGAGCTCGCGGACGGCGGGTTCGAATTTCACGGACGTATGGACAGCCAGGTCAAGGTTCGCGGGTATCGCATCGAACTCGGCGAGATCGAGGCGGTACTGATGTCGCACGAGGCCGTCGACGAAGCGGCCGTGATCGTCGTCGAAGTCGACGGAAGCAAGAAACTCACGGCGTTCATGTCCGGAACGCCCATGGACGTGCGCGAGCTGAAGTCGTTTCTGTCGCGCAAGTTGAACAGCTACATGATTCCGAGCGAGTTCAACTGGTTGGATTCGTTGCCCAAGTCGAACAACGGCAAGCTCGATCGCAAGCATGCGCTGGCCATGGTCCAAGGCCGCACGCGCACGGCACGGAACGTGTAGCCGGGGTTGGCGCAAATCTGATGCGCGGCTTTTCTTCAAGTTGGCCACGGCATCCGAACACGCTGTCGAGCTTGCGTCCTCTACGGGTGAACCCGGCGCCACAGGCAATCGTGATCGGTCGCCGTGTCGCCAGCGGAAAGTGCTCTGGCGTCCCGATGATCTTGCGCAGCCATGCGGCGTCCGGCACAGTCCAGACAATTGTCGCATCGGTAAACATTGCTGCAGACGACGACCCGGCGGTACCGAAGCGCTTGCTGCGCTATCGCGCTGAGACCGCACTCCGTTCCTGTAGCTCGGCGCCAGCGCCCGGCCGTCGGGAGAAAACGGCCCGATGAGTCCGGCCAGCGCCTTTCGACGGACCCTGTGTCTGCGTGTCGGAGAGGATCGCCTCCCGGCGAGCGCGCGCCTGTTCCGCGGTTGATCGGCGCAGATCACACTCATTGATCCATGCGTTGCCTATCTCGATAGCCTGATCCGATGCCAGCGCACCGCAACAGACGTGTTCAGGGAAAGCCAATATGCGCCTTAGAGGGAGTGGCAGATGATAGTTTTCGCGTGTGCCATTGGCAGTCTGGGCGACGTCAATCCGGTCATTTCGCTCGGCAGCGCGCTGCAGCAACGCGGCCATCGGGTATTCGTGCTGACCACCGCCGATGCGGAACGCAAGGTGCGCGAAAGCGGGCTGCACGCGCATGCCGTGCTGAGCCAGCAGGAATGGGATGCCTGGCGTACGCTGCCGCGAGAGTCCGCGCCGCATCTCGAAAACATGAAGGCCTGGATTCACATGGCGTTGCCTGCCGTAGCTGAAACGATTCGCTTCGTCTGGCACGAATTCGTTCCAGGCGATTCGATCGGACTGGCTCCCGCAATGACCGGCGCGGGATTCCCGTTCCTCCGGGAGAAATTCCAGATTCCGCTGATTGAAATCCAGTATGCGCCACGCATCCACCTCGACGCCGGCGAGTTCGACCGGATGTTCGGGGACGTGCTCAACGATATCCGGAAGAGCATCAGACTCCCCCCGATGCAGGACGGCTGGCTGCGCTGGCTGCTGACGCCCGACCGGGCGCTGGGTCTCTATCCGGAGTGGTTCCTCGACGCTTCCGACCTCGAGCGCCCGGCCAACGTCACCCCCCTGCACTATCTGTTCGAGTCACGGGACGACAGTCAGGCACTGTCCGAGGAGCTGGTGGATTTCCTCGATCGCGGTGCGGCCCCGCTGGTGGTCACCTTTGGCACGTACGCGCTCACCGACTCGGCCTTGTACGCCAATGCAATCGAAGCCTGCGTCTCGATCGGCGAACGCCTGGTGGTCCTGACCCGATACCCGGAGCAACTGCCCTCGCCGTTGCCGTCCGGATGCATGGCGGTGCCCTACGTGTCGCTCAAGCAATTGTTTCCCCACGCTTCTGCGGTAGTCCATCACGGTGGCGCGGGGACCGTTGCGCAGGCTTTCCGTGCGGGCGTGCCGCAGATCATCTGCCCGATTGCCTTCGATCAGTTTGCCAATGCCGATCGCGTCGTCGCGCTGGGATGCGGAACCCGCATCGATCGGGCCGACTTCCGGGTGGACCTGATCAAGCACGTCGTCGCTAACACCGTCGCAGACACGCACATGACACAGGCAGTGAAAGTCGTCGCAGGCCGCATCGACGACAATGCGACGTCCCGCGTCTGCGAGCTCATCGAGCGCTACGCCCGCGAGCTCGGCGTGACGGCGTGACGGCGTGACGGCGTGACGGCGTGACGGCGTGACGGCGTGACGGCGTGACGGCACGGGTTTCGCCGCGGCTTTCGCGGGTCGCTTGGCAGCACCTGAGGCGCAGCACCACGCCCGTGCCGGCCCGCGGAACGTCATCGTCGGCGTTCGTCCGCCCACGCCGCGCGCTGCAGCCGGCGCTGTCCGCAGCACCGCCGAAGCCAATGCGGCGCTCAGACGGCGATCGCCGCCTCGAAGTTCTTGATCTCGCTACCGAACGGCGCCAGTACCCGCTGCACCTGAGCCGGCGACCCGGCCGGCAGCAAATAGCGCAGGAAACCTGCCAGCGTGCCCGACGGACCGGCGTCGACATAGCGGAAAGGACCTTCCCGCACGAGCTCGGCGACGGTGCGCTGGAATTCGATCGGCCGGCGGATAGCCGACCAGAACAATCCGTCGGGGATACTGTGGAATGTGCGCGCCTGCGCGCAGCAGACCAGCGGAATATTGAGCGGCGCCAGCGGCAATCCCTCGAAATGGCGCAACAGCGGCGCGTGCGCGGCATCGACCCACTGCGAATGAAACGCGTGCGACACCGGTATCCGCTGGTGTATTACGCCCTTGGCACTCAGAAAACTTTCGATCGCGACGAGGTTGTGCTCGAGCCCCGCAACAGCGAAATGGCCCGAGAAATTCAGCGCGGCCAGCTCTGAACGGCTGCACAGTTGCGGCAGGTCGAACAGCGCGGGCTCCGCGACGATGGCGAGCATACCGCCCGGCGGGCAATGCCGTCGCACGACCTCCGACTGCTGCACGATCGCGATGAGCGCGGCTTCCGGCGCGATCGCACCGGCGACCGCCGCGGCGGCATAGGTTCCCAGGCTCGCGCCGAGCGTCAGATCCGCGCGCAGGCCTTCGGCCTCGAGCGCCATCGCCAATGCGTACTCGACCATGAAGATCGCCACACCGCTGAGCGGCGTGCGCTCGAACGCGTCCGCGCGCGCGCGCTTCGGATCGTAGATCAGTCCGATGGCCGAGGCGCCGGCCTCGCGCCGACCGCAGGCGTCGAGACGATCCATCCAGTACCGGAACACCGCGTTCCGGTCATACAGCGGCCGCCCCATCTGGTAGTACTGGGACCCCTGCCCCGAGAACATGAAGATCGTCTTGAGCTTCGACATGGACGTCACCGCGTACGGGGCGCGAATCTCCTGATCGATGTCCGGATACCGGTTCGGCAGACGCAGGCGTGTCCGCCCTCAGCTGCCGTTCGCGAGAAACTTCGCGGCGAAACGCTGCGCTATGCGCGGATCGAGTTCATGCGCGGCGGGGTCGATCGCGAACAACTGCGCGAGCTGAGCGACACGCTCGTACTCCGCACGATCGGCCATGCAGTGCTGGAACAGGCTCGCCGTCTGCGACTGCAACTGGGCAGCCTGCTGGAATGCGTTCGGATCGAAGCGCGGCAGCTTGGAGTACGACTCCGCCGGCAGCGCGTCCGGCCGCCAGCCGAACTTCAGCGCGCTGCCGTTGTGTTTGGCCGTCAACGGCAGCGACATGCCCTCGCGCACCTGCACTTCGGGCAGGAACTGCAATGCCTGCTTCCAGTGGAACGACTGCGGCGCTCCCGGCGCGTTGGACAGCCACTGCTCCGGCGCGAGCTGCAGGTCGAACCAGAACAGCACCGCGCCGGCGGTACCGTCGGCGCTGGCGACGAGATCGATCTCGCGCTCCTGCGGATCCGGCGACGCGCTGGCGAAATCGAAGGCGAAGACGTCGAAGGCTTCGCTCAACGGCCGGTGCACGATGCGGTTCGCATCGACGTTGATGAATTCCGGCGAGAAACGGTACGGGTTGAGGATGTTGACATCGATGTCCCAGACCCGGTCGAGGCGATACTCGACCAGCATCGCACGCACACGGCCGGCCATCGGCACGTAGATCGCATCATCCGCGAGCAGGTGCTCGCGCGCGTAGGCGAGAAAATGCAGCACCCCCTCACCGATCAGGCTGCAATCGAACAGCTCGAACACGGCGAGATCGGCCTTGCCGGGCAGGTCGTCAGGAACCTTCAGGTGACGGCAATCCTTGTTGATGATGTGCACGCGTTCGCCGGCCTCGTTCGCGCCGAGCACCTTTTCGGCTACCCGCGCAAGCGCGCCGTCCAGCTCGCAGGCATCGACGCGTCGCGCGCCGAGTTGCGCCGCCATCAACGAGAGCAGGCCGCAGCCACCGCCAATGTCCAGAACGGCTGCCTCGCCGCGTTCCTGCAGACGCTGCGCGAGCGCGCTGCGATATGCGGAATTCCTCGCCTCGTCCACGACCATCGGCAGGTACCAGCTCGGCAGCGCGCCCGAACGCAGCTCGCTCGCGGCAGGAACGGTTTCGAAATAGATCCGCGACGTATCCACATGGACGCGCAGCGGCACTGCAGTGCCGACCTCGAGCACCGGTGAATCGGCATATTGGACCGCGGGCCTTACGCTCGTCAGACCGCTGCCCGGACGCGTGTCGAGGCGTCCGCCACCGAGATCGAGTTCGAACCAGAACACGATCGCATCCAGCCTGCCCTGCTGCATCACTGGCAGTTCGCGCGACCAGACCTGCTCGGCGAAGTCTTCCAGATCGATCTCGCCCACTTCGCTCGCCGGCGTCAGCGCGGTCCAGCCTGCGTCGGACAGATCCAGCGGCTGCGGATACGGCGCCCAGCGCAGTCCGCTCAGCGCCTGCAGGTCGAATCCGGTACCCGGATACGCCCATTGCACGCCCATGGCGAACACGCGCGCCTTGCGCGGCAGCACGCGCAGCTTCGTCGCGCCGCGTTCGCGATAGCCGCGGATCGCACGCACGATGCCGGTACCGAGCAGCGTGTGGTCCAGGTTCGGAAACACGAGCCAGTCGTAGTCGGCGGGCTGCAGCTCAGCCGGGCCGAGCACGTCGATCGCGGAAGCGAACTGCTCGAACGATGCGCGCCTTTCCTCCTCGGTCCAAGACGGCACATCCGCGCCGTGCCTGGCGTGCCAGCCCGCAAGCAGGTGTTTCTGGATCACGCCGGACGCGATACGCGCGTCCAGCGCCGAGGGTTCCACCACGGTCACATGCGCGGCGCCGTGCACCAGCGCGCGCACCGCGAAAATGCCAAGTTCGCTGCCATGCAGCAGCACGCGGCCGCCCGCCGTCGCGGCCAGCGCGTCGTCCCAGGCCTGCAGCCAGCGCTCGTCTTCCAGCCGCTCAAGCGAGTTGCGCGACGAGTGATGGACGCTATAGCGCCACAGGTGCTGCTTCAGGCCCGCCACCATCGCCGGGTTCATCGACGAGGGCATCGCCGGATCGAGCAGCAGCTTCGGATCGAAGCGCGTCGCCGGCGGCGGCTCGATCACCGCAGGCGGTTGCAGGGCCGCCGCTTCCGGGTCGAGCACCTGCTGCAGAACTTCGTCCTTGCGCAACTGCTTCTGAAAGTAGTCGAGGCGTTGCCGGACCGCCTCGTCGTCGGGCTCCAGCGCGGCCAGCCTGCGGTAGGCGTCCACGGCCTCGCGCGCATTGCGCAGCCCGTCATGCGCTTCGGCCAGGAGCCGCGCCGCGACGCGGTTGTCCGGTTCCAGCCCCGCGACATGCGCGGCGTCCTCGATGATCAGCATCGGCTCGTCGAGCCTGCGGTTGAGGTTCGCGCGGTCGAGCCGCCAGCGGACCGAGTCGGGTTCGACCTCGACCAGCTGGTTCAGATAGGTCAGCGCCTCCTCGACCTCGTTGCGACGCGCCGCTTCTTCGGCCATGCGCGACAGCATCGGCACCGCCATGTGCAGCACGTTGCTGGGCACTTCGGCCAGCGCAGCCCTCATCTCATCCGGATTGCCGCGTCCCAGCGCGCGCTGCAATCGCTCGTGCCACTCCGTCATCTTGCCGTTTCCCTTCTGCCGATTCTCTAGCGACCCTCTGAAGGAGTCGATATTCGCTTCTGATTCCGGGGCCCCCTTGAGTCAAGGGGGGGTGAAGAGTGATCGCTCAGAACCGCAGGTTCTGATCGCTCTGAACGCCCGACGGGCCGGACGAAGAGTGATC
>WUUC01228398.1_pt1 | contig 36583 bp, 6 predicted proteins | sample 6278441 | NCBI WGS metagenome assembly WUUC01 (sample SAMN13675441, study PRJNA597444) | soil metagenome | isolation source: soil | place: USA: Washington | collected 2017-10
TCTCCGGCCCGGAGGAGGCGGTGGAGGACCTGCGCGAGCGTCTGGCCGCCCGGGGGGTCGCCTGCCGCCGTCTGCACACCTCTCACGCCTTCCACTCGCAGATGATGGAGCCGATCCTCGGCCCCTTCCTGGCGCTGGTCTCCGAGGTGCCGCTGCGGGCGCCGCAGATCCCCTATCTCTCCAACGTCACCGGCCGCTGGATCCGCGAGGAGGAGGCGACCGACCCCGGGTATTGGGTGCGCCACCTGCGCGGCGCCGTGCGTTTCGGCGACGGTCTCGGCGAGCTGCTGCAGGACGCCCGCCGTGTGCTTCTGGAGGTCGGCCCCGGGCAGACTCTGGTCTCGCTCGCCCGCCAGCACTTCGGCCGCGGCGCCGGCCGGGTGCTGCTGACCTCCCTGCGGCATCCCAAGGAGGAGCAGCCCGATCAGGCCTTCCTCCTGCGCACGCTGGGCCAGCTCTGGATTGCCGGCGTGGGCGTCGACTGGAAGCGTTTCTACGAAGGAGAGAGCCGTCGGCGGGTGCCGCTGCCGACCTACCCGTTCGAGGGGAAGCGCTACTGGATCGCCGCCAACAGCCTCGGGATGGCGCAGGACCCGGGGTTGGTCGCGGCGCGCCGCAAGGAGGACCTCGCGGACTGGTTCTGGGAGCCGTTCTGGAAGCCCTCCGCCCCGGCGGCGCCGCTGGGATCAGGAACCGATGCGGGAGAGCCGTGGCTCCTCTTCCTGGATGGGCGCGGGCTCGGCGAAGCCTTGGCCGGGAAGCTGCGCCGCGCCGGGCGGACCGTCTTCACGGTAACCCCGGGCGCGGAGCTCGCGCGCACCGGCGAGGGCTCCTGGAGCATCGATCCGGCCCGCCGCGAGGACTACGACGCCCTGTTCGACGAGCTGCGCGCCGGTGCCGGGCTTCCGGGCACCATCGCCCATCTCTGGAGCGTCACCGGTCCGGCGCCGGATCTCCCTCTGGAGCTGTCGCAGGACCTCGGCTTCTATAGCCTGCTCTGGCTCGCCCAGACTCTGGGGCGGCAAAACCTGTCACGGCCGCTGCGCCTGGGAGTGATCGCCGACGGCCTCCACCGGGTTCTGGGGAGCGAGGAGATCGTTCCCGAGAAGGCGACCGTGCTCGGTCCGGCCAAGGTGATCTCCCAGGAGTACCCGATGGTCGCCTGCGGCAGCGTCGAGGTCGTGCTGCCGCCCTCCTGCGCCGCTCTGGACGCGTTGGCGGAGGACCTGATCGCCGAGCTGTCGTCCCCCGCGAAGCCCGAGCCGGTGGTGGCCTGGCGCAAGGGGCGCCGCTGGGTGCAGGACTACGAGGCCGTCCGTGTGGAGACCACGATGGAGGCCCGGCTCGGGCTGCGCGACCGTGGCCTCTACCTGATCACCGGCGGTCTGGGCGGCCTCGGCCTCGTCTTCGCCGAGTACCTGGCGCGCGACTTCCGGGCGCGGCTGGTGCTGGTGGGGCGTTCGGAGCTGCCGCCGCGCGAGGAGTGGGAGAGCCGGGTGGCGGCGGACGGCGATCCCCGGATCGCGAAGCTCCTGGAGCTGGAGGCGCTCGGGGCCGAGGTGATGACGGCCAGCGCCGACGTCGGAGACGCGGAGGCGATGCGCGGCGTGGTGACCCGGGCGCGGGAGCGCTTCGGCACGCCGATGCACGGAGTCATCCACGCGGCCGGCGTCCCCGGCGGTGGTCTGATGCAGCTCAAGACAGCCGAGGTGGCGGAGAATGTCCTCGGGCCGAAGGTCCGAGGCACGCGGGCTCTGGCAGCGGCCCTGGAGGGCGAGCCGCTCGACTTCCTGCTGCTCTGCTCGTCCACCATCGCGGTCTTCGGCGGCTTTGGCCAGGTCGACTACTGCGCCGGCAACAACTTCATGGACGCCTTCGCCCAGGCGAGGGCGGATCGATCCGGCCCGCGGGTCCTCTCGGTCAACTGGGGGGCCTGGGACGAGGTCGGCATGGCGGTCAACACCGCGCTGCCTCGCGGTATGCGGGAGACGCGGGAGACGCAGCCGGCGGCTGAGCCCGAGCCCGAGCCCGTAGCGGAAGCCCCGCTCCATCCACTCCTGGACCGCCTCGTGGAGAGCGATCCGGAGCGGCGGATGGTCTTCTCGACCCGCTTCAGCCCGGAACGGCACTGGGTGCTGGACGAGCACCGGATCATGGGCGCCGGAGCGATCCCCGGCACCAGCCATCTGGAGATCGCCCGCGCCGCCTTCGAGCAGGCCACGGGTGAGCCCACGGCGGAGGTGCGCGACGTCTTCTTTCTCTCTCCGATCATGGTCCCCGAGGGGGAGTCGCGCGAGGTTCGCACCACCCTCGAGAAGGACGGCTTGGAGAAGGACGGCGACGGCAGCTACGCCTTCCGTGTCGAGAGCCGCGAAGAGGCGGAGAGCACCGGCTGGCGGGAGCACGCCCGCGGCAAGGTCGGGCCGTTGCGCGGCGGCGCGCTCCGCCAGGTGTCGATCGCCGAGATCCAGGAGCGCTGCCCGCGTGTCGAGGAGATGGACGGAGCGCTTGGCGGCGCCGACAAGCTCGTCTTCTGGGGGCCGCGCTGGCAGAGCCTGCGGCGCGTACAGCTCGGCGACGGCGAGGGGCTGGCGCTGCTGGAGCTGCCGGAGGAGTTCGTCGGAGACCTCGACGGCTTCGGTCTCCACCCCGCGCTGCTCGACGTCGCCACCGCGCTCGGCAGCGGCCTGGTGGAAGAGGGGAACTACCTCCCGCTCTCCTACAAGCGGCTGGAGGCCAAGGCACCGATCCCGCGGCGCTTCTGGAGCCATCTGCGCAGCCGGAACAGCGCTTCCGGCGGGACTTCCGGCGAGACCATTTCCGTCGACGTGGCCCTGCTCGACGAGGCGGGGAACGCCGTGGTCGAGATCGAGCAGTTCACCATGAAGCGGGTGGGGGAGGCCAAGGCGCGGCTCGGCAAATCGGCCGAGAAGAGCGCGGCGAAGCCGGAGGCCAGACCTGCGACCGCCGGCACTCTCGGGGCCGGGGGCATCCGTCCGGCCGAGGGGGTCGAGTGCCTGCGGCGGCTGCTCTCCAATCCGCTCGGCCCGCAGGTGGCGGTCTCCACCAAGGACCTGAAGGCGCTGCTCGCCCAGGCCCGCGAGTCGAGCCGCGCGACCGTGGCGGAGCAGGCGTCCTCTCCGGCGGCTCAGGAGACGATGGCGCGCTATCCGCGCCCGGATCTCAAGATCCCGTACGCCGCAGCCACCAACGAGGTGGAGGGGCGGCTCGTCGAGGTCTGGGAGCGCGTCCTCGGGCTCGACCAGGTCGGCATCGACGACAACTTCTTCGAGCTGGGCGGCGACTCGGTGATGGGCATCCACGTGGCGACCCGGGCGGCGGAGTCGGGGCTGCAGGTCACCCCCGAGCAGCTCTTCCAGTACCAGACCGTGGCCGAGCTGGCCCGCGCCGTTGGCGGCACGTTCGCGGGGTCGACTGAGCCCGGCATTGCGGACGCCGAGGCGGAGCCAGTGGTCGAAGCCGAGCCCTTCGCGCTCGCCGGTCTCGCTCCCGAAGCGCTGGAATGGCTGCTCGCCGGCAACGAAGCAGAGGACGTCTATCCGCTCTCCCCCCTCCAGCAGGGTCTGCTCTTCCACTCTCTGGAAGCGCCCGAGACCGGCCGCTATCTGGAGCAGATGAGCTGCACGCTGACCGGCGAGATCGACCTCGACGCCTTCGAGCTGGCCCTGCAGCGCGCCGCCGACCGGCACGCGGTGCTCCGCACGTCCTTCCTCTGGGAGGATCTGGAGCGTCCGCTTCAGGTGGTGCACGCGCGGGTCCGCCTGCCGCTCTTCCTGGAGGACTGGCGCGGCCGGTCCGAGGCGGAGCAGCGGGAGGCTTTCGCGGCCCTGCGCATCGCCGACCGCGAGCGCGGCTTCGACGTAACCACGGCGCCCCTCCTGCGGGTGACCCTCTGCCGTGTCACGGACGATTCGTGGCGGCTGCTCTCGACCCATCATCACCTACTGCTCGACGGCTGGTCCTCGGTCCGCGTGGTGACCGAGGTGCTGACCACGTTCAACCTCCTCATCTCCGGTGCCGATCCGCAGGGGCGGCTGGAGACGCCGCGGCCGTTCCGCGAGTACGTGGCCTGGCTCGCCGCCCAGGACTCTGGCGCGGCCGAGGTCTTCTGGCGCGACACCCTCGCCGGCTTCGCCCGTCCGACGGCGATCGGCGCCGACCGGCCGGCGCCGGCCACTCCAGCCGCACCGGGCGATCACGACCGCCGGGACGTGGCGCTCGCCGCGGATTTCTCCGCCACGCTGACGGATGTGGCGCGCCGCAACCAGATCACCCTCAACAACCTGGCGCAGGCGGCCTGGGCTCTGCTGCTCTCCCGGGTGAGCGAAGAGGACGACGTGGTGTTCGGCGTCTCGATCTCCAGCCGCCCGGCGGCGATCCCCGGCATCGACGCCATGGTCGGCCTGTTCCTGAACGCTCTGCCGCTGCGCGTGCGGCTCGACGCGGAGCGGCCGCTGAGCGCCTGGCTCAAGGACCTCCAGGACCGCCAGCGCGAGCTCCTGGAGCACGCTCACACACCGCTGGCCGAGGTGCAGCGCTGGAACGACCTGCCGCGCGACCGGCCGCTGTTCGAGAGCTTCCTCGAGTTCTGGAACTTCCCGATCCCGACCGAGGCGACCACGGAGCGCCGCCAATTCTCGATGAGTGACGTCCACTACGACGTGGCGACCAACTACCCGTTGAGCCTGCGCGTGGTGCCGGGCAATGAGCTGGGTCTCCAGCTCTCCTACGATCGGCGGCGCTTCGAGACCGCGACGATCGAGCGCATGCTGCGCGACCTCGAGACCTCGCTACGGGCGTTCGCCGAGTTGCTGGAGCAGGACGGCGCGACGGTCGGCGAGCTGACCGGGAAACTCGCCGCGGCGGAGCGCGAGGAGCGCGAGGCGAGGGCCACCGAGGTCTCCGGCGTGGCGCGGGAGATGTTGAAGCAGCGGGCGCGGCGGCGGACGACGGTCTGATGGCAACGGAGGCGATTGGGATGGAGACGCAGCAGTCGATCGAGGGCTTCCGGCTCTCGCCGCAGCAGGAGCGGCTCTGGCGCGCGGCCGGCGGCCAGGACGGCCCGGCCTGGCATGCCCGGGTGAGCGTCGAGATCACCGGAGAGCTCGACCGCGGAGCGCTCGACAGGGCTCTGGCCGCGGTGGTCGAGCGTCACGAGATCCTGCGCACGGCGTTCCGCACCCTGCCAGGAATGTCCGCTCCTCTCCAGGTGGTGACCGATCCCGTGCCGTTGGAGCTGCGCGAGAAGGACGACGTCCCCGCGTTCGACCTCGCCGAGCCGCCTCTGGTTTGGGCCTCTCTTGCTCCGTTCGGTGAAGGGCGGTACCTGCTGAGACTGACCTTGTCCGGGCTTCTGGCTGACGCGATCGGGTTGGATAACCTGGTCCGCGAGATGGTGGCCGCCTACGCCGCCGCCCGTGGAGAGGGGGGAGCGGACGAGGAGCCGATGCAGTACATCGACCTTTCGGAGTGGCAACACGATCTGCTCGCGTCGGAGGAAACCCGGGAGGGGCGGGAGTACTGGCAGAAGCGCGATGCTGGCGCGAGCCGCCTCCCGGTTCTCCCCTTCGAGCGCACCGGGACGGGCTTCAGGCCGGGAACCGTACTCGTGCCGCTGAGAACGCCGGGGAAGCGGGAGACCCTGCTCGCCGCCTGGGCGGTCCTGCTCGCCCGGCTGACCGGTGAGCCCGAGATCCCCATCGGGGTGGTCTTCGATGGCCGCAAGCTCGACGAGCTCGCCGGTGCCCTGGGCCCCTTCGCCCGCCTCCTCCCCGTGCGGGCGCGGGTCGGCGAGGAGACCCGGTTCGCGGACCTCGCGCGGCGCTTCCAGGAGATCCTGGCCGAGCATGCCCATTGGCAGGAGTATTTCGTGGAGGAGCCGGACGGGAACCTCCCGTTCACCTTTGAGCTGCGTGGCGCTCCGGCGGTTCACCACGCCGGAGGTACGGCCTTCACGGTTCGCGAGCGCCGCTCCCGTCTCGCCCCGGCCACCCTGGAGCTGCTGGTCGAAGAGGATGGGCGGGCGGTGATCGGCTACGACGCCGCGCGCCTTCCCGAGGCCGAGGGGTTCCGCATCGCCGAACGCTTCGCCGCGCTGCTCGCCGACGCGACCGCGCGTCCGGAGAGCCCGGTCGCGGAGCTGGCCCTCCTGAGCGCCAGTGAGCAGAAGCTGCTCGCGGCCTGGAACGACACGGCGGTGGATTTCGGAGTCGAGCCCGTGCTGCACCACCTCGTCGCGGCGCAGGCCGCGCGCACGCCGGACCGAACTGCACTGGAGTGGGACGGCGGCCGCTGGACCTACGCCGAGTTGGAGGAGCGCGCGAACCGGTTGGCGCACCGCCTCCTCCGCGAGGGCGTGAAACCGGAGGATCGGGTGGCGATCTGCTGCGAGCGGTCGCCGGAAATGGTGGTCGCCCAGCTGGCGGTCTGGAAGGCCGGCGCCGCCTGGGTTCCCCTCGATCCGTCCTTGCCCGCCGAGCGGCTCGCCTTCCTGCTGGAGGACGCGCGGCCGGCCGTGCTGATCGCCGGCCCGGGCGCTCCGGCGGACCTGACTCACGGTCAGGCGATCCTTCTCGACCTGCGGACGGAAGAGCTGGCGGAGCTCTCGGAGGAGCTGCCGGACGCGCGGGTCGGCCCCGATAGGCTCGCCTACGTGATCTACACGTCGGGCTCCACCGGCCTCCCCAAGGGGGTGATGGTGCCGCACGGCGCGATCGCCAACCGGCTCCTCTGGATGCAGCGCGCCTTCCCGCTGGGAGCGGACGACGCGGTGCTCCAGAAGACCCCCTTCCTCTTCGACGCCTCGATCTGGGAGCTGTTCCTCCCGCTGCTCGCCGGAGCCCGGCTGGTGCTCGCGGCCCCCGGGGCGCACCAGGACCCGGCTGCCCTGGCGCGGGCAGTCCGCGAACGGAACGTGACGGTGCTGCAGCTCGTACCATCGATGCTCGGGCCTTTCCTGGACGAGGATCTGGCCGGCACTCCCCTGCGGCGGCTGTTCTGCGGCGGTGAGGCCCTGCCGGCGCCGTTGCACGAGCGCGCCTGTCAGCGGCTGCCGGGCGTCGAGGTGTGCAACCTCTACGGCCCCACCGAGTGCGCCATCGACGTGACCTTCCACCCCTGCGGAACCGGAGTGTGGACGGGGGGCGTGATGCCGATCGGCCGCCCGGTGGACAACATCCGCATCCACCTCCTCGACCGGCGGCTGATCCCTGTCCCTCTCGGCCTGACCGGCGAGCTGTGCGCGGGTGGCGCCGGCCTGGCGCGCGGCTACCTGGGACGACCCGACCTGACCGCCGAGCGGTTCATCCCCGATCCTTCCTCCGCCGATCCGGGCGGCAGGCTCTACCGCACCGGCGATCTGGTCCGCCAGGGGACGAACGGCACCATCGAGTTCCTCGGCCGCATCGACCATCAGGTCAAGATCCGTGGCTACCGCATCGAACTGGGGGAAATCGAGAGCTGCCTCGCCGCTCATCCGGCGGTGGCGGAGGCGGTCGTCGCCGTCCGTGAAGACTCCCTGGACGATCGGCGGCTCGCCGCCTATCTGGTGCAGCGCGCGGGTGAGTCGGTGACCGACGCCGAGCTGCGCGAGCATCTGGCGGCGCGGCTGCCCGAGCCCATGCTGCCGTCGAGCTGGACGCGCCTGCCCACCCTGCCGCGCCTGCCCAGCGGCAAGATCGACCGCGCGGCTTTGCCCACACCGAGCGTGGCGGGGGAGGACGGGGGCTTCGCCGCGCCGCGTACCCCGACCGAAGAGCTGCTGGCCGCGCGCTGGGCCGAGGTCCTCGGTGTCGAGCGCCTCGGCCGCAACGACAACGTCTACACCCTGGGCTGGCATTCGCTGCTGGCGACCCGGTTCGTCTCCCGCCTGCGCCGGACCTTCGGCATCGAGGTTTCGATGCGCAGCCTGTTCGAGCGCCCGACCGTCGCCTCCCTCGCGGAGCGGATCGACGAAATCCTGCGTGGCGGCCCGGAGCTCGCGGCGCCGCCGATCCGGCTCGTGCCGCGCGCGGGGGTTCTCCCCCTGTCCTTCGCCCAGCAGCGCCTCTGGTTCCTCGACCGTCTGGCCCCCGGGAGCCCCTTCTACAACATCCCGGCGGCGTTGCGCTTCGCCGGGCCTCTCGACGCGGCGGTGCTCGCCCGCGCCCTCTCCGAGGTCCGGCGGCGGCACGAGTCGTTGCGCACCGTCTTCGCGGAGGTGGACGAGAAGCCGGTCCAGGTGATCCTCGCGCCGGAGCCGGTGCCTCTGCCCGTCACCGATCTTTCAGCGCTCCCCGTGGAGCGGCGGAATGAGGAGGCTCGGCGCCTGGCCGCGGAGGAGGCCCTGGCTCCCTTTGATCTCGCGCGGGGCCCCCTGCTGCGCGCCCGGCTGCTGCGCCTGGGCGACGAGGAGCACCTGGGGCTCCTCACCGTCCACCACATCATTTCCGACGGCTGGTCGACGGCGGTGCTCACGAGCGAGGTGGCGGCCCTCTACGAGGCTTTTGCCGCGGGCCGCGCGCCGGCTCTGCCGGAGCCCACCCTCCAGTATGCCGATTTCACCGCCTGGCAGCGCGAGTGGCTGCGCGGCGAGGTGCTCGAGGCGCAGATCTCCTACTGGCGCCGGCAGCTTGACGGCGCGCCGCCGTGGCTCGACCTGCCCACGGACCTCCCGCGCCCCGAGAAACAGGCGTTCCGCGGCGCCACGCGGGCACGCGGCCTGCCGCCGGAGGTCGCCCCGGAGTTGCGGGAGCTGGCCCGGCGTGAGTCGGCGACACTGTTCATGGTCCTGCTCGCCGCCGGCACGATCACCCTCGCCTGGACCGCGGGGGTCGAGGACCTGGTGGTCGGGACCGACGTGGCCGGCCGCAACCACGCCGAGACCGAGGGGGTGATCGGCTTCTTCATCAACCAGCTCACCCTGCGCACCCGCCTCGACGGTGACCCGGCCTTCCGTGAGGTGGTGGCGCGCGTCCGCGAGACGACCCTCGGGGCCTATGCCCACCAGGATCTGCCGTTCGACCGGCTGGTGGAGATCCTGAAGCCCGAGCGCAGCCTCACCCGGTCGCCGCTCTTCCAGGTGAAGATCAACATGCTCAACGTGCCGCAACCCGTGCTGGAGCTCCCCGGCCTGCGCATCGAGCCGGTCGGCACGGCGCGCGAGACGGCGCAGTTCGACTGGATCCTCAACCTCTTCGAGACCGAGGAGCGGCTGGCCGCAACGGTGGAGTACGACACCGGCCTCTTCGAGCCGGCGACGATCGACCGCATGCTGGGTAACTACGAGGCACTGCTGCGTGCCGTGGCCGCCGATCCGGGGCTGCGCCTCGGCGAGCTCGCCGAGGTCCTCGCGGAGTCGGACGCGCAACAGCGGCTCGCCGCCGGCGAGGGGCGCAAGCAAAGTCTGCAGGACCGGCTGCGCAAGCGCCGCGCCGCCCCGGTGGTCGAGACACCCGCCGGAGAGGAGGTGACCCGGTGAGCGAGAGTCTGCTCTCGACGGCGTTCGAGGGATTCTCCCTCTCGCCACAACAGGCGCGGGTCTGGCACCTCCTCCCGGCAGCTGAGGAGGGAGCCTTTCGCGCCTCCTGCGCCCTGGTGCTGGAGGGAGAGCTGGATGCCGCGCGCCTGCGCAAGGCTCTGGAGCGCGTGGTGGAGCGGCACGAGATGCTGCGCACCGCGTTCCGCTGTCTTCCCGGGATGACCGTCCCGCTGCAGGTGGTGGGCGAGGCCGGCCTAGTCTGGGAGGAGCAGTCCGGGAACGGCCTTCAGGACGCGGATGCCGCGGCGGAGGCTCTGTCCATCGCTCCGGGTGAGACGGTGGGCGGGTCCCCGCTGCGCGCCGTCCTCTCTCCCCTGGGTCCGGACCGGCATCTCCTCGTTCTCTCCCTGCCGGCCCTCTGCGCCGATCGCCGCTCTCTCTCCCGTCTGCCGGGAGAGATCGGGCGGGGCTGGTCCATCCAGGTCGACGGGCCTCCGATGCAGTACGCCGACTTCGCCGGTTGGCAGAACGAGATCCTCGACGCGCCCGAGACCGCCGAAGAGCGCGAGTTCTGGCGTCGGCAGGATCTCGCCCCGCATCTGGAGGCCGGAACGCCCGGCGAGCGGTTCGTGCCCCGCCACGCCCGCACGGTCGAGATCGGCGCCGCGCCGTCCGGGAGCTCCCCGGCGGCCTTCCTGCTCGCCTGCTGGCAGCTCCTGCTCGCCCGGCTCACCGGCGAGCCGGAGCTGGTGGTCGGCGTCGGCTGCGACGGACGCGAGTACGAGGAGCTGGAGGAGGTCCTCGGACCGGTCGAGAAGGTCCTCCCCGTGGCCGGCCGCGTCGACCCCGCGGAGCGTTTCGCGCAGGTGGTCCGCCGCGCCGCCCGCTCCGTGGAGCAGGCCCGCGCCCACCAGAACGCCTTCTCGTGGGAACGGCTGGCGGAATGGAGCGATCAGCCGGACGTCCTGCTCGCCGTGCGCTACGCCTTCTCGTTCGAGGAAGAGGGCACGGCCGTGGAAGTCCCGGGGCTGCGCCTCGCGCCGCTGCGCGCCGAGGCCGTGGCCGAGGTATTCAAGCTTCGGCTCGAGGGGACCGCGGGCCTCGGCGGCTCGCTCCGGGTCCGCATGGCCTACGACGCGAGCCGTTGCACGGCGGAGGAGGCCGAGCGCCTCGCCGGATGGCTCGCCGGCCTGGCCCGCCGGGCCGCTGCCGCGCCGGACACCCTCTGTGGTGAGCTCGACCCGCTGAGCGCGGCCGAGCGCCGGCGCGAGCTGATCGGGCGCAACGACACAGCCGTGGACCTCGGGGCGCGCTGCCTGCACGACCTCGTCGCCGCGCAGGCGCGCAACACGCCGGACCGGGTGGCGGTGCGGGCGGAAGAAGGGACGCTGACCCATGCCGCCCTGTGGGCCGCGGCGGGACGGATCGCCGGACGGCTCCGCGCTCTTGGCGTGGGACGGGACGTGCCCGTGGCCATCCATGCCGAGCGCTCGCTCGAGATGGTGGCCGGCCTGCTGGGCATCCTCCGGGCCGGTGGCTGTTACGTGCCCCTCGACCCTGACCATCCCGCCGAGCGTCTGAGCGGCATCCTCGCCGAGGTCCGGCCGCGGGCGATCCTGACCCAGGCGCACCTGGCCGACCGGCTGCCGCCCTCCGAGGGATCCTCCGACGTCCCGCGGATCGTCCTTGCGGAGGCGGCCGCACCTGTCGAGCGGGGCGGCATGCCGGGCGGCTCGCCGGAAGTTCCGGAGGGGAGCGCGGACCTGGAGAGCCTGGCCTACGTGATCTTCACCTCTGGCTCGACGGGGCGCCCGAAGGGGGTCATGGTGCCGCACCGGGCGATCGTCAATCGCCTGCTCTGGATGCAGCGGGAGCTCCCCCTGGAAGCGGACGACCGCGTCCTCCAGAAGACCCCCTTCAGTTTCGACGCCTCGATCTGGGAGATCTTCTGTCCGCTGCTTGCCGGAGCGGAGCTGGTCCTCGCCCGTCCGGGCGGCCATCAGGACAGCTCCTATCTCGCCCGCGCCGTGGCCGGGCTCGGGATCACGGTGCTGCAACTCGTCCCCTCGCAGCTCCGTCCGTTCCTGGACGAGCCGGAGGTCGTGGCCTGCGCCTCGCTGCGGCGGGTCTTCTGCGGTGGCGAGGAGCTGCCGGCCGACCTCGAGAGGCGGCTCGCCACTCTCCTGCCCGGCGCGCTGCTGCACAACCTCTACGGCCCGACGGAGGTGGCGATCGACGCGACGTTCTGGGTCTGCCGCGAGCCGGCGGTGGGGCGGAGCGTGCCGATTGGCCACCCGCTCGCCAACGTGCAGGTCTATCTCCTCGCCCCCGGCGGACAGCCCACCTCGCCCGGAGCACCGGGGGAGCTGTACGTCGGCGGGGACGGCGTCGCGCGCGGCTACATGGGGAGGCCGGACCTGACGGCCGAGCGGTTCGTGCCCGATTCCTTCTCCGGCGCGCCGGGAGCGCGCCTGTACCGCACCGGAGACCTGGTGCGGCGCCGCTCCGGCGGCGAGATCGAATACCTCCGGCGCGCCGACCGCCAGCTCAAGATCCGGGGAGTGCGGATCGAGCCGCGCGAGATCGAGGCCGTGCTCACGGGTTGTGCGGGGGTGCGGCAGGCCATCGTCGCTGCGGTCCCCGACCCGGAGGGGGACGCGGCCCATCTGTCGGCCTACGTCGTGGCGGCGGACGGAGAGGCCCCCACGGCCGCCGACCTGCGCCGCCGGCTGGCCGAAGCCCTGCCCGCGGCCATGATCCCATCCGTGCTGGGCGTCGTGCGGTCCCTGCCGCTCACGCCCAACGGCAAGCTCGACATGCGGGCCCTGGAAGTGGCGGCGCTCGCCGCGGCCCGGGAGGAGCGTGCCGCGGTCTACGAGGCGCCGCGTACGCCGACCGAGCAACTGCTGGCGGAGATCTGGGCCGACGTCCTGGAGACCGGGCGGCCTCCGGGCCTCTCTGAGAACTTCTTCGATCTGGGCGGGCATTCGCTGCGCGCCACGCAGCTCGTCTCTCGCGTGAGGCGCGTCTTCCAGACCGAGCTTTCCGTGCGCGACCTCTTCGAGCGGCCGACCGTCGAGTCGCTCGCCGCGCGGCTCGACAACCTGCTCCGCGGCGGGGAGGGGACGGCGGCGCCCCGGCTGGAACCGGTGCCCCGCGACGGTCGGCGCCTCGCCCTCTCTTTCGCCCAGCAGCGGCTCTGGTTCCTCGACCGCCTGCAGCCGGGGAGCTCGTTCTACAACATCCCCACGGCGATCCGCCTCCTGGGGCGCCTCGACATGGCTGCCCTGGAGCGGTCGCTGGGGGAGATCGTCCGGCGGCACGAGGTGCTGCGGACGGTCTTTTGCGAGGGCGAGGACGGCGAGCCCGAGCAGGTGGTCGGCTCCCCCTGGCCGGTGACGCTCCCTCTCGCCGACCTCTCGGGCCTGCCGTCCGTGGCGCTCGCCGCGGAGGTGGACCGTTGGATCGCCGCGGAGATCGCGCGCCCCTTCGACCTGGAGACCGGCCCCCTGTTCCGCGCGCTGCTGCTGCGCCTCGGCGAGGAAGCGCACGTCGGCGTGCTGAGCATGCACCACATCACGTCCGACGGCTGGTCGACCGCCGTGCTCGTCCGCGAAGTCGCCGCTCTCTACCCGGCGTTCGCGGAAGGGAGGCCGTCGCCGCTCGCCGAGCTGCCGATCCAGTACGCCGACTTCGCGAGCTGGCAGAGGCACTGGCTGCGGGGAGACCTCCTGGAGAGTCAGATCGCGTGGTGGCGGGAGCGCCTGGCCGGCGCTCCCCCCATCCTCGCGCTGCCCACCGACCGGCCGCGGCCGGCCGTGCAGACCTTCCGTGGGGGCAGCGAGGCCCGGCCGCTTGCCGCGGATCTCGCCGACGGGCTGCGCGAGCTCGCGCGACGCGAGGGGGCCAGCCTGTTCATGGTGCTGGTGGCTGCCGGCGCGGTGCTGCTGCGCTGGTGGAGTGGCCAGGAAGATCTGGTGATCGGCACCGACGTGGCGAACCGCAACCGGCACGAGACGGAAGGGCTGATCGGCTTCTTCATCAACCAGCTCGCGTTGCGCACGCGTCTCGCGGGGGACCCCTCGTTCCGCGAGGTGCTCGAACAGGTGCGTGGCGAGGCGCTCGGCGCCTACGCGCACGAGGACCTCCCGTTCGACCAGCTCGTGCTGGCCCTCAACCCGGAGCGGAACCGGAAGCACTCGCCGCTGTTCCAGGTGAAGGTCAACCTGCACAACATCCCGACGCCGGACCTGGAGCTGCCGGGACTGCGGATCGAACCCCTGCGCCTCGTCCGAGACACCGCGCAGTTCGATCTGATTGTGAACTTCATGGAGGCCCCGCCCGGCATGATCGTTTCGGCGGATTTCGCCAACGACCTCTTCGACTCACGGACGATCGCCCGCCTGCTCGCCGATCTGGAGATTCTCCTCGCGGCGGTGACCGGGCGTCCGGACGCGCGCCTCGGAGAGCTGTGCGACGCGCTCTCCAAGGCCGACCGCGAGTTGCGGCAGGCGGAGCAGAGCGAGCGCCGCCAGGTGCGCGCCCGCACCCTGAAACAGGTCCGGCGCGAGGCCGTGAGCGTGCCGGTGGGAGGTGACGATGGAAACGCTTGAAACCGCGGATGCCCGGCTCGACCGTCCGGAGGCCGCCGGGAAGCGGGTGATTCAGGGGTTCCGCCTGTCCTCCCAGCAGGAGCATCTGTGGAGGCTGCTGCGCGGGGAGCCGGGCACCCCCTACCAGACGCGCTGCGCCGTACGGATCGCAGGCTCGGTCGACGAGGGTGCGCTGTGGGGGGCCCTGGAGGAGGTGGTGGAGCGGCACGAGATTCTGCGCACCTCGTTCGAGCTGCTGCCCGGCCTCGAGGCGCCCCTGCAGGTGATCGGTGAGCCTCGCCTCGCCGCGCGGGAGACGCGGGAGCTGCCGGATCTTCCCGTCGGCGAGCGGGGCGCCGCCGTCGCGGACCTCCTGGAGCGGCTCCCGGCGCGGCCGGTGGAGGAGGGGGGGCTGGCGGTCACCCTGGTGCGGCTGGCGGCGGACGACCTCGCGCTGCTGCTCGATCTTTCCCCTCTGGCCGCGGACGCGCCGACGCTCGCCCTGCTCGCGTCAGAGGTGGCCCGCGCCTGCGCCGCCCTGTACGCGAGAGCCGAACCGGAGGATGCCGGCACCCAGTACGCGGATTTCGCCGAATGGCAGCGCGAGCTGCTGCAGGGAGACGACCTGCGGGAGGAGGCCGCCACCTGGCAAGGGCCGGGCGCCCTCGCCGCGGCCGGCCCACCGCTTCCCTGGACGCGGAGCGACAGTGGACCGTACCGCCCCGTGGAGACGGCGGTATCGGTGGGGGAGGGGGCGCCCACCGCGGCGGCTCGCGCGGGGGAGGCCTTCTGGCTGACCTGCTGGGCCGTGCTCCTCGGCCGGCTCTCCGGAGAGCGGAGGGTCGCCCTGGCCGCCGCCGTGGACGGCCGGAGCTACGAGGAGCTCGCCGGCTCGCTCGGACCGTTCGCCCGTTTCCTGCCGGTGGTCTGCGACGTTCCGCCCGAGACCCGCTTCGAGCGCGTGCTGACCGCTCTCCGCGCCGGCCTGGAGGACGCCGCCGCCCGTCAGGACGGATTCGCCTGGGAGGAGGCGTCGTTCCCTGCGTTCGCGTTCTCCATGGAGGAGGCGATGGAGCCGCTCGCCGCCGGCGGCGCCACGTTCTCTCTCGCTGCCCGCATCGCCCGCACCGAGCGCTCCGTCGCGGAGCTCCTCCTGCGCCGCCGGGAGGGGAGGGTGGAGCCGGTGCTGCGTTACGACTCCACGTGCCTGGCTGCTGCAGAGGCCGAGCGCCTCTCCGCCTGCCTGGGCGCCCTGGCGGAGAGCGCCGCGGCTCACCCCGAAGCCGAGCTGGGAGACCTCGACGTCCTCCCTGCCGCCGAGCGCGAGCGACTGCTCGTGGAGCTCAACCGGACCAGCGCCGAGCTTCCGGGCGCGGGGCTCCTGCACGCTCCTTTCCTGCGGCAGGCCGCGCGTACGCCCGGCCGGCCGGCCGTACGGAGCGAGGGCGCTGTCCTCACCTACGGCGAGCTCGCCCTGCGCGCCGGCCGCCTGGCCCGCCGCCTGCGCGGTCTAGGGGTCGATCCCGAGGTGCCGGTGGCCGTGTGCATCGAACGTTCTCCCGACATGGTGATCGGCCTGCTGGGTGTCCTCGCGGCGGGTGGGGCCTACGTGCCCCTGGACCCGGAGCACCCGCAGGAGCGCCGCGAGGGCATCCTCGCGGAGGTGAGGCCGCTCCTGGCGCTGACCCAGGCGCGGCTCGCCGGGCTGCTCCCCGCCGGGCTGCCGCGCCTCTGCCTGGACGAGCCGCTCGGCGACGGGCCGGACGCCGAGCCGTCGGCGGAGCTCTCTCCGGACCACCTGGCGTACATCCTCTACACTTCGGGTTCGACCGGCCGGCCCAAGGGGGTGATGGTGCCGCACCGCGCCATCTCCAACCGCCTGTTCTGGATGCAGCGGGACTACCCGCTGGGCGAGGAGGACCGGGTCCTGCAGAAGACCCCGTACGGCTTCGACGCCTCGATCTGGGAGATCTTCTGCCCTCTCTACGCTGGCGCCGAGCTGGTGCTCGCCCGCCCCGGCGGCCACCAGGACATGGGCTACCTGGCGGCGGTGGCGGCCGCGGAGGGGATCACCACCCTGCAACTCGTGCCGTCTCTCCTGCGCGCCTTCCTCGATGAGCCCGCGGCCGCGGCGTGCACCGGGCTGCGCCGGATGTTCTGCGGCGGCGAGCTCCTGGCCACCGACCTGGCGGCGCGCTTCTCCTCCCTGCTGGGTGCCGATCTGCAGAATCTCTACGGACCCACGGAAGCGGCGATCGACGCCACCTCCTGGCCCTGCCGCGCGGGGATCGGCGAGAGCAGCGTTCCCATCGGGCGGCCGATCACCAACCTGCGCGTCTATCTCACCGACGCGCGGATGCGGCTCGTGCCGGCCGGAGTGCCGGGGGAGCTGTGCATCGGCGGCGTCGGCTTGGCGCGCGGCTACCTCGGCCGCCCCGATGCGACGGCCGAGCGTTTCGTGCCCGACCCCTTCGGCGGCCTGCCCGGTGGGCGGCTCTACCGCACCGGCGATCTGGCCCGCCACCGTCCGGGCGGCGAGCTCGAATACCTGGGACGCATCGACCGCCAGTTGAAGATTCGCGGCGTGCGCATCGAGCCGCAGGAGATCGAGATGCGGCTGCGGGAGTCTCCGGCGGTCCGGGAGGCCGTGGTCGCCGTCCGCGACGAGGCTGGCGGGCCCCGCCTGATCGCCTGGATCGTGCCGCGCGAGGCCGGGACGCCGGTCGATCCCTGGGCTCTGCGCGATTTCCTGCGGGCGCGGCTGCCCGAGCCCATGCTCCCCGCGGCCTTCGTTCCGATCCCGGCCGTGCCGCTCACGCCCAACGGCAAGCTGGACCTGACCGCCCTGCCGGAGCCGGCCACGGCCCTGTCCCGGAGTGGTGGCGCGGTGGCGCCGCGCAACCAGACGGAGGAGCTGCTCGCGGCCCTGTGGGCCGAAGTGCTGGGAGCCGAGGCCGTGGGCGTCAACGACAACTTCTTCGACCTCGGCGGGCACTCCCTGTCCGCCACCCAGGTCGTCTCGCGGCTCCGCAAGAGCCTGCAGGTCGAGCTCGCCGTACACCAGCTCTTCGACGCGCCGACCGTCGCCGGTCTGGCGCGGGAGCTGGAGGCCGCGATGCGCGGTGGGGCGGCGGGCGGCCTGCCGCCCGTGGAGCCATCGCCGCGCCAGGAGGAGATGCCGCTCTCCTTCGCTCAGCAGAGGCTCTGGTTCTTCGAGCGGATGCGGCCGGGAACCCCGGTTTTCAACATCGTGGTGGCCTTCCGTCTGCGCGGCTCCCTCGACGCCGGCGCGCTCGCCCGCGCGCTCACCGAGATCGTGCGGCGGCACGAGATTCTGCGCACCACGTTCCCGGACCGCCGCGGCCTGCCGATCCAGGTGATCGGCCCCCCTTGGCCGTTTCCCCTGCCCTGTGTCGACCTCTCCGGGCTCCCCGTGGAAGCCCGGGAGGCGGAGATGCTCCGCCGCGCCGCCGCCGAGGGCGACCGCCCGTTCGACCTCGCCCGGGGCCCGCTGCTGCGCGCCCTCCTCCTGCGTCTCGGCCCGCAGGAGCACGCGCTCCCCTTCGTGGTGCATCACATCGTCAGCGACGCGTGGTCGTCCGGCGTGCTGACCCGCGAGATCGGGAGCCTGTACCGGACCTTCACGTCCGGTGGACCGTCTCCGCTGTCTGAGTTGCCGGTCCAGTACGCCGATTACGCGGTCTGGCAGCAGAACCACCTGGCCGGAGAGGCTCTGGAGGCGCAGACCGCATATTGGAAGCGTCGCCTCGACGGAGCGCCGCCCCTGCTCGAGCTCCCCACGGACCACCCCCGCCCGGAGCGCCCCACCTATCGCGGGATCACGCGGCCGGTGAGCTTCCCCGCGGAGCTGGCCGAGGCTCTGGCCGCTCTCGGCCGGCGGCACGGGGCGACCCTCTTCATGACGCTCCTCGCCGCGTTCTACGCGCTCCTCCACCACCTGAGCGGCCGCGAAGATCTCGTCGTGGGGACCGACGTGGCGAACCGCAACCGGGAGGAGACGGAGGGGGTGATTGGCTTCTTCATCAATCAGCTCGTGCTGCGGACCCACCTGGGGGGCGACCCGCTCTTCTCCGAGCTGCTGGCGCGGGTCCGTACCACCACCCTGGAGGCCTACGCCCACCAGGACGCCCCCTTCGAGCACCTCGTGGACGCCCTGCGCGTGCCGCGGACGCTCGCGCATCCGCCGCTGTTCCAGGTGAAGCTGTTCCTCGAGAACACGCCGCCCGCGGACCTCGCCTTCGCCGGCCTCGAGCTGGAGCCGGTCGAGCTCGCGACGGACGTGGCCAAGCTCGACCTCACCCTCGCCTTCTGGCATCGTCCGGGCTCCAGCCTCTCCGGTTGGATCAATTACAGCACCGACCTGTTCGACACCCCACGTATCGAGCGGCTGCTCGGGCAGTACCGGGCCCTCCTGGAGGCTGTCGTGGAACGGCCCGGGGCGCGCCTGTCCGAGCTCGGCGGGGTCGTCGGAGACATCGAAAGGAAGGAACGCGACATGGAGAAGAAAGGGCTCAAGGACCTGAGCTTCAAGAAATTCAAGGCGGTCGCACCGAAGGCGGTGGAGCTGTCGGAGGAGGAGGTGGTCGAACGGTCGTTCCTCTCCCCCGGCCAGGAGCTCCCGCTGGTCCTCCGGCCGCTGGTCCCCGACGTGGATCCCGCGGAATGGGTCGAGGCCCACCGGGAGTCGCTCGAAGCCGACCTGCTGCGTCACGGGGCCATCCTGTTCCGGGGGTTCGGGATCGACACGCCCGAGACTCTCGAGCGCTTCGCCGGAGTCCTCTGCCCGGACCTGTTCAACGAGAACGGCGAGCACCCGCGCGAATCGGTGACCGGGAACGTCTACACGCCGGTCTTCTATCCGCAGGACCAGCAGCTCCTCTGGCACAATGAGAACTCCTTCAACTGGAGCTGGCCGCGCAAGATCTTCTTCTGCTGCGCCAACCCCCCCGACCGCGGCGGTGAGACACCGATCGTCGACAGCCGCCGTGTCTACGCGGAGCTCCCGGCGGAGATCCGCGAGCGGTTCGAGAGCCGGGGCGTCCTCTACCAGCGCAACTACTCCGAGGCGATGGGGCTGCCCTGGCAGACCGTGTTCCGGAGCCAGGACCGGGAGGAGGTCGAGGGGAAGGCCCGCGAGTCGCACCTCGAGCTGGAGTGGCGCGACGGCGACCGGTTGCGCACCCGGGCAGTGCGCCCGGCGGTGGTGGCGCACCCCGTCACCGGAGATCTCTCCTGGTTCAACCAGGCTCAGCACTGGCACGTCGCCTGTCTCGACGCCGAGACGAGCAAGGCCATGCGCTCGCTCTTCCCCGACGAGGATCTGCCGCGCCACTGCTACCACGGCGACGGCACGCCGATCGAGGACCGGGACATGGAAGCCATCCTCGACGTCTACCGCCGGCTCGAGGTCACCTTCCCGTGGGAGAAGGGGGACGTGCTCCTCGTCGACAACGTGCTGGCCGCCCACGGGCGCAACCCCTTCGCGGGCCCGCGGAAGATCCTCGTGGCCATGGGCCAGATGACGACCTACGATCAGGTCCTCGGCGGGACCGGAAAGTAATTCAGGAGAGACGATGTCGACACGGGTTCAGGGATTCCGCCTTTCGCCCCAGCAGCGGCAGCTCTGGAGTCACCAGGGGGCTGGACGCTCCTTCCGTACGCACTGCACGCTCTCGCTCTCCGGGGAGCTGCGGGCGGACGCCCTGCGCGCGGCTCTCGAGCGGGTGATCGCCCGCCACGAGATCCTGCGGACCTCGTTCCGCCGCTCGCCGGGAATCCGCTTCCCGATCCAGGTGATCCAGGAAGCCGCGGCTCCGTTCTGGGAAGCGGCCGACCTCACCGGGGTGGCGGACGAGGAGCGCCAGGCGCGGCTCCGTGAGCGGCTGCTGCAGGCGGAGCGGCGCGCCTTCGATCTCGAGCGCGGCCCTCTGGTGCATGCTGTCCTGGTGACCCTGGAGCCCGAGCGGCACGCCCTCTTCCTGGGGCTGCCGGCGATCTGTGCCGACCGCCGGACTCTCGGCAACCTGGTGCGTGAGCTGGCGGCTTCCTACGCCGGCGAGCTGGACGATGAAGAGCCGGTGCAGTACGTCCAGGTTTCGGAGTGGCAGCACGAGCTGCTGGAGAGCGAAGAGAGCCGCGCCGGACGCGACTTCTGGCGGGAGCAGGATCTGACCCCGGTCTATCAGCTCTCCCTGATCCTCGCCGAAGGCCCGTCGCGCGCCGAGGGCGCCGCCGAATCGGTGCCGGTCCACCTCGGCGCCGACGCCGGAGCCCGCCTCGCCGAGACCGCGGCGCGGCTCGGAGCAGAGCCGGCCGACGTGCTCCTCGCGGCCTGGGGAAGTCTGCTCTGGCGCCTCGCCGGGGGCCCCGACGCGGGGGTGGGTTTCCTGACCGACGGGCGGGCTCACGAGGATCTGCAGGGGGCCATGGGCCTGTTCGCCCGCTTCCTCCCGCTGCCGCTCCGGCTCGCCGGCGATCTCCCGTTTCGCGAGGCGGTCGCGCGGATCGCGGCCACCCGCGGCGAAGCGCTCGACTACCAGGACTTCTACGTGCCGGACGAGAAATCGGCCACCGTGTTGCCGGCCGGTTTCGAGCTGGCCGAGGCGGAGCCCGAGATCCGGGCCGGTGGCGTGAGCTTCGCGGTCGGGAGGACATACTCCTGGACCGAGCGCTGCCGCTTCCGGCTCTCCGTCTTCCGCGGCGGCGAACAGCTCGGCGCGGAGCTCTGGTATGACGCCGGCACGGTCGCCGCCGAGCGGGCGGTCGAGCTGGCGGAGCGCTTCCGCCGATTGCTCGGCGCCGTGCTGGCCGATCCCGAGGGGGCGGTCGGCGACGTCGACATCCTGACCGGCGAGGAGCGCCAGCGGCTGCTGGTCGACCTCAACCGCACCGGCGCGGAGCTCGCGGAAGAGTGCGTGCACCGCCTCTTTGAGCGGCGGGCCGCCCAATCCCCCGACCGGATCGCCGTCCGCATGGGCGAGGCCACGCTGACCTACGCCGAGCTCGATGCCCGGGCCGAAGGGCTCGCCCGCCGCCTTCGCGCTTCCGGAGTCGGCCCGGACGTCCTCGTCGGCCTCCTCGTCGAGCGCTCGCCGGAGATGGTGATCGCCCTCCTGGGCACGCTGAAGGCGGGTGGCGCCTACCTTCCGCTCGACGCCACCCATCCACCCGAACGGCTCGCGCTGCTGATCGAAGATGCGCGGCCCGCCGCCGTTCTCACCACAAGCCGGCTGCGCGAGTTGCTCCCCGCGGCCGGCTTCGAGACGGTCCTCCTCGATGCGGAGGAGCCCGCGGCGGAAGGCTCCGCCCCTGCCGCCGGCCTGGTCGGTCCGGACCACCTGGCCTACGTGATCTACACCTCGGGCTCGACGGGCCGGCCCAAGGGGGTCATGGTCCAGCACCGCGGCCTGGTCAACTACCTGACCTGGGCGATCCGTGAGTACGGCGTGGAAGAGGGGCTCGAGGTGCCGGTCCACTCGGCGGCCGGCTTCGACCTGACGGTGACCAGCCTGTTCGCGCCGCTCCTCGCCGGCGGCTCGCTTCTGCTCCTCCCGGAGGAGCGCGGAGTCGAAGGGCTCGGCGAGGCGCTGCGCTCCGGCGGCTCCTACAGTCTGCTCAAGGTCACCCCCGCCCACCTCGGCCTCCTCGGCCAGGGGCTCACGGAGGGCGCGCTGGAAAGCCGGCTGGGCTCCCTGATCATCGGCGGTGAGGCCCTGCTCGGCGAGGCTTTCGCCGACTGGCGCCGGGTCTCCCCGTCGACCCGGGTGTTCAATGAGTACGGACCGACGGAAACGGTCGTCGGCTGCACCGCCTACGAGGTTCCGCCCGGCACGGGTCTCCAGGGTCCGGTGCCGATCGGCCGCCCGATCGCCAACACCCGCGTCTACATCCTCGACGCGCGCCTCCTGCTGGCCCCCTTCGGTGTGGCGGGTGAGCTCTACGTCGGCGGCGTGGGAGTCACGCGTGGCTATCTGGCGCGGCCCGACCTGACCGCCGAGCGCTTCGTGCCAGATCCGTTTTCCGCGGAGCCGGGGGCACGGCTCTACCGCACCGGCGATCAGGTCCGCTACACGGCCGGAGGGGACCTCGAGTTCCTGGGGCGCCGCGACGACCAGGTCAAGATCCGGGGGTTCCGCATCGAGCTGGGGGAGATCGAGGCCGCGCTGGCCTCGCACCCCGGGGTCCGCGAGGCGGTGGTTCTCGCCCGCGAGGACTCCCCGGGCGAGCGGCGTCTGGTGGGCTATTTCCTCCCCGCGGTCGACCCGGCGCCCAACGTCGACGAGCTCCGCCGGTACCTCGTGTCGCGGCTGCCCGACCCCATGGTTCCCGCCGTGCTCATGGCGATGCGGGCCCTGCCGCTCACCGCCAACGGCAAAGTCGACCGGCGCGCCCTGCCGCCGCCGAGCTCGGTCCGGCCAGACCTCGAGCGTGAGTACGTGCCGCCACGCACGCCTCTGGAGGAGCAACTCGCCACCGTCTGGTCCGAGGTGCTGGGCATCGAGCGGATCGGCATCCACGACAGCTTCTTCGCGCTCGGCGGTGACTCCATCCGCAGCGTGCGTGTCGTGGCCCTGCTCAAGGAACGGGGGCTGGAGATCTCGGTGGAGAGTCTGTTCCGGCACCAGACGATCGCCGACCTCGCCCTGCTCCTGGGAGACACGGAAACGGTGGCGGATGAGGAGCGGGAGCTCGCCCGGCTGGTGAGCGAGCTGGAGGGGCTCTCCGACGAAGAGGTCCAGGCCCGGCTGCTCGCGCGGGTCGAGGCGGAGGAACCGGCGTGATCACGAGGTCCGTCCCCCACGGGCCGCATCGCAGGGACGAGCAATGAGCGATATCGCATCCAGGATTTCCGCGCTGTCGCCGGACAGGCAACGGCTTCTCGAACAGTTGCGCGGCAAGGCCGCGGAAGGCGGGCGCGCGCAACCGCGCCCAGCGGTGCCGCCCCGCGAGGCGGCTCGCCCCCGCACCGGGCCTTTCGAGCTGATCTCCGAGGAAGACCGCGGCAAGCTGCCCGACGGGCTGGAGGACGCCTATCCGCTCTCCATGGTGCAGCTCGGCATGCTCTACCACATGGAGATGACGCCCGACGCGACCACGCCGGCGTATCACAACGTCAACAGCTTCCATCTGGAGGCGCCGTTCGACGCCGAGGTCTTCCAACGGGCGGTCGACCACGCCGTCGCGGACCATGAGTATTTCCGGGTCTCTTTCGATCTCACCACCTGCAGCGAGCCTCTGCAACTGGTCCATCGCGACGCCCGGCTCCAGGTCCAGGTGGAGGATCTTCGCCATCTGCCCGAGGCGGAGCGCCAACGGATCATCGACGAGCTCGTCCTGGCCGAGAACCGGCGCCTGATCGACCTGTCGCGCCCGCCGCTGGTGCGCTTCTACGTGCACCGCCGGACGGATGACTCTTTCCAGCTCACCCTCACCGAGCCCCATTCCATCTCCGACGGCTGGAGCACCATGTCGTCGCTCACCGACCTGTTCCTGGTCTACCGGGCGATGCTGGACGGCGAGCAGCCGCCCCCCTCTCCGCCGCTGGCCGTGTCGTTCCGCGACTTCGTGCGGATGGAGCGTGACGCCCTCGCCTCGGAGGACTTCCGGCGCTTCTGGGCCGGCAAGCTGGAAGGGTACGAGCTGGTCCCCCTGCCGCGCTGGCCGGCCTATCTGCGGACCTCCCGCCCGACCGACCGCAAGCCGGCCCTGGAAGTCCCGGGTCCGGTCGTCTCCGGCCTGTTCCGCCTGATGCGCCGTGCCGGAGTGCCGTTCAAGAGCATCCTCCTCGCGGCCCACCTGAAAGTCATGGCGGTGCTGTCCGGGAACGAGGAGGTGACCACCGGGCTGACCACCAACGGCCGGCCGGAGGACCCCGACGGCGACCGCGTCCGCGGCCTGTTCCTCAATACCCTGCCACTGCGCTTCCACGTCGCCCCCGGCACCTGGGCCGAGCTCGCCAGAGCGGCCGTCGCGGCGGAGCTCGAGCTGATGCCCTACCGGCGCTACCCGCTCGCCGCGCTGCAGCGGATGCACGGGGGCGGGACCCTGTTCGAGTCCGCGTTCAGCTATCTCCACTTCCACACCGTCGCGCGCCTGACCAACGTCGGCGGGATGAGCATGAAGCGGTGGGGCAACAGCGACCTTTCGGTGACCCATTTCCCGCTCGCCGTCACCTTCCACCGCACTCCGCTGGCCGAGACCGGCCTCGAGCTGACGCTGGAGCTCAACGCGGACACCCTGAGCGACGATCAGGGGAGGGCCATCCAGGGCTACTTTCTGCGCGCCCTCGAAGCGATGGCCGAGGCCCCGGACGCGCGGCACGAGCTGACCGGCTTCCTCTCCGACAAAGAGCAGCACCAGGTGCTGGTGCAGTGGAACCCGCCGGCCCGGGAGGTCCCCGCCGGGCCACCTCTGCACCGCCTGTTCGAGCGCCAGGCCGCGCAGCGCCCCGGCGCGGTGGCCGTCTCGGGGCCGGAGGAGGCGCTGACCTACGGCGAGCTCGACCGGCGGGCCAGCCGGCTCGCCGGGCACCTGCGCGCGCTCGGCGTCGGCCCCGAGATCCTGGTGGGCATCTGCCTGCAACGCTCGCCGGAGATGCTGGTCGCCCTGCTCGCCACGCTCAAGGCCGGCGGAGCCTACGTACCGCTCGACCCAGCCTATCCGGCGGCCCGCCTCGAATTCCTGCTGCGCGACAGTGGCGCCCGCGTGCTGCTGACCCGCCGCGAGCTGTTGCCGGACCTCCCCGAGCACGGTGCCCTCGTGGTCTGCCTCGGTGACGAGGAGGCGGCCGGGGCCGCGTGCCCCACCCTGCCGGACGTGGCGCCAGAGAACGCGGCCTACGTGATCTACACGTCCGGCTCGACGGGGCAGCCGAAGGGGGTCGTCGTGACCCACGCCAACGTCAGCCGCCTCCTCGCCGCCACTCACGATTGGTTCGGCTTCGGCCCGCCGGACGTCTGGACCCTCTTCCACTCGTTCGCGTTCGACTTCTCCGTCTGGGAGATCTGGGGCGCCCTCGCCTTCGGCGGGCGCCTGGTCGTCGTGCCCTACCTGGTGAGCCGCTCGCCCGAGGCGTTCTACCGGTTGCTCGTCGACGAGGGGGTCACGGTGCTCAGCCAGACGCCTTCCGCCTTCCACCAACTGCAGGCGGTGGAGGAGTCGCAGGGGGGCGCGGCCGGCCTCGCTCTGCGCACCGTCGTCTTCGGCGGCGAGGCGCTCGACCCTCTGGCCTTGCGCCCCTGGATCGAGCGCCACGGGGACGAACGGCCGCGGCTGATCAACATGTACGGCATCACCGAGACCACCGTGCACGTGACCTATCGGCCGGTCTCCGCGGCCGACCTCGTCCGAGGCGCCGGGAGCTGGATCGGCGGACCGATCCCCGATCTGCGCGTCTATGTGCTCGATGCGAGCTTCCAGCCGGCGCCGCCGGCCGTTTCGGGAGAGCTGTCCGTCGGAGGCGCCGGCCTGGCGCGCGGCTACCTGCGCCGGCCGGAGCTGACCGCGGAACGGTTCGTGCCCGATCCCTATGGTGACCCCGGCTCTCGGCTCTACCGGTCCGGCGACCTGGCCCGGTTCCTGCCGGACGGGGAGCTCGAATACCTCGGCCGGATCGATCACCAGGTCAAGATTCGCGGTTTCCGGATCGAGCTCGGCGAGATCGAGGCCGCCTTGCTCGAGCATCCGGCGGTACGCCAGGCAGCCGTGCTGGCGCGCCAGGATGGCCCGGGGGAGGCGCGCCTGGCCGCCTACGTGGTGCCCCGGGAGGGTGCCGCCGAGCCGACCGTCTCCGAGCTGCGCGACTTCCTGCGCGCGCGGTTGCCCGAGCACTTCGTCCCGGCCGCCTACGTGACGCTCGCCGAGCTCCCCCTGACGGCCCACGGCAAGCTCGACCGCCGGGCACTCCCCGCACCCGATGCCGCGCGCCCCGACCTGGGCGCGGAGCTGGTCACTCCACGCACGCCGCTCGAGCAGGCGCTCGCCGAGGCATGGGCCGAGGCGCTCGCGATCGAGCGCGTGGGTGTCCATGACAACTTCTTCGCCCTGGGTGGCGATTCGATCCGCAGCATCCGGGTGGTGGCCCGCGCCCGCGAGCGCGGCCTGGAGCTCTCCGTCCCCCTGCTCTTCCAGCATCCGACCGTCGCGGAGCTGGCCGCGGCGCTCGCCGGCCCCGCCGCCGCCGAAGCCGCGATGGTGAGCACCCACCCCTTCGAGCTGGTCTCTCCCGCGGACCGCGAGCGGTTCCCCGAGGATCTGGAGGACGCCTACCCCCTGACGCGCCTCCAGGCCGGCATGCTTTTCCACATGGATCTGATGGCGGAGGCGCCGCTCTACCACAACGTAGAGAGCTTCCACCTGCGCGCGCGGTTCGAGCTGGAACCGTTCGAGGCGGCGGTCCAGCGGGTCGTTGCGCGCCACCCGATCCTGCGCACCTCGTTCCACCTCTCCACCTATTCCGAGCCGTTGCAACTCGTCCATCGCGCGGCGGTCCTGCCGATCACCATCGAGGATCTGCGGGGGCTCGGCCCGGAGGAGCAGGGACGGCGCGTCCACGCGTTCGTCGAACAGGAGCGGCGGCGCTCCTTCGATCTGACCAAGGCTCCACAGTGGCGTTTCCACGTCCATCTCCGCGACGAGGAGACGTTCCAGTTCACCTTCACCGAGAATCACGCGATCTTCGACGGTTGGAGCCTCTACTCGACGCTGACCGAGATCTTCCTCGGATATCAGAGCCTGCTGCACGGGCAGCCGCTGCCCGAGGTGGCGCCACCGCTGCCGTTCCGCGAGTTCGTCGCCGCCGAGCGCGCGGCCCTCCGCTCGCCCGAAGCCGTGGCTTTCTGGCGTGCCCAGCTCGGCGACACGACGTTCCTGCGCGTGCCGCGCTGGCGTCCCACGAGCGTGGCTCCCGGCGAGCGCAACGTCCACGCCATCGAGGCGCCCATCGCGCGTTCCACCTCCGCAGCGCTCCAAGAGATGGCGCTGGGCGCGAGAATCCCGCTCAAGAGCGTGCTCATGGCCGCCCACCTGACGGTGCTCTCCCGGTTGAGCGGGATCAAGGACGTGATGACCGGCATGGTCATGAACGGCCGCTTGGAGGTCGAGGGAGGAGAGGAGACGCGCGGCCTGTTCCTGAACTCTCTGCCATTCCGCTTGCAGCTGGCCGGCGGCTCATGGCTCGACCTGGCGCGTGCGGCCTTCGCCACTGAGCAGGCCATGCTGCCGTTCCGCCGCTATCCGCTCTCCGACCTGCAGAACGAGACCGGTGGCGAGCCGCTGTTCGAAACCGTCTTCAATTTCACGCATTTCCACGTGACCGAGGGGATCTCCCGGACCGGTCAGGTGGCTGTCCTCGATTTCTTCAAGTCGACGGAGACCAACTTCACCCTGACCCTCGGCTTCACTCTCGATCCGCCGACGCAGCAGGTCATGCTCGAGGTGGCCGGCAATGCCCGCGAGCTGCCCGCCGAACAGGTGGAGGCGATCGCCGGGTGGTACGCGCGGGCCCTGTGGTCCATCGCGGCCGACCCCGGGACGCCTTTCCGGGAGGCGCCTCTGTTGGCACCCTCCGAGGTCCACCAGATCCTCCACGAGTGGAACGACACCGCGCGCGAGATGCCGGTCCGCGTGCCGCTCCTCCATGAGCTGTTCGAGGCTAGCGTCCGCCGGACGCCGGACGCCGTGGCGGTGATCGACGATCAGGGAGAGGCGACCTACGCCGAAGTCGAGCGGATGGCGAACCGGCTCGCCCGCCACCTGCGCGACCTGGGCGTCGGCCCCGGGACCCTAGTGGGCGTCTACCTCGAGCGTTCGCTCGCCATGATCCCCGCGCTGCTGGCCATCCTCAAGGCGGGGGGAGCCTATGTGCCGCTCTCCCGAGACTGGCCGGAGTCGCGCATCGAGTGGATCCTCGGCAAGCTCGGCGTGCGCCACCTGGTGACGCAGGCCGAGAGGCTGGAGCAGGTCGGCGCGTTCGCGGCGGCCCTGGTGGCGCCGGCCCACGTGGTCTGCGTCGGTCCGGCCGGTGGTGTCCACGAAACCGGCGGAGCCGGGGTCTCCGGCCGTGAGAGCTGGGAACCTCTCGCCGCGGCGCCGCTGCCCCGGGTCACCGACGCGGACGACCTCGCCTACATCATCTTCACCTCCGGATCGACCGGCCATCCGAAGGGGGTCGCGGTCCGTCACCGGCCGGTCGTGAATCTGATCTCCTGGAGCCAGGAGTCCTTCGGCATCGGACCGTCCGACCGCGTCCTGTTCGTCACCGCCCTGACGTTTGATCTGTCGGTCTATGACGTCTTCGGTCTGCTCGCGGCGGGAGGCTCGGTCCGCGTCGCCTCGGCTGCCGATCTGGCTGAGCCGGAGCGGCTGCTGCGGCTGATGCGCGACGAGCCGATCACCTTCTGGGATTCGGCCCCCGCGGCCCTGCAGCAGCTCGTGCCCCTGTTCTCCGCGGTCCTCGGCCTCGCGGCGAGCCGGCTGCGGCTGGTGTTCCTTTCGGGCGACTGGATCCCGCTGCCGCTCCCAGATCTCGTCCGCGAGGCCTTCCCGGGAGCGCGGGTGATCAGCTTGGGCGGAGCGACCGAGGCGACCGTCTGGTCGAACTGGTTCCCGATCGGCGCGGTCGATCCGCGCTGGATCAGCATCCCCTACGGCCGGCCGATCACCAACGCGCGCTACTACGTTCTCGACACTGCTTTGCAACCGGCCCCGGTCGGCACTCCCGGCGACCTCTACATCGGTGGCGGCTGCCTGTCGTCGGGCTATGCGAACGAGCCGGTGCTGACGGCCCGCGGCTACGTCCCCGACCCCTTCGCGGAGCTCCCGGGCAGCCGCCTCTATCGCACCGGCGACCGCGCCCGCTACGGGACCGACGGCCTCCTGGAGTTCCTGGGCCGCCTCGACAATCAGGTGAAGATCCGCGGCTACCGGATCGAGCTCGGCGAGATCGAGTCGGTCCTGGCGGAGCACGAGGGGGTGCGGGACCCGGTGGTGCTGGCGCGCGAGGACGTCCCCGGGCAGCGGCGGCTGGTCGCCTACTTCGTACCGCGCCGCGAGCCCGCGCCGGAGCCCGCCGAGTTGCGCGGCTTCCTGGCGACCGCGCTGCCGGATTACATGCTGCCGGCCCTCTTCATCCCGCTGGCCGCGCTGCCGGTCACCGCCAATGGCAAGCTCGACCGCGCCGCGCTGCCGGTGCCGGAGATCGACCGTTCCGGGGAGGAGCGCCGGCTCGTGGCGCCCCGGACGCCCCTGGAGCGGAACCTCGCCGCCGCCTGGCAGGAAGTCCTGGGCGGCGAGGTGGGCGTGCAGGACAACTTCTTCGAGATGGGAGGCCACTCCCTCCTCGCGATCCAGCTCGTCACCCGCCTGCGGGAGACTCTGGGGGTCGAGTTGCCGCTGCGTGCCCTCTTCGACAGCCCGACCATCGCGCGGCTCGCGGAGCAGATCGCGGCCTTGCAGGGTCACGGGCCGGCGCTGCCGGTCCCGTCCGCCCTGCCGCGGGTGGTCGCGGAGCCAGAGCGCCTGGGGGAGCCGTTCCCCCTCACCGACCTCCAGCAGGCCTACTGGCTGGGACAGAGGGCCGACTTCGACCTCGGCGGCGTCTCGGCGCACATCTACGAGGAGCTGGAGGTCCCGGACCTCGACGTGGAGCGCTTCGAGAGCGCCTGGCGCCGGCTGATCGAGCGCCACCCCATGCTGCGCATGGTCGTGCTCCCCGATGGCCGCCAGCAGGTCCTCGCGTCCGTCCCCCCCTTCCAGGTCGAGATCCTCGATCTGCGGGGGCTGGAGGCGGAGCGGGCGGAGGCCGGCGCCGTCGCGCTCCGCGCCCGCATGGCGGAGCGGGGGCCGGACACCGGCAGTTGGCCGCTCTTCGAAGTCGCCCTGTCGCTCTTCGACGGCGGCGCGCGGATCCACGTCAGTCTGAGCCTGCTGGTGAGCGACGCCCTCAGCGGCCAGGTGCTCACGCGCGAGCTGATCCGCTTCTACGCCGACCCGCTGGCAGAGCTGCCACCGCTCGCGGTCACCTACCGCGACCTGGTGGTGGCGACGCGTGCTTTCGAAGAGTCGCAGGCGTTCCAGGAGAGCCTCGCCTACTGGCGGGAGCGCCTCCCAGGACTGCCGCCGGCTCCACTCCTGCCGGTCGCCGCGGAGAGCGTGCGGCGCGCCACCTTCGCCCGCCGCACCTGGGCACTGGAAAGCGAGGGCTGGACACGGCTCCAGGCGCGCGCCGCGCGGGCCGGCGTCACCCCGACGGTAGCCGTGCTCACCGTCTACTCCGAGGTCCTCGCGGCTTGGAGCAAGAGCCCGCGGTTCACGCTGAACATCCTGTACTTCAACCGGCCGCCGCTGCATCCGCAGATCGAGGAGATCGTGGGCAACTTCAGCTCGACCTTGCTGCTCGAGGTCGACGCCGGAGCCCGCGCGGGGTTCGAGGCACGGGCGCAGCGCCTCCAGGAGCGCCTCTGGCAGGACCTGGAGCACGGCCGCGTCTCCGGCGTCCGGATCCTGCGCGAGCTCCAGCGCCTCCACGGCGCCAACGCACGGCCGACCATGCCGGTGGTCTTCACCAGCGACCTCGGGTTGGTGAGGGCGGAGTCGGAGGCTCCGGCGGACGGCATGGTGGCCCACTCCTCCGGCGCTCTCCAGACGCCGCAGGTCTGGCTCGACCATCAGGTCTCGGAACGTAGCGGCCGGCTGGTGCTCAACTGGGACGTGGTGGAGGAGGTCTTCCCGCCAAGGGTCGTCGACGACATGTTCGGGGCCTACTGCCGTCTGGTCGCGGGGCTCGCGGAGGACGACGGGCTCTGGCGCGAGGCCCCGCCGCTGTTGACGCCCGCCGAGCAGCTCGCGCTCTTCGCGGAGGCCAACGCCACGGCCGAGCCCTACCAGGAGGCGCTGCTGCACGCGCCCTTCGAGGCTCAGGCGCGCGCCCGGCCGGAGGCACCCGCGGTCTTCGCTTCGGACCGCACGCTGACCTACGGCGAGCTCGTCCGCCTGTCCCGGCGTGTCGGGCGGCGTCTGCGCGATCTGGGAGCCCGGCCGGACACGCTGGTGGCCGTGGTGATGGAGAAGGGATGGGAGCAGATCGTCGCGGTCCTGGGGATCCTGCAGTCCGGCGCCGCCTATCTGCCGATCGACCCCTCCGTGCCGGGGGAGCGCCTGCGCTACCTGCTGGCCAGCGGTGAGGTCGTGGTCGCCCTGACGCAGCCCCGTTTCCTCGACGCTCTCGACTGGCCGGTGGAGGTCCGGCGTCTGGTGGTCGATCCAGAGGAGGGGGGAGAGGACGCACCCTTAGAAGCCTTGCAGAGGCCGGAGCACCTGGCCTACGTGATCTTCACCTCCGGCTCGACCGGCCAGCCCAAGGGAGTGGCGATCGAGCACCGGGCGGCCCTCAACACGGTCCTCGACGTCAACCGCCGCTTCGGGATCGGGGCGGACGACCGCGTCCTCGCCCTCTCCGCCCTGAACTTCGACCTCTCGGTCTGGGACGTGTTCGGTCTGCTCGCGGCGGGCGGCGCGATCGTCCTGCCCGAGGCGGAGGAGCTGCGCGAGCCGGCGCGGTGGGCGGAGCGGATGAGCGCGCACCGGGTCACGGTGTGGAACTCGGTCCCCGCCCTCCTGGAGATGCTGGTCGATCACCTGGAGGACGGAGGAGATCCCGCGCCCGCGGATCTGCGCCTGTCCCTGCTTTCTGGTGACTGGATCCCCTCCAGGCTGCCGGACCGTCTCCGCGCCCTCGTCCCGAGCGTCGAGCTGGTGAGCCTCGGCGGCGCCACCGAGGCCTCCATCTGGTCGATCCTCCATCCGATCGGGGAGGTCGACCCTCGCTGGACGAGCATCCCGTACGGCCGGCCGATGGCGAACCAGCGCTTCCACGTCCTCGGGGAGCGTCTGGAGCCGCGGCCGCTCTGGGTCCCGGGCGAGCTGTACATCGGCGGCATCGGCGTGGCTCGCGAGTACTGGCACGACGCGGAGCGCACCCGCGCCAGCTTCATCCAGCACCCGGAGACCGGGGAGCGCCTGTATCGCACGGGCGACCTGGGCCGCTGGCGGCCGGAGGGCACCATCGAGTTCCTCGGTCGCGAAGATCTCCAGGTCAAGGTTCAGGGATACCGGATCGAGCTGGGCGAGATCGAAGCGGCCCTGTCGCAACATCCGGAGGTACGTGCCTGCGTGGTCGCCGCACTCGGCGGTCAGCGGGCGAGCAAGCGCCTGGTCGCCTACGTGGTCGCCTCCAGTCCGGAGCCGGGTGGTGAGGAGCTGCGACAGTTTCTCGCCGGCAAGCTGCCGGCCTACATGGTGCCTTCGGCGTTCGTGGCCCTGGAGACCCTGCCCCTGACGCCCAACGGCAAGGTGGACCGCGGCGCCCTGCCCGAGCCGGAGCGGCTGGCCCGGCAGGACGCCCGCCGCATGCCGCCGCGCGACGAGTTGGAGGCGCGCCTCGCCTCGATCTGGGAGGACCTCCTCGGCATCGCTCCGGTCGGCGTCCACGACGATTTCTTCGACCTCGGAGGGCACTCGCTGGTGGCAGTCCGCCTCATGGCCCGCATCCGGGCGGGTTGGGAACAGGATCTGCCGATCTCGACCCTGTTCCAGGCGGGGACCATCGAAAGCCTGGCGGCGGTCCTGCGCCTCGCCGGGACCGGTGCCCCGGCGCGCTCTCCGCTGGTGGAGATCCGGCGGGGCGAGGGGACCCCCCTGTTCCTCGTCCACCCCGTGGGCGGAAGCGTGCTCTGCTACCGCGAGCTGGCCCGAGCTCTGGGCGGCACCGAGCCGGTCTGGGGCATCGAGGCGGAGGAAGCGACGGAGGCGCACAGTCTGGAGGGGATGGCCGCCGCGTACCTGCGGACCGTCCGCGAGGTCTGGCCGCACGGACCCTGGCGCCTCGGCGGCTGGTCGATGGGCGGCACCCTCGCCTTCGAGATGGCCCGGCAGCTCCGCCAGGCTGGAAGCGAGGTCGACCGCGTGCTCCTGATCGACCCCTCGGCCCCCGGAGCCGCCGGTCCGGTGGTGGTCGATGACGCGACCCTGGCGAGCTGGTTCGCGCACGATCTGGCCGGTCTCGCCGGAATCGATCTCGCCGGAACCGACCTGAAAGTCCGGCCGGAGGAGCTGCGCGGCCTGGAGCCCGCGGCCGAGGCGGAGCGTCTGCTGGAGCTGGCGCGGGAGGCCCGCGCCCTGCCGCCCGGTCTCGAAGCCGAAGAGGTCCGGCGGCGTCTGGACGTGTTCCGGCGCAATTACCAGGCGCTGCTGGCCTATTCTCCAAGCGATCTCTCGGTGGCAGGAGATGTTCCTCTGGCCCTCTTCGTGGCGGCGGACGGGACCTCGGACGTGGCGCCCTGGCAGACTCTGGCTCTCGGAAAGCTCGAGATCGACCGCATCCCCGGCGATCACTATTCGATCGTGCGCCCCCCCGCGGTCCAGGCCTTGGCGGCACGGCTGCGCGCCTGCCTCGACACGGTCGCGGTCACTCTCGAGGTGGGCCGGTGAGCCTCCTCACGCCGGCAGACTACCCGGCCGAGCTGGCTCTCCAGCCCCCGGCCCACCGCCGCTTCCTCGACTACGTCGGCCGGCATCCCGAGGGTCTCCGGCCGGAACCGTTCGCCGCCCTCGGAAAGCAGGACAACGCCTTTCTGAAGTCGGCGTTGCAGCCCTGGCCGGCTTTCATAGACCGCGAGCATGCGGAGAAGCTGGAGCGCGCCTCCGTCGACCTCTGCCGGATCATCAAGGCGCTCCCCGAGCGCATCTTCCAGAACGACCCGGAGGCGATCGCCGACTTCTACGGCCTCGACCACGATACCGCCCGCGTCGCCACCTCCTACATCGCCCGGGTGGGGCGGCTCCAGGAGACCACCGCCCGCGGGGACTTCATCGACACCCTCGACGGGTTCCGCTGCATCGAGCTGAACGTGGCCGGTAATCTCGGCGGCTTCGAGGTGCCCGTCTGGTTCGAGCGCTACGCGCGGATTCCCTATCTACAGGACTACTTTCGCGAAAGCGGCCTCCGCTTCCGGGTCACCGATTCCATGCGCGAGCTGTTCTCGCACGTGATCGACGGCGCGCTCCGGCTCAGCGCGGCCGGCGAGCCGGTGAGCGCCGTTCTGGGCACCGAGAAGGTCATGGCACGGGAGTGGACGGAGAAGCTCGCGGCCGTCTACGGCGAGGTCGCGGCGACTCGGGGGAGGCCAGGGCGATTCGCGGTCGCCCCCCCTTCCACCCTGATTGCGCGCGACGGCCGGATCTTCTACGGAGGCTGGGGAGCGGAGGAGCGGGTGAGCCTTCTCATCGAGGCCACGGGAGCCCTGACTCTTCCGGTGTTCGGTGCCGCCATGTCCGGAACGATCGACGTCCACGTCGGTCCCCCCTCGCGCCTGCTGAGCGACAAGCTCAACCTGGCCCTGCTCTCCGAAGCGGTGGAGACCGGTGATGAGTGGTTGACGGAGGAGGAACGGCGGACGGTTGAAGCGACCGTTCCCTGGACACGCCGGGTGGCCGAGGAGTTCGTCACGTGGCGCGGCGAGCGGGTCTATCTCCCCGACCTGCTGGTCTCCGAGCGGGAGCGGCTGATTCTCAAGCTCGGCTACTCGCTGGGCGGTCGCGATGTCTACTCCGGCCGCGGGCATTCGGCCGCGGGTTGGAGCGAGGTCCTGCGGACCGCTCTCGGCCAGGGAGGGTGGGTGGTCCAGGAGCTCCAGACCTCCCGTCCCTACCTCTTCCAAGGGCCGGAGGGCGGCTGCATGCCGCACGACGTGACCTGGGGGCCGTTCGTCTGCGGCGACCGCTACTGCGGCTGTTTCCTGCGCCTTCAGCCGAGTGGCGGCTCCGGGATCATCAACGTCGGCCGCGGCGCCACCCAGGGGCTTTTTCTGGACGTCGAGAGCCCCCTCGAGAGGAACACCGGGAGCTGATTCATCCTCTACGCAGTGCGATCACCGGCTCGACCCGCGTCGCGCGCCGGGCGGGAACCAGGTTGGCCGCCAAGGCGACCACCGCGAGGAACAGGGGGACCGCCATGAAGGTCAACGGATCGCGCGCCTCGACGCCGTAGAGGAGCCCGGCCAGTCCGCGCGTCAACCAGAAGGCGGCCACCAGGCCCACCACCAGGCCGGCGAGCACCACTGACATCCCCTGGGTCACGACCATGCGGAGCACCTCGCCGCGCCGGGCCCCCAGGGCCATGCGGATGCCGATCTCGTGGGTCCGTTCGGCGACCGTATAGGCGACCACGCCGTAGATGCCCACCGCGGCGAGGAGCGCCGCCAGTACCGCGAAGACCGACATCAGCGCCATTGTGAAGCGCGGCCCGGCAAGCGAGGCCGACAGGCGCTGTTCCATGGTCTTCACGTCCGACACCGGCTGGTCCTTGCTCACCTCCCGGATCGCGGCGCGCACCGAGCCGGCGACGCTCAGGGGGTCCGCGGACGCGGTCCGCACCACCAGGTACTGGGCGCGCTCGATCCTGCGGAGCTGCGGGAAGTAGACGACGCCGCGCGGCTCGGCATCGAGCCCCATCTGCTTGACCTCGCCCACGACGCCCACCACGGTGATCCACGGAGATGGGTTTTCCTCGGTCGGCGGCCCCATCTTGAACCGCTTGCCGACCGCCTCCTGCTCCGGCCACAGGCGCTGCGCGCTCACCTCGTCGAGAACCGCCATGGGGAAGGCCTTCTCGTCGTCGGCGGCGGTGAATCCCCGGCCGGCGCGGAGCGGGATCCCCATGGTCCGGAAGTACCGGTGATCCACGGCGCGGATGTCCGGTTCCGGCAGCGATTGGCCAGGGGAGAACGGCTGCCCCTCGGCCCCCACCGTGGCCGAGCGGTTCTCGGCGCCGCTGAACGGCAGGTACGAAATCGAGCTGGCCCCCTCCACCCCCGGCACGGCCGCGATGCGGTCGAGCAGCCGGTCATAGAACTGGGCCACCTGGCGGTCCTCGGCATAGGTGGCCCGCGGCAGCGACAGCCCCAGGGTCAGCAGGCGCTCGGCCTGAAAGCCGGGGGAGACCTGGCTGAGCCGGGAGAAGCTCCGGATCACCAGGGCGGCGCCGATGAGCAGGAGCAGGGCCAGAGAGACCTCGGCGCCGACCAGCACGCGGCGGAAACGGCGCGCGCCACGGCTGGCGGTCGCCTTGCCGCTCCCCTCCTTGAGCGTCGCCTGCAGGTCCGGACGCAAGGCCTTGACCACCGGCACCAGGCCGAGGGCGAGGCCGGTCAGCAGGGTCAGCCCCAGCGCGAAGATCACGATCCTGGCGTCGAGCCCGATCTCCTGGGCGCGGGGCACGGCCTCGGGGTCGATCCGCAGCAGCGCGGCGAGCCCCCAGTGGGCGGCGAGCAGCCCGAGCGCCCCGCCAGCCAGGGCGAGGAGCAGGGTTTCGGAGAAGGAGTGGCGGATCAGCCGCCCCCGGTTGGCGCCCAGGGAGACGCGGATCGCCACCTCCCGCTCCTGCGTCTGCGCCCGCACCAGCAGCAGGTTCGCCACGTTGACGCAGGCGATGAGCAGC
>WUUC01119766.1_pt1 | contig 36537 bp, 47 predicted proteins | sample 6278441 | NCBI WGS metagenome assembly WUUC01 (sample SAMN13675441, study PRJNA597444) | soil metagenome | isolation source: soil | place: USA: Washington | collected 2017-10
AGTAGGCAGCCGCCACCATCGATTTGCCGGATCCCACACCACCCCACAAGATCGAGCCGTTCTTCAGCTTTGCTAGGGCTTCTTTCTGGTGGGAGCGCAGTTCCGTCAAGTTCTTCTCCTTTCCTGTTCTCGCCCCAGCTTCCACAATTGGGACACATACCTTGGGTGACGCTGTTGTTGTAGAACAAAATCACATAGCAGGTGGCGTATGGACATCTAACAACGAAGTCCATTACTTCTCCTCCCACTGCTTCTTGGCAGCGTTCCACACCTTCTGTGTAGCCTTGTTCATCGAAGCGACGTCCTCGGCACTCTCCTTCTTCTCGAGCTCCTTCAACATCTCCTCGTAATTCTCGGGGGTGATTTCGTCGCTCATCGCCCCTCCCTAAGCACGTAACGAAGGTGCTCCACCTCAAACTTGGCGAGATCGCCACAGCGTGGGCAGACGCCGGCTTGCGCGTCGAAGAAGAACACCTTACACATGATGTTCAAACAGGTCCATAGCTGTGGCGGATTGGGAGTCCTGGTCTCGATTCTGATGTCAGTCATTAGTCCTCCAACTTGTAGTAGACGTCCTTCACGAGAAACCCCACGGCCGTACACTCCGGGCACTCCAACTCCGGGTTGGTGGGAGTGAAGAGCACGATCAGACACTGCTTGTTGATGCAGGTGTAGACTTTCAAACCACCTTGAATTGCGTGTACGAAGTGCATCTCAACCTCCGTTTAATTTACAACAAGTAAAAGGGCGGAGACCCCCGAAGGAGCCTCCGCCCTCTCTACCCAACCGGCGCGTGTTACTGCCCTTGAGTGTTTATCCCATCATCTCTACGGTCCTGGGGGGGACTCTGGTGATAGGTACTCGGTAACCGGTTGGAAGTTTTACTTCTCCTTGCCGTTGATGAATGTACGACCGTTGTTGTCGCACTTCTTTCCATCGATGGCGCAGATGTTCTGGTAGCTTCAGCTCCCCGAGCAGGTCTTGTAGACCCAGCCACCGCTACCGTTGTTGGCAGACGCGTCCCACGTCTGGTACTTGTGCTCCTCGCCGGACTTCGCCTGCGGGACCATCGTCTGACAGCGTCCGAAGCCGGGGCATCTCACGGTGCCGCCCCCGCCGAAGTTCTCCTTGGTGATGTCGTTACCCATGTCTCTCCTCACGTGATGTGCTTGTCGAGCAAACAGTCGTAGTTGTGCCCGTACTCTACACCGGGCAGGTTCTTACTCTCCACGATCAGACCATCGCAGAGTTTGCAGATGTAGCCCGACTTAGGAGTTGTTTCCCCTGGTGCCGGATTCGTCGGCAGGTTGCGTCTCCTCCGCCTGCTCACTGAGATCCCCCTTGATGGTTTCCTTCGCGGGCTCCTTGACCGGCAGCGGCGACACCTCGGTCGCGTAGGCCCACTCACGATCCCCGGCCGTACGCTCCAACCATACTCGCCGGTTGGATTCCTCGAAGCCGACGAGCCGCATTGCCTCACCCGAGGAATCGTGCAAAACCATGGCGCCGAGCTCCAGGCTGAGAATTCTCTCGTACGCGTCCTGCGCCGAGAGATCGACCGTGACCAAATCCGCACGCCACCACTGGAAACCACCGTCGCCGAAGTCGACCAGAACCGACAGGTTGTTCGTGTTGTAGCTTGCGATCCTGCCAGTCTCAGTCATGTTCTCGACGTTGACCAGAGTGCCGATACCACCGTTGCTGAGAGCTCGGTAGGCGCCCTTGATGAAGTCGAGAGCCGTTGCGTCGTTGATGGCGCCCTTCACCGACTGCCAACCCTGTGGGATGAGAGCCGTCGACCCTTCGGTCTTCCTTCCCGTACCGATCCCCAACGCGTCGGCCAGAGCAGACGCTCGCGCCTTCCTCTCCTCCAGAGAGAACTCGTCGACGATGCCACCGAACAGAGCCGCGGTTGCTTCCGAGTCCTTGGCCGCGTAGTCGGTCATCGCGGCCTCCTCCTTCTCGCTCTGTTCCCAACCCAGGTTGGCGCGCACCTCATCCGGGACGAGCAAGTGCACCGGGTACTCGTGGAAGGACTCGAAGGTGTTCTGGAAGATGTCGTTGCGGAACAGGTGAATCTCGTTCCGCAAGGGCACAATCCAGTATCCCGGCTGGACGTGCAGCGTCACGCTGTCGGCGTCGTATCGCTCACACAGGATCGCGAAGTACGGCTCAACTCCACTGGGACTGAAGATCTCCGCGTCGAACTCCAGGGCCAGCTGACCTACGTTCTCCGGAGTGACCAGGATCGCCTGAGTGACGATCTTCTTCGGTTCGTACGTGAACTTCTGGAGATTGAAGTGCGAGAGGTCGACGGTTTCGGCGTTGAAGGTCCTCGGCATGGTCGTTCTTCTTTCGTTCAGGGGGATTATTTCGTACTAGGGGAAACTAGATCGACGACTCGAGCGAACTCGTGTCCGGCAGGTCCACCGTCTGCGGCGGCTCGGTCATGCCCCCGGGGTGGGTGCTGTACTGCTCGGTCGCAGCCTGCAGCGGAGAGGTACCGCGGTACACCGGCACTCGCGACTTCTGGAACATCTCGCGGAACACCGCGGGCTTGTAGACCCGGAAGCTCCCGTTGTACTCGGCGATGAAGTGACCGAGGTTGGCGACGAAGGTCTTGCTCTTCGCCGCGCCCTGACCCTGGATCTTCACGACCGGCAACTTCATGGTGGTGCCGAGGACCTTGGCCGTCACCTGCTCGACCGTACCCTTGCACCAGGCCGCAACCTCCCCCACGTTGTCCAGCGTCAGCTCGACTGCGTTGACGGTGAAGGGCTTGCGGTCGTACTTCGTGGTCTCCATCGTTCCCTCAATTTCGTTTCGTTGGACGACTGTCAGATCTTGAAAACTTCGAAACTTCCGTCTTGCATTCGGACGATCGTGTCGCCCAAGGACGCCCGCTTGGCCCCGTCCCTGTATGGGACATTTACCCCGGGGGAGGTATCCCCGTGATCAAGAGCATTGTGCTCCGTCACGGGGATACCACCACACCAGTCAGCGAGCTCTTGTGCGTTGTTCGCGGTCAGAACTCTCGCTTCGATGTCCATCACTACTCCGAGTTCACCCGGTACAGCAGGTCGAACATCGGCGCCTTCACCTTGCCGAGGTTGCCCTCGTTGATGATGTAGACGTAGTCCTCGAACTCGACGTCGAGAATGAGGTCATTGACGCGATAGATGAAGACGCGCTTCATCCAGTCGATGTACTCGGCGTGGTCGTTCGGACCGATGTTGAGGTTGATCCAGTCCAGCACGTCCAGGAGATCCTGCTCGTTGCCCGCGAACTGAAGAGCCTCGATGGTCTGAGGCGGGTCGAAGACGTACTCGGTCATGTTGCACCCTCGATCTCGTAGGTCTCCTCGACGACCTCGCCGTCGATGTAGTCCGTTCGGCGACTGGGGGTGATCTGGAGCTGCTTGTTCTGCTCGACCCAGTTCGTCCACTTGTCCTGGAGGTAGTCCTCCGCGATCCGCACGAACAGCGTGTGCAGGTACGCCTTGACTCCACTCTTGCCGTTGACACTCCACTCGTAGGGGTGCAACGTGCAGTCGGCCTCCTCGATGTCGGCCCAGTCCAGCAACTCGACCTCGTCCTCAGTGAGATAGCTGATACCTCGACTGGTGACCATCGCGACCTTGGGCGGTCTCGTCTTGTAGCTCACGGCGACCTGGATGTACGGCTGATCTTCGCCGTCGTCCCGATCCTTCAGGAACTTGACGTTCCAACCGTCATCGAGAAGTTGCTGCGCGAGAGCAGGCTCGAGCAGGATAGCGAAGTTCTTGTCACCGGCGCGGTTGTAGACACCCTCCTTGCCGGCGAAGTTGCGGAAGGCGATCCGGATGTCTTCGATCGTCCGGTTACCGTCGTTCTTCGGCATCGGTCTCCTCGTCGTCTTCGTCCGAGTTCCAGTCGATGTCGCCGCGGTTGATGATGCGCTCGACATCCTCGCGGAGACCCTCGACCTGGGACTCCTCGCCCTTGTCGCGAGCCATCAGTCCTTGTCCTTGTCGATCGTCGTGCGCCGCCCCGTCTCGCCCTGCAGCGTGTTGATGTCGCCGACGAGCTCGTGGATGTCGCCGGCGGTCTGCTCGTCCTGCGTGGCGGCGCTGTCGTTGTCGCGGTGCTTCATGTCGTCCTCCTTGTTCTCCAGGGACTCGGCGAGCTCCTGGGTGATCTCCTGGTTCCTGCCGGTCGTACGAGCCTCGAGGATGCGCGCCGTCTCCATCAGGTCGACCATCGCGTCGACGTTGAACGGAAGCTCCTGCTGGTCCACGGACAGTTCGTGCGTGACGTTCCGCTCCTTGTAGAGAGACGCGAACTTGACGAAGTTCTCGTTGAACACCTTCTGGATGGCAGTCAACTCCCGCATGGTCGCGGCGAGTGAACCCAGGTGCCTGGCGATCTGACTTATCGCGGCGTCAGTCATGAAACGAACCTTTCGTACGATCCGAACTTGTTGATGGTCTTCTTGGCATCGTCCACCAGCTTCTCGAAGTAGCTGTAGTCGATGTCCTCGGGCAGGAAGTTCTCACCCTGAGCGACTTCGGTCTCTGCCCAGAGGTATCCCTTCGTGCCCGACACGGCGTAGCTCTTACCCTCGTGCACGCGCATCAGTTTCCCACCATGGCCGGACGCCTCCGTCACCGGTGTGAATCGACCGGTTCTGCCGACGAAGTGCGGCCCGCTCGGGAACTCCAGGACCATGTGTCCCTTGGCGACCTGTTTGGTCTCCGCGAGATCCTTCGGTTGGATGGGATCACCCGAGAACAGGGTCTTGAAGACGTACGGAACCTTGAACTGAGCACCCACCGCGGTCCAGTCAACGTCGTTGCCGTTGCTCGTCTTCGCGACGTAAACAGCATCGTTGACGAGACAGAACTTCTGATAGGTGTTCTCGTGCTCGAAGGTGTAGCCGTACTTCTGGCCGAAGTCGAAGATAAGATCAATGACTTCGTCGTCCGCGTTGGCGATCTTGACCGAGTCGGTCTTGATGTGCACGACCTTGTAGCCGAGATCCTGCAGGTGGTGCTTGAGCTGCACCATGAACAACGCGCCGCGTTTGGCAGCGATGTTGTCCTTGTTGCGCTTGTCTCGGAACGGACTGTCGAACGTGGCCGAAGTCAAACCGTAGACGATGTTGATCACAATCTTCAGCGCGTAGGACAACTCCTTGGCCGAGCCCTCGTTCTTGAGGTATGGCGCCAACTTGCCGTCCAACATCGTGCGAGCTTCATCATACTTACCCCGCTTGATCGCAAGGCGAGCATCCATCAGATCCTTGAAGTTCTTCGTGTACTCGCCGAACATGTTGAGATGGATCAGCGAGGTGGGGTGCATCGACGCAATGTCGAGCAGCGCGACATTGTCGTACATGCCAGGCTCGGCATAGACATAGCCGCCTTCACCAACTTCCTCGCCCATGTAGGACGACGTGCCCATGTCGAATTCGTACCCGGGGAACTCCTCGGACAGGTCGGTGTAGACGAAGGAACGTTGAGGATTCCGATCGCCCTGGAAGATGATCTGTGCGGTGTGCTTCGCGGTCGGGTCGTTGACCGTGAGACCACTCAGCTCCGCCAGGATCTGCCTCGCGACGAAGTCCTGCTCCCTCTCTTCGAACGTGGCTTCCGTCGCCAACACATCGTTTACGCAGTACTCCACGACCTTGTCGACCAACTCCGGCGGGACTGGTTTGTCCCATGGGTGATCGAGCTCCATGTGTGGTAGGCCCAGCTCGATCTCAAACTTCTTGAGCGATTGTTTCTTGCTCGAGAAGTCCCAGATATCGGTGTACGACAGCGAGTAGGCCGCGGCGTAGGTGGCGTTGTTCTTGTTGCCGATCAGCCGCTGACTGAGTTCGTAGAGCTGTCCGATGCTCAAGCCCATGTAGGCACCGTAGATGATGTGGTTGTCGTACCTACGATTGTTGAAGCCGACGAGCCTGAGCTTCAACAAACCCTCGACAGCCTTGGCGTCTGGGTTGACCATTCGGACGACTTCGTTGCTGCCCCGGTACTTCCAGCAGACGACGAACAGGTTTGGGAAAATCTCGACGTCGTAGAAAACCAGGGGTTGATCGATGTCGACTGGATCCCTGGGAGCTGGGATGGTCCCAGGAATCTCCTCACTCGAGAATCGCATTCGCTGAACGATCTTGAGACAGGCGAGGGCCTGGTTGGTGCTGTTGTTTGCGAACGCAATAACCTTTGGACGGAGGTCCGTGACGTCGTAGGAAAGTCCGGAAGCATACGCGTCCTCGAGAATTTTTGCGATAAAGTCAATCGACGGTTTCGTTCCTGGATGAATCTCCTTTTTGAAATTTCGTGCGATGAGATCACGAAGGCCTTTTTCGCTTTGGATCGTGTCTGCTGAGAGCACCTTGGCCTTCTCCTTGAGGGGTAGTCCACCCTTGATGGTGGCAATCGGAACGGCGTTGCATTTGCTGAGCCGTCGACGAAGAGCGGCCTTTCCAGAGAATACCTTGACTTCGATTCCCTCGGCGTACACGCGGGAGAGCTCAGAAACATCGCCATCGTACAGGTAGTGGAGATGAACACCTTGGCCGCTTTTAGATAGCTCGGCGTAAGTCGGCGGCCAATTCGATGCCGCCTCAAGGTTCCGGGAGAGTGCTTTCCCACCGTTTTCACCTTTCAGATCGAAATCAATCACTATATGATTCGTGGGAACACGAACGTAGTGTTCCTTGTGTGTATCTAATTCGTTTAGTCTACTCGTGACCTTGGACCACGGTAGTGACGGTATACCATCGTCCGTAGAATACTGCGCGAATTCATCACCCAACGTATTATCCAGAAGAGATACCTTGTCCTCGATGACAAGCGAGAACACTGTATCGTCCTTAATGGGTGTCTTGAATTTGTTGGCACTGAAACCTGAATAGTAGCTCCGTAGAACTTCACCATCAACCTCCGCTCGGTCCTTGAACTCATCGAAGTAGTTTCGCAACTCTTCGCGGAGTTTGTACTGAGGAAGAGGCTTTTCGATTCCGGTGGATCCGCAGTACTCCTTGTACATCTCGTACGCTTGCTTCAGCGTGACGCCGTCCTGGTACTTGAAGACGTCGTAGCTCGCCTCGATGAAGTTGAAAACAACGTCAGTCTGCAACATCATTTCGGTCGGACGATAGGAATTGTAGTAATTCCGACCAAGAGACCGGTACACCTGGAGACAGTGCGAAGCTATAGCGCCCAACTCGAAGTCGATCCGACTCGTCAACGTGTTGTACAGGTTTGACGGAATCGGGACACCGGTCGGGTGAATATCCACTAGCCGACGAATAATACCCGACTTGGCGTCCGAGATCTTCACAGGCTGGTTCGTGCCCATGAATAGGAGAGCATTTACACGGGCGGTGTAGCTCGGCTTGTACTTCTCGTTCATCCGCATGTTCTCGTGCGCGACGATCGAATTCAGCTTGGTGTTGTCGTCGATCTTTGAGAGATCGCCGTCGTGCTGAATCGCCACGAGAGGGTTTGCCTTGAAAGGCTCCATCGCGAAGTCCCGAGCGCCATTGCCCAACGCTTTCGCTTCGAATGTCGCTGTATAACCTTCGAAGAGCTTCTCGATGATCGAGATCACCGTGCCCTTGCCCGTACCGGGGCTCCCGTAGAAGACGAAGAATTTCTGGATCTTCTTCGAATCCCCAGAAATGATCGATCCAATCGCCCACTCGATTTTCCGCCTTTCTTCCACCGAGTAGAGCGTTCCTACCAACTCATCCCATGATGAGTAATCGCCTTCTTCTAGTGAATATGGTAGGCGCCTACTGACGTAGTCCGATCGCTTGGTTTCCTGGTTGGCAAACGTGAGATTCTCGTCAAGCTGGTGAAAGCTATCGCTCACGTTGGACACGAACATTCTGTAATTGATCCACGTCTTGCTGTTGAAATTCGACAGCGACTTTATGGATACGCGGGTATCCGGGTAGTTCTTGGCAGCGTACTCCCGCATTTCTTTGTCAACCAGACGACCAACATCATACTCGTCAGTTGACCACAGACCTGCTTCTTCGTCCCAGATGGCGTAGAACGAACGCCCACGCACCATCAAATCTTTGGAGCGACCTACCACAAAGCTAGGGGTTAGCGTCAGACCGCCGTCTTTCTTCTCGTCGATCTGCATGGTGTAGAAGTCCACGAAACCCCCTCACGAATCTTGTAGTAGGTATTCACTTAGTTGGTACCAGATCTCAGTCTTCCGTTGATCTCGACTAGCTTTACGCAAAGGGAAGAGACCACCTCTGCCGTTGCGGTCGTAGGTTCGCCAGATCACGGTCGATGTACGATCTTCTACTTCTTCATCCGAAAAGTTGCTTCGGTCGTTGAAACCCAGAAGCCCCAGGTTGTCAATGAGATGCCAGAACCATGCAGGGGACTCGCCCCCACCTTCGAAGGCCAACCTGCGTGACAGCCCTATCAACAACTCGAGAAACGAACAACCAAGAGAGAACCATGGAGAATCAGAACTCTGCCCTTCCGAGGCTGCCCACTCGGAACGCAGAGCTCTACCATCCTCAGCTCGATTGTCATCGTTCGGAACAAACCAGGCAAACTCCACACAGTAAAGTTTCCTGAACAAGTTCCAAAATGTTCTGGAGCTTTTCCGGGTCTTGACTTCCGCCACCTGACTGTAAAGCCATGTCAAGTATTGGTCGTCAAGAGTCCCGGCCGTCATCAGCCACCGCGAATTCTGGACCGCGGCGTCTCCATCGGGGTCTCGTCAACACCGAGCACATCGCGTGCGAACGAGCCCGGAGATTTGACGATCTCGAAATCCATGTCCAGGTTGGGGCTCCGGACATGGACCGTGTTCTCGTCACTCGACTCGTGGCCGAAGTTGACGATGAACTCGAGACCGACGGTTGCCTCGACCTCGTCGATCAGGTCGTCGTTCTCATCGCACAGCTTGGCGTCGACCTCGTAGTACGTCAACGTGGCCTGGATGTAGTCGCGCTCGTTCGCCATGAACTCCTCCTGGGAGATGACGAAAGGCTTCGTCTCATCTCGCTCGAAGACGTTCTGCGGCGGGAGCTCGACGTTCTCGACGACCTTCTCCGCCACCTTCTCGGCCAGCTCGTCGACCTTCTTGGCCGTCGTCTGCACGATCTTGTCGTAAGCGATCTTCTCCGCCCCCGAATGCTGGGTCAGCGGCGAAGCCGCCTCCTTCTCCGGGACGAGGTCAGCGACAGCCTCCTGCGGGCTGGTGTACTTCTTGCCGGGCGAGTTCTGGTAGTACACCCGCATGCTCGACATTTCCTGCTCGAGACGCTTGTCGAACTGAACTGACAGCCGCTTCCACGCGACTATGTAACCCACACCGGCGCCGATGCAACCGCTGGAAGCGATCACCCCAAACAGGGTTGGCTTCGCGATGATCATGCCGGCCCACCGATCTTGTCGAAGATCGTCCCATCGACGTTGAAGTCGAGCAGGATGGACGCCTCCAAACCGTTGACGAAGTCGCGCACGTTCGGGTTCTTGTCGTCGGAGAAGATTCCGAAGTCGACGTACTGGTCCCCGCCCTTCGGACCGTGCAGCCAGCCCACGACCGCGCCGGCACCACTGCGCTCCATACCGAGCATGTCGTAGACCTCGTTCAGGAACAGGTGACCGCGCGCCTGCAACAGGTGGTTGGCGTAGTTCTGCTGCGCCTGCAGGAAGATCCGGTTGTACTCCGGCTGGGGCTTCCAGAGATCTCCGCAGGTCTGGTCGAAGAACCGCGCGTAGCCGGATGGGCTGTCCGTGCTCACACCCTGCTTCTTGACGGTCTTCTTCTTACCGTCCGTACCCTCGACGACCTCCTCGACGGTGCGGGTGCCATGCCGGAACTTCTCGTCCTGCTCGGCACCGAGCTCCTCGGTGACCCGCTCGCGGTACTTCGCGAACGCCTGGTCCACCGACGCGTAGGCCGCGGTGAGAGATGCGTTCCGTCGGTTGAGCGTGACGTGCGACCCGGTGAGCAGACCGACCGAAATCATCGCCAGGCCAGCCGCGGGCGCGTACAGCTTGGAGACGGTCAGGATGGTCTTGACCTTGATGACCGTCTGATCCTTGCTGTACTGCTTGTCGTCGTACGCGCGATCGTGGCCGACGCCGACGCCCTGGGTGAACTCTTCGTGCCGGAGCTCGGATCGTTCCTTCAACTCCTCCAACGGGAGCAAAGTCTCGCTCAGCTTCAGTGTGGCGCGGCAGGCCAACACGGTGGAGGCCAGGCCGGTTGCGACACCGCCGGCGAACATGACCTGAGGGGAATTCTTCTTGAGGTGAAGCAGCTGACGCCCGAACTTGAGCGACACCGCGGTCGGAATGAATTTCATCACGCCTACTTCCTAGTCCAGTGGTTGTGGTTTGGGGAACTCGAGAATGTATCCGTCGCGGACCTTGACGATGCGTGATCCGTGTAGGTCGGTCCAACCCCACTTCTGGTCCACATGGGATGAGGACCAGTCGATCAGGGCGTAAAGGTCGGCGATTGACACGCTCTCGTATCTGCCGAGCAGGTCGTACATGCGATCGATCACGACTTCTGCTTCCAGCCGAGTGGCTAGCAGAATATCGTTGATCGACTCCTTACGAAGAGACGCTGTCGGCTCACGTTCTTCGCGCACCTGGCGCCCGAGGGGGTTGTTGCCCCGGGAGTAGCGCGTGTAGTTGGTTGGGCCGGGACCCATGGTTGGTCGAGATCCCAGGCGCCGCCCGGGACGGGAGTCGCCGTAGATCATGCGTTCGATGCTCTGCGTGGCTGCGTCCGTGATCAGATCCTTGACCTGCGGCACAAGCACATCCATCACGATGTAGTGCACGACGCTCTTCGAGTCGCCGCCAATCAGAACGTCCTTGAACCGCCGACCCAACGACTTCTTGCGTTGGATGGCCTCGTTCGAGACGACTGACTCAACCTTCTTCGGATCCGGCTCCTGTGGTGGAGATGTTCTGGAATTAGAGGGAAAGTCTGTCATGACACCCTATTCTAAAATCGAAAACCTAAAGCCCTTGTAGGGGCTTTTTGGTTTGATTGGTATCAGTTGGACTTGCGGTTCTTGATGTGCTTGTTCCAGAAGGCGACAGCCTCGTCGATCTTGCGGTCGGTGTAGTCCGAAGTGGTCTCGCTGACGGCGTAACCGATCGCAACGCTCGCACTCCCAACGGTTACCTTCTGGTAAACGCTGTCGGTGGTGACGTTGTTCTCGATGACGCCCGCGACGATCTTCGTCGTACCGATCGCAACGATCGACGTGACAATCTTCTTGGCGGCAGCAATCTTGTTCATGCTTGTCTCCTTTGATGGGGTCTCATTATAGCCCCTGTAATTCTTGCGAATTACCGAGCGAGATAGTCCGCCACGGTGTACCTCTTCAACAATTTCCCGTCATACACATCCAATTCCGGAAGAATTTCTTCCGGAAGAGACATCAGATATTTTTTGACGTTTTCGGGGATGCTGTTGTAGATCACCGTTCGTTCGATGAGTACGGCATCAAGAAACATTTCGTTCCCTTCAAGTTTAAGGTGTGGGGCACATTTCTGTTCGTCAGCTGTCGTTTTAAAGTTTGGCGTCTGGAATAGAGAGGAGACCGGTCCTCTGTTTGCACCAGAGGCTCTCTCGCCAAACCCCCACACGACTGGTCAGTCCTGCTTGTTGATCCGCAGCCTGAACGCCTCCTGGAGCTCCGCGGGACTCATGTCCTGCAGTTCCTTCGGCGTCGGGTTGCGGTTCTCCTTCTGGTACGCCGGTCGCTTGTCCTCGAGGTCCTCGACCAGCGGGTCGGCGCCGAACGGATCGGGCAGATCGTTACCGTCGGCGACCTTGCTGATCTCTTTCTTCAGGTCCTCCTGCATCTTCTTGGGCAGGAGGTTGCCGATGAATTCGGTCGCCATCACCGGATTCTGCAGAAGCTCGAAGAGCAGCTCGTCGTAAGCCGGCGAGTCGAACAGCTCGGACTGCGCGGCCGCGTCCTTGATGAATCGCTCGCCGTCGGGCGAACGAACGCCGGCGCAGGCACGCAGGATGTCCTCGAACTCCTCCAGGATCCTCTTGTTGTCCTTCGAGGACATGATGGACTTGATGCGGTCCTGGAACGAACCGTCGACGGCCATCCGCATCAGATCGTTCTTCGACAGGTGGAAGTAGAAGTCCTTCTCGACCTCTTCGCCCGCGAAGTTGGTGTACTTGATGGTCTTCTTGAACATTGCTCTCCCTACGAGCAGCGATCGAACCCGGCGATCGGATTCTTGTTGAACATGATGGAAATGGCTGGTCGGTTGTCCGAGGTGAGGGTGGCACTGAAGATGACCTCAAGCAGCTCGTCGCTGTTCCAACCGACCTCGTCGGAGTAGATCGTTCGTTCGAGACCGATCTTCTCGTAGAACTCCGTGAGTGACGCGTAGTAGTGGTTGTTGACCTGGTGGTTGATCTCGTTGACGGCCTTACGAACCGACTCCACGTCGTTCTTGAAGTATCGCCCCGACATCTCGTCGAAGAAGAGTACTTCCGAGCCCGTCACGATGATCATGTCCGCGCCTGGCGTGCGGGACATCTTCTCCGCGGCGAGCTCGGCCCGCATTTTCTCCTCGGGCTTCTTGCCGAGGGTCTGCAGTACCTTCTCGCGATATTCCTCCGACATCTTCTCGGAGAGTTTGAAAGCAGCTGTGATAGCTGCCGCCCTCCTCGAGCCGATCGAGTTGGCCATGATGATCGAAGTGATAGTCGCAGAAAGAACAAACGCGGCCGGAACGTAGTAGCGCCAGGTTTCCTGGATGTTGGCCTTGGTGCTGTTCATGCCGTCGGGATCGTTGGTTTCCAACCAGAGCGCGGATGAATATGCAGCTCTCCCAGTCAGTACAGCACTAGTCACGACACCCACCACCCCGAGACCGGTCAGAATCCCGGGGGAGTTATCGATGACGAATTTTTCAGCGGTTCTCAGAACCGTTCTCAATGTCATATCGTACCTTCTCCATTTCGTTGAACAGAACGTCGTCCTTACGATCTTGATCGATCTGTTCGTGTCTGGCACGATTCATCTCGGCAACGTACGCAATGACCTCCTTGGTCGAAGCGCCGCGCACGAGAAGGATTCGCCAGTCGCCCGTGTCGCGAATCAGCTCAACTGTGTGAGTTTTCTTCGCCAGCACGAAATGCACGATGGTGGCAGCGAGAATGCCTGCCAGAATGCCCCACAGGGTCTCAGACACGGTTCAACACCACCGGTTTGGTCATGCCGCGCATCTTGAAGTCGAACTTGATGGTGTCCTGCTGGACGACGAAGTCCTTCGAGGTCGCGTTGGACAGCACGAGATCGTTCGTCTCCACGAGGTTGGATGTGATCGTTGTTCCGGGCGCCTCGACGGTCTTGAACGAGCCGACCCAGTAGGTCATCGACGTACCGTCCGCGACGACGAGCTTGATGTCGATCGTGTTGCTTTCGATCTTCGCGACGAACTTGGTTCCGTTGTTCTCCGCGGACCACTCACCGAGCAGGTCGACCATGGGAAGCTCCACGCCCGCGTTCGGGGGCTCGTTGTTGACGGTGGGCGCCGAGGTCGCGTTGGTCTGGACGGTGGGGTCGTCGCCACCGAGTGCCCAGGCTGCGACACCCATGCCACCACCGATGCAGACGGCGAGCGCGATGAGCGTGAAGACAACGTTCCAGCCGATACCGCGGTTGAAGTTCGAGCGTCGAGACATTTTCTTTCTCCTTTAATGTTTTTCTTACAGGGTCAGCTGTCGAGTTCCCAGTTGTCTTGCGGCCAGGTGTTCTTGTCAATGACGGAGATGTCCAGCTCAGCAACCCCTCCGGAGTCCACACTCGCGACGGTGTGTTCGAAGCGACCGGGGGTGGTGGGGCAGACGTACTCGATACCTCCGTAGCTGGGAGGGTTACCGAACTCGCGCCGAAAAGACTTTCCCTCGGCTAATCCCTGCTTGACCTCATCGATATCGTACGTCGTCACTTTCGTTCTCCTTCAAATTCGATTCGTGGGTGAGACCCCTACGAAAACCTAAAGCCCTTGTAGGGGCTTTTCGGTTTGGTGGTGCTACTTGATCTTGGCCTTGGCGGCAATCACTGCAACATCGCAGATGGTGGTCAGCACTCGGTTCGCGGCGATCACAGCTCCGACGGCGCCGATCGTCTTGATCGTGTACTCCGTTGCGATCTTAGCGATCTCAGCGGGGTCTACGGTCTTGACGTCGACGCTGTCTTCGGTGTTCGTCTCGTTCTTGGTGTTGACCATCTTCACCTGGATAGCGCGGTTCTTGAACATGGCTTCTCCTTCAGTAGGGTCTCATTATAAGCCATGTAATTCTTGCGAATTCGAAAACCTAAACCACTTGTAGTGGTCGAGGTTTGATGATCTAGAGGGAATATCACTCGGACATGTTGAGGTTGTCTTCGTTGATCGCCTTGGTGACGAACGTCAGGGCAACGGTCGCGGCACAGCCGACGGCTACACACGCAACAGCCTTGATGAGGGCTTTGCGGTTGTAGTCGGCGACGGGGTCGGTCTCGTTTTCCTTTCGGGTCTTCCTGAGCGAACGGTCGAAGGCAACATCGAAGATGCGGCTCATGATTGTTCCTTTCATAGGGGTCTCATTATAGCCCTTGTAAAACGTGCGAATTTGCGCAGGCAAAATTTAAACCCCATGTAAATATCTCGAAAAACCATACGACGTGTAGGGGTTAGCTACACGCCGCATGGCTTCGAGTCTTCGTAGGTCTCGTGTCAGACGACCTTGCGGAGCAATCCGAACGCCTTCGAGGCGATCACGTGCGCTCGTTCATGGTTCATGAGCACGGCGAGTCCGGCGATGTGCGTGCCGACGGTCACCCAGGTGTCCTTGCTGATCTTGTCCGGCTTGTCGCGGAGTTCGATCAGCTTGGTCAGCTGGTTGGCCATCGTCTTGTAATCGTCGGAGTAGTCGTTCTCCCGATCCATGAAGTCGAGCAACTGCGTGATCTGCTGGTCGATGCGAGCAGAAATTGCGTCTTCGGTCTTCTTGAACATGGGTAATCCTTTCGTTGGTCTCATTATTACCCATGTATTTCTTGCGAATTACAAGACCTGCTGCTCCCGCCGAACGTCGAAGACGGCCTTCTTGTGCGCGTCCAGGATGAACGGATCCTGGTACGCAACGATGGTCGTCTCGATGACCATACCCTCGGGGTCCTGCTTGACCACGAATTCGCCGATGGACTTCTCACCGACCACACCGTACGCGTCGTTCAGGTAGTTCTTCGAGCTCTTGTTGAGCAGCAGGCCGAGGAAAGTGTCCACGACTGTGATGGAACCGACCACCTGCTCGACCGCGGGGAAATGCCAGATCTGGCCCAGGCCGAAGTACAGCGCCGCCAAACCCGGCAGTAGGACCAACGCCACCCACTTGAGTAGGTTGTAGGCGCCGTTGTTGAGAGTGAAACCGTTCGTCTCCATCAGGCTGAGTCTTTCTGTTCCAGGCGGGCTACGTGCCTCCGCAGTGTCTGTATCTGTTCTTGTTGTTCGCCGTGCTCTTGCCGGAGTTTGTTCAAATCAGTCTGCAAAGTGCGAATCCGAGCTTCCAGGTTCGCATTCTCTTTGCGCAACTCATCGATTTCTCGATCCTGATGCTCGATCGTGTCGACATCCATTTTTCGAGCTCGCTGGTACGCCTCGGTCTCAGCTTGAATTTTGTCGCTCGTTACAGAAGCGTTTGCGTTCAGTTCTGCGGCTTTGCTGACTGCTCGCGCCGAAAATATGGCACCAGCCAACGTCACGAGAGCAACAACAATGAGGGCCCAATCAGACCCGTCCATGCGTCACCGCCGTCCTGTCAGGGTTGAGCAAACCAGAGATCCCCCACCACAGGAACGCAAGACACCCCCAAAGAAATACCTGACTGCTGTTGGAGGACGGTGAGTCCATGAACAGAATGCCCATCAGATATGTGGAAGCCCACCCAGCTGACAGACTCGTAAGGACAATATATCCCCACGTTTCAGTTAGCGGAGGCCACCTGGATGAGAGAATCGTCAGCAAGCCTGCAAATACGAACACGCTTCCCCAAAAGGGCAACGGTGCAACTTGCAAGATCACTTTCAATGCACGCTCTCGCCCCGGGGTGGATTCCGTGAGGATGTACTGAATGCCCACGAAAACATAAATTACGCCAGCCACCATCAAGATCAGGCTATGGCGTTTCCATGGCCGAAGACCCCAGAATCGCTGTTTCATCGAACGAACCTCGGGGTTATCCACTTCCCCGCTACTTTCACCCACGGTTGCGCCACCTTCCACTCACCGTCTACTCGTACATATGGGACTGCTCGAAACCATGTGTTCCCCACAAGCACAAGAGCTCCGGCTATCAGAGTGGCGGAAGTCCTTGCGGACCAGTTTCCCCACCCAACCGCATTCCTACTTCTCGCCCAGAAATAGTAAGTCTGTCCTGGGTCCAAATCGGTGATACCGTCCGGACTCAGCGGAGCACTTACAAAATCTGTTGGATTGCTCGGATTCTTTCCATATCCGATCTGACTTTCCAGAATCGGCGTGCCACCATTACCTCGGTTCGTAAACTGTACGAATGCCGAGATTTGCGTCATGGTAATAACAATCGGCGCACTGGGTGCGTCCGGACCTCGCCATGTGGTGGCCTCGCGTCGGTTCGACCAAGGGCCCCAGCCGAGGGCATTTCTCCCTCGAGCCCAGAAATATGATCGTTGCCCGTTGAGGAAAGGGGAAACAATCGAGTCACCATCCGAGGTAACGGTGTATGTTGGACCAGATGATGAAGGTCCGTACCCAATCTGCCATTGCAGAATCGGCGAACCACCGTTTCCCATGCTGAAGAATATGACTCGGACTTCAGACGTAGAGATTGCCGTAGCTGATCTCAAGTTCGGCGCCGGAGGCACAGTTGAGCGCGTGATGTGCTGCACAAAACTGTACGTTGGGAAGCCAATGCCTGAGTCAAATATGGAGAAAGTGACGTTCTGATCTTGAGTGACCAGAACTTGGCCAAACTTCTGCCAATTTCCTCCCCGGAGCAATCTGAAGTTCAGCATTCCCGAACTTGCTCCGTTGGCGAAATATCCCCACGGTTGATCGTTGTTCCAAGTGGATGAACCGGTTTTGAACCAGAACTCCACCACACTCCCGGTGTCGCGGATCATCATGCTTCCGCCACCGATGTCAACGGTGTAATCAGCCATGAGTCACCTACAGGACCTTGAAGTAGATGTCTCCGTCCGTACCACCGGTGGGTTCGGCAGATCCAGAGGAGATACCAGCAGCCGCTCTGTAGCCGCCCTTGCCGCTGGGTATGAGTGCCTTGACCATCGCAATGAAGTCGCGGGTCCGATTGATCTCACGGGCACCGTACTTGACTTTCCCTTCTTCGGTATCGTCGGGAACCAAAGGGTACCCAGCAGCGGCCGCCGCATCACCAATTGCCACGGTTTCCTCCTCTCGTTACTGATTGCTCCAGTATTCTTCCGATCCCATTGCTTGCCACTCAACGTCGTATTTCCACGAGCGCCAAGTACCAGGGCTTGCGAACGAGTTTGTCGTGAATGCGGGGTAAGAACGAAAACCCGATGCATCCTCGGCAAATATCTGCTCCTCGACCCGCATGTAACCTGCGGCGCCGTTGTTTCCCCGAATCTCAATCAGGTCACCGAGGTAGTAATCACGTTCGTACACATACTGGCTGTACTGGTTGACTTCTCCCTCGAACACACCCAGTGGACGAGACTTAGCAAGCTCATCCACCCCAAGCTGATACAGGTAATCACCCAAATCAGCGATCTCCTCTGGGACCGACGTCACCACGTGTAGCTTCACACGGCGATGAATACCGGATACAGAGGGATCAACCGTCGAATCGACAACTTGCACGCTGTCGACGATGTCAACAGCCTCTTCGCCTTCTGGCGGTTCGTTCTTACGAATATAGAGCACACGCACGACGTTGAACGACTTCGAAGTGTCTGTCAACTCAGTCGTGTCCTGCAAGTTCTCCATGTCCGCGGAGAATATGACTGGGGGAAGTTCGGTTTGGCGTGTTGTACGATCGCTGCCCGCGTACACATTGAAGTACAGCGAAGCAATATCAGGATCCTTGTACAGACGGAACCCCAAGTCGTAAATATCCGCAAGCTCCTTGATTGCGGCATACAACGTCGTGGGTTTTTGAATCCAGTCGATCTCTTCTTCGGGCTCAGGGATTGTGTCCGACGGATAGATGCTCGGTCCGGTGTTGATGAACGGAATGATGTCCGCCATCGAAATCGTACCTTCCGAACAAATCTCATCGAACATCGCTCGCATAATGTCTCCGGGAGTGTAACCGTAAAACGTCCACACCGGAGAAATTGTCGAGCTATCAATCCTCTCAAGAGCGGGTCTGGCCTCGGTGATAGAGACCAAGTCATACGCTTTGATCCGAAGAACAGGCCCTCTTTCAAGATCAACTGTTTCTTCGACAGTTTCCACGCGCATTATTCGCTTGGATTCTTCGATGGACAAATATGTGTCGATGACGAACCGCAGACGGTTTGCGAGGGTGGAGGGGACGACCAGTTCCATGTCGCCCTTCTCCTTCCGCCGTTCCGTCCAAATCAGAGACACAAATTCATCCACGACATCAATTCGCCTAAGAAGTGTGTCCAGGATGAATACTTCCATCACAGTGCCCCGTACCTTGTGACGTACTCCAGCTCGTACGGAATCGGGTCGCCCGAGGCGTAAACACGGAAGTCATTCCGTCCCTCGAACAACTGAATCCATCCTGACTGAGGCGTACGTCCGTACAGAACAGAGCTAGACACGGTGTCTCTGATAAGAGTTATACCCTTGTTTCCTCGAATGGAGCTGATCACGAGCTGATCGCCGTCTTCGAGGTCGAGCGTGAAATCCAGCTGTTGCTGATCTCCCGCTTCGTTCATGTTGTAGATGGTGAATTCCGGCAGTGCGCGATTCACGTTCAGCGTGATCACGGTGCCCGTTTCCACGGTTCCGGGATATTCGATCTCCAAAACCGTATCGTCGTCGACGCTATTCTCCAACAACGTGATAATCCGAGGGTCGGTGAAGTCTGGCTGAAAACACATCACCGAGACGTTGACCTTGGGGTCTTGCTCGAACCTCGGACTCGTCATGCTTTCCACGTAGCCGACGATATCGACATACAAGCCAGACGCGAGATAAAACCTAAGCGATATCTGCGACTTCGGCATGAAATACTTGTACAAGTTCTGTCGGAGCGAGGAATACGTGTTCTCGTCGAAATCCGGATCGAGATCCAGTTTGAACACGATATTCCTCGGTCCGCGCTTGGCGCTCTGGTATTGTTCGCCATCCGCGTTTGCGTAGCTCGTCGAAACGAGATCCGCGTCGACAGGGTCCAGGCCGTCAATGTCGGCGACCTGGTACCCGCTGCCATCCTCTTCCATGTTCAGGGTGAGGACATTGCCTCGACGATTCTTCACATCAACTTTCGTCAGTTGCACTGCTCTCTCCCTTCACCTTCGAAATCAAGTTCTTGGTCTTGCGGTAAATATCCACATTGGACAGAGCCTTCGGCGAGTAGTTGTTCTGGGTGAAGTAAGTGTCCCCACCTGTTTCATCAGAACTATCGCCGTCCGTACGGTTCTGCTCGAATCCGGAATTCGCACTGCGAACGCCATTCACGGTGGCCGAGGCGTCGAACTCCTGCATCCCGAGAATATCCTCGATGCGAGCGGCTTCTTTCTTGACCTGCGAAAGATCAAGAACAGGCGAGATGGTCGGATCGAAGTCAATTAGATCCTTACCCAGGACCTTGCTCAACCCATCCAACGTCTTGCCCATGGCGCCGATCATATCTTCGCCCATATCCACTGTGGAGTCCACCGCGGTGGACGCGTTATCATCGATGCCCTTAGCCGCACCAAGGACTAGTTGCTTACCCAACCATGCCATCTTCTTGGACGGCGAGAAAATATCGAAGAAGCCCTTGATGCCTTCCCACATTTTCTTCGCCATATCGATAATCGCGTCGATGGCCTTCTTAACGAGCTGTCCGATGCCCCGAACAATACCCTCGATCAACGCCGTGGCAATGTCCCAACCCGCGTCGACAATTCGTTCGCCGCTGTTGCGAATCGCGTCCGCGATCGCCGAGATGAATTTGAACACCAAGTCGACCGCAGCGTTCACGATCTTTCCGATATTCCGACCGATTCCATCCAGGAATGCCACGATGATCCGAGCACCCTGGTCGACGACCTTGCCGATGTTGTCTGCGATGCCCCGCAGGAAACCGATCAAGATCTTCATACCAGCGTCGATCATCTTCGGAACTGCTCGAACGAGCGCATCCAGCATCTGAGTCAACATTGTGATCAGAGCTTGGACGATCTTCGGCGTGGCTTGAATGATGGCATCGAGGAACGCGTTCAGCACCGTCGTGATGGCTGCGAGAATCGCAGGACCTGATACAGCGATCACCTTCGCGAACGCCACCAGGCCCAGAGCAATTTGCTCCATCACATAAGGAATAAGGCCCACCAACCCGGCCACAATTCCTACGATTGCTGCTACCGCCCCTGCTCCCGCGGCCGCGAGGACCGAAAGACCAGTTGCGAACGCCAGTACACCCACACCTGCCGCGAGTACAGCAAGCCCCAAAAGGGCGATGCCCGCAGCGAGCGAGAATATAACCGGAGCCAGTGGTCCAAGAAGTAGACCAGCCAACCCGACAATCACAAAGACGCCCGCCAGTCCAGCAAGCCCCTTGATGATCTCTTCCCACGACATCTCACCCAATGTTGTGAGCACTGGCAATAGCAATCGCAGTGCAGCCGCAACGATTATGAGGGCGGCGGCTCCAGAGAGTGCGCCTTGCATGACTCGAAGGGAGCCAGCGATGAGAATCAGAGAAGCCGCAAGGACCGTCAGACCCTTAGCGATTTCCTCCCAACTCATACCCCCCATCTTTCCGAGAGCCTGCTGAATCAAGTTCAATGACGCAGCAACCACGAGCACAGCTGCGGCATTCATCAGAGAACCGCTCGGAACGAGGCGAAGCGCCAACGCAATAGAAATAAGAGCGCCAGCCATCACAGTAAGGCCGCGGGCAATCTCGTCCCATCGCAATCCGGACATCTTCGCGACGCCATCGGCGATCATCTGAAGCGATGCAGCGACGATCGCCAAGCCGGCGGCTTTGAGGACAGATCCCTCCGGAAGCAAATTCAGCGCTGCAGTTATCAACCCAAGCCCGACAGCGATGCCGGACATTCCTCGAGCTAGTTGCTCCCAGTTGAATTGAGTGAAGTCCTTGACGGCACTTGCGAGGATTTTCAGCCCCGTTGCCAGCAGAACAATCCCAATTCCCTGAGAAATACCACCCTTGTCAACGGCAGCAAGCTTCGTAAAGAGTGCTAGAGCACCGAGAAGTGTCCCAACACCGACCAGTCCCTTAGCAAGGGATTCCCAATCCATCTTTCCGAGTTCTTCGACCGACTCCACAAGAAGTCTGATCGCTGCGGCAAGAATAACCATTCCTGCTGCGGTTCGGATCATTCCAGATGTATTGGTACTCAGCCTGTTCGTAGCAGCCACGAGGGTTCGCAGAAGGATGGCTACAGCCAACAAACCTCGAGCAAGCACGCCCAGAGGAATCCCTGAAAGTTTCTCAACCGAGGAGGCCAGAATGCGCACTGCTGTCGCCAGCAATATCATTCCGGCAGCCATCACACCGACTTTAACTGCTTGTCCGGTTGTGCCGATCTTGCTGAATGCCAGGAATGCGATGCCCAACTGTGTGAACATAACGCCAATGGCAATCGAAGCACGAACCAGTCCAGCAGAATCGATACGAGAAAGACCAATAAGCGACAACGTCAAGATTCCGATCGCAACCGAAATCAACAACAAAGCTGCTGCATTCAGGCCATTCTGCATACTCTTCAAGGCGCCGGTGAGTCCATCAAGCGCGTCAATCACGCCATCAAACAGGCCTCCACCGCCACCCATGAAGTTGTCGAGGAAGCCAGTCAGGTTCCCAAGGAACTTCTTGATAATGAGGAAGAAACCAGCGAACAAGCCAGTCTGAACCCCACCGAGAAGCGTATCGAAATCGACACCACTGAAGAACCCTGCGATTCCGGCGCCAACATCTCTGCCCCAGTCAACAATCTTGTGAGCAGCATTCTGCAGCCAGTCCAATGCAGACTGGATCTTCGCCTGCAGTCTGGCCCAGGCGTTCTCTGCTTTCTCAGCAACTTCGGCCATGGGCTTGAGACTGTCAGTGACACCGTCGACAGCGCCAGTGGCTTCATCCGATTTGAAGCTGCTGAAGAGCTTGCCGATCCAACTGGCAAGCATTCTAACGAGATTGATCGGGATGGCGAGGATTCGCCCAAGGTATTCGAAGAACCTTGTGAAAGCGTTACCCTCCTTGATTGCCTGATGTAGCGCAACCAAGAAGTCGCCGATGTTACCGGTGAACTTCAAGAATCCGCCGGAGCCTTGTGTAAGGGCGCCGAACAGACTGAAGATGAATTTCACACCGGCTTTGATCAGTTCCCAGCCGATTCCCAAGATCGCAAAGAACCCTGCAAATGTCCTCCGGAGATTATTTGCAGTATCCTCTCCCAATTTGAGCCGCTCCATGAAGTCTCTGAAAGAGACTGTCATGTCGTAGAGCTGCTTGGCCGTCGTGGCCGGGAAGATCTGTCGGAACGCATCTCTGATGGGCTTAAGGACCGAGAGCAATGCCTTGAAAGCGTTTCCGATGCCCTCAATCAGTGCGTCGCGTCCGCCCAGGTCTTTCCAACCCTGCAAGAGGTTGTTTCGAGCTTCGGCAGAACGGGAAATCGCTCCACCGAGCACATCGTTAATACCCGTGAACAAAGTCTTGGCTTCATCGAAGTCACCGAAGACAATTTGCCAGGTCTTGGACCACCCTGAACTTACTGCTTCTTTCAGGGTGTCCATGAGCTGTGTCATGGTTTTGACTTTGGTAGCCGCGTTGGTCGCGGTCTCCGCCATCTCCATGATTCCGGCGATCTGCTGTTCGGTATAACCCATCGATTTCAGCTGATCGGCTGTGAGCTCACCAGTGAACTTACTGAGGGTCTCAGTCAAAATCTCGCTGGTGATCCAGCCTTCTTGCAGGCTGTTTCGGAATGACCCGCTCTTCGAGATGATGTCGTCGACTGCAACACCGTGGGTTCGCGCTGTCTCCATAAGCGAATTACGGAAGACTTCGCCACCCATGCCAGAGTTGACGACTGAGTTCCAGTCCTCCAGCGAAACTTTACCCGCGGACAACGCCTGCGAGAGCTGGTACATCGCTGTGGAAGCTTGTTGCGAATTGGAACCTGAAATTGCTGCCAGGTTAGCGATACCTTTGATGGCCTGGGTTGAAGTATCGAGATCGATACCCGCGGCCGTGAAGGTGCCGACATTCTTCGCCATCTCAGCGAAGTTGTAAATCGTTTGGTCGGAATAATGATTCAGTTCCTCAAGCGCACCGTTGACTTGGTTAAGTCCTTCGGCACCCTTCAGACCGGTGTTAGCCAGAACTGTCTGAATCGACCCGAGATTCGTTTCGTACTCTCTGAACCCGTCCATGACGGGATCGAGCGAGAGTCCTTTCGCGATCTGAAGGCCGGCGTCCACGACCTTGTTCACGATGTTCGTCAGTGCAGTTAGTGCAATAGCTTGGAGAGCAGTGAACCTGTTCGCCAAACCTGAGACTTGATTCTGAGCGCCAGCTGTCGAGAAATTGCCTACCGCACCACTAACTGCATTGAGGCCGGCGGTGCCACCTGTGAACTTCAACGCGTTGCTGAGCTGATCAAGCTGCTTCAAAGCTGCTGCGGCGCCAGGGCCGAAGGCAGCGTTGTCAAACTTGAGCGAAACAATTCGCTGGTCGATAGTTGTCATGCAGAGGTCACCGCCTTCCATACAGTGTTTGCGATTTCGTCAAATATCGGACGCATTGCTGGGTTGATGTAATCAACCCCTTGGACGAAACCGCCCGTACCAGTGCCGTGACCATACTGAATCATGACGGCGACAGGGTAACCAGTCTCAACATCCGAGTTAGTCCACGTGATCTTAGCGGAATTGCTCGAACGCTCGATTTGATAACCCCAAGAATTTGCGGCTAAGCCTGAATCCATCGGTGTGGCTGAAGACAGAGCTCGCACGCCTTTTTGGGCCTGCGATTCAAGGATTTTACCAACATCCAACTTCTCTATCTTCCGTAACCATGCCGCTGTTTTGTCGAACGAGCCGCTGGCTGACACGGAGACCACAAGACCTCCAAATATCAGTCGCCGATGCGAGTGATGCTGAAATCGTGGCGGTTACCACCGTTTCCGTCCGCCAAATCACCGAAACCGCCGACAGTCGCGTGGGATACCCCGAGAGATTCTCCGGCAGCGAGGCGCACACGACAAGAAATGTTGCCAACGCCCACCATGGACTGATTTGCAACCACGGAACCCCCAACAAGCGTGTTGTCAGCAACCATCTTGTTGATTCTCGTGTATGTGGTTCCCGAACCGTTCGAACTGATGAAGTTGGCGATAGCCAAGTACTCACCGTCTTTGGCGACGATGATTCGTCTTCCTGTGGGAAGTCCCGCACCAGGAACGCTGAACCATTCGTTATCCGGATTGTAAACATCGGGCGTGCCAGACGAGTCGATCTGGTCGTACGGAACGAAGACGTAAGTTCCGTTGATGTAACCAGTGCCGCCGGTGCGGACGGCTCTGATCTTTGGAAGCCTGCACTGCCGCTGACTGCTGATGGCGACGCAGACCCATTCATCCGTACCGATCTTAGTGACTCGAACGACACCGTAACCCGGAAAGACGTTCGGCACTCCACGGATCAAAACACCACCCGCACCAACGATCTTCGCCCCGCCGTTACCCGTAGCGCAGACATCGACAAAGGTGCCGACCGGAAAGGCCACCGAAGAGTTCAACGGCACCGTCATGGTCAGTTGTGTCGTCAGAACATTGTGGAATTGTGTCACCATGTTGCCTGCATCACCGGCCTGCAGTGTGCCGTTACCCGTGAGGTTTCGACTGATGGTGACTTGCCGAGACAGCGTGACTCCGGCGGCAACAGCTGCCGTCTGTTGGGCGAGAGGAGTCAGATCATCCGCGTCGACCGCGGTAGCTGCCTTCAAGTTGCCCTCGGCATCTCGCATCGCGATCTTGTCCGCGGTAGCTGCCGTCGAAGCGTCTGCCGCTTTGAGGAAACCGTCGGCGCTGATTCCCTCGAGAAGATCAGAGTTGGCCGCGGTACCCTCAAGGGGCAAATATCGGGAGTCAAATGCCGGGTCCAACTCAGACCAGGTATTGACACCGTTGCCGATCTTGATGATTCCAGAATCGGTGGTAACACCGAGCTCGCCTTCGGCCAAGACGTAATCCGAAGTCGTCCAGACCGCTTCGGTGGCACGCCTTTGCAGCATTCGTGTGCCGTCTGCCATTACAGCGCACCTCCATCAATGGTGTTTGTGTACAATGTGGCCGGACCACCCGCATCGTACGTGACGAATATCGGGGTGTATGGACTTCCCGCATCGTAAACGAGGTCCAAGTAGGAATCAAACATGAAGACGAGCTCTCCGGCATCGGGGAGAGATGGTTCTGTCTCGTCCGTGCCGTAAAGAATATCTTCGAGCTGAGTAAGAAGTTCTGTCGGGACATCCCGAGAATCAACCGTGTAATGTACTGACGGCCGAATGCCCTGAACGATTGTTCCTCGCCCAGTAACGCCCCAACTGAAGACCGTCGGTTCGTTTTGATCCGACAGAGTCTGGTATCCGCGATCGGATGGCTCGGCGCGAAGGTTGTACAGGATGTGAATCTTGTATGCGGCGCCCAATCCCTGTGTGTCGTTCCCTACCAACGAACGATAAACCATCCCGAAGGATTTTCTCCGCTGTTGAGAGACACGCAAGCCGTTCTCGAGCAAAGATGTACCATCACACTGCTCGAACTCCGTCGGGTAGGTGAAGGCCTCGATCTTCGCTTCGAATTCTTCGGGAGCAGCACGATTGCTGATCTTCACGCCGTCGAGATAGCGGCTCGTTGCCTTACCACCCGACTGACTTTGCTCAACGTTGATGAGCCCGACCCAAGGAACCCCCGGATTGTCTCCGACATACAACACACCTCTATCAATCCCCACTTCGTAGAATCGTGTGCCGGAAACACCCCAATCAATTCTTGACATCGCACCTCCCTTCTAACCTCGCCCGTTGTGTCCTAGTCGCTGCCGGTTCAAAGCTCTTCGTTCGCTGTTACTCATCTTCTTTTTCGGCGTATTCTTCACGTTGATTACTCGAATCAAGGTGATGAGCCGATTCAAATGCCAGTGTTCAAACTCAACTGGCACATTCAGAGAGATCATCCAGTAGTAAATCAGCTCAGATGTCACAGTCTCACGAGAGGATTGCGCATCGGAACCGTTTGGTAGCTTAGTCGCCGTCATGGAAGCAGCAACATACTCTTTGATCTGCTCCATGTGGCTCTGAAGCAGTTCTCGGAAAATCTCCGGAGGAGGGTTGTCCCCCACAATCATCATCTCTACGTAAGAAAGTGTCTGCTCGTGAGTTTTTTCTTTCTTACCAAGGAAGGCTTGTTCCCATAGAGCCTCCCATTTTGACACCGAGACCAGGGAATGCTCGAGCCTTACCGTGCAGGAACTCGACTCGACGAACTTCTCATGTGTTTCGTCGTAGAGTCCTCTTAGAACGACGTCGATCTCGAGCATTCCCTAATCTCCTCCGATCAGGCTTCGTAGGGGAAGACCCACTCGTCGTCGACCGGGTCCGGGAAGATGTAACCCGTCGTCGGGTACGCCTTGACCAGAGTGTCGACGGTGATGATCACGTTGCCCGTCTTCGTGACGCCGCCGATCTTGTAGACGACGCCGGTGACGGTCGGGATGGTGATGGTGTTCGTCTCCTGGTCGAACGTCGGCTCCGTCGGAGTCGCCTCCGTCACGGGGTCGGACATCATCGCGATCACGTCCGCGGGAAGCGGCATGGACGCGTCGTCCGATTCGGAGCCGTACAGCTGCTCCATGAGCGTAGCGAGCATCGTCGGGTCGACCTTGGTGCTGTCGATCGTGATGCTGGCCGTCGGCTTGAACTCGGTGCCGCCGATCGTGCCGACCTCGACGGGGGTGGTGGTGACCTCCCAGGAGAAGGTGATCGCCTCCGGCGAGTCGCTGATCGTCGCGTGGGCCTTCTCCGACGGAGCCGCCTGGGCGCCGTAGATCAGGTGCAGCTTGAAGCCGTAGTCGACACCCTCGGTGTCGTTTCCCTTGCGTGTGCGGTAGCAGAACCCGAAGGGCTTCCGGTTCTGCTGGCCGATGCTGACGCCGGCGGTCGGGGAAGCCGAGCCGTCGTTCTGCTCGAACTCCGTCGGGTAGGTGAAGGCCTCGATGGTGCCGCCAAACTGCTCGGCAGACACCAGGTTGAGGTACTTGATGTTGTCCGCGTACTGCGGGTTGGCTTCGGCACCCGAGGGGGACTCCGTGACGCCGATGAGGCCGTTCCAGGGCACACCGTCGACGTACTCGCCAGCCTGATCGATCTGGTACAGAACACCGTGATCGACACCGGTCTCGTAGTAACGCTCGCCGGTCTTGTCCCAAGTAAGGGCGACCATGCTTTGCTCCTTCAGAAGTAGAGATCGAAAACGTCGTGATTCAGATTGTCCGCGACGTAACTTCGTTCGTGCGTACACATTGGCATGGCCGCCAGTGCGTTGAAGATCGCTTCGTCCGGGCTTCTACTGATCAGTAGAAGTTGGTAATTCTTGGTGAAACGGTACGGAATGTTGTCTGCGAATTCCGTTTCACTTCTTCCCTTGGAATAGACGATGGCGGGATATTCCATTTGCACATTGGACGGAGCTTGGAAGTAGACGTGTTGGCAAACCAGCTCAAGGATCTGTTGGAGCAGCTCCCGTTGGCCCATTGTAAACACCTCCCAACCTCAGAATGAGGCGGGGACTCTGAGTCTCAACGTTCGAGACTTTCCACAGAGTCCCCGCCCACTCAACATACCGAATGGCAAAGAAATGTTCGTTCGCATACGAGTCCGAGACGATGGAAATGGAATTCGAAACAGTCAGATCGTCGTTGACTTTCTGATCGCCCTCGAGACTGCGGGAGTTCCGAATAACGTCGCCACTGTACATGCGTTCAGTGATTTCGAGTTCGTGAATCCCCGCCCCTTTATCTACCGTCTGGCCGTACCCGACCCGCCCATAAAACCTTGCCACTCTGGAACTCCTTACACCGGGCGGAGGAAGTTCCAGTCCGCGTCGTGGTTGTGCGGGAAGTAGTAACCCGCGTTCGGGACCGCCACGACGGACAGTTCCTCGCCCGGGTCCAGTGCCGTCTGCGCGCCCGCGGACAGGGTGACCAGGGTCTCCTGGTTCTTGTAGGTGACGCCGGTGACGGTCGGGATGGTGACGACGCCGGTACCGGAGTTGAAGGTCGGGACCGTCGGGGTGACCAGAGTGCCCGAGCCGCGAAGGATGATCTGCGCACTCTTGTGCTTGGTGAGCGCGCCGGACAGCCTGGTCTCGATCAGGTACTTGTACTGGTTGTAGTCGATGTCGAAGTCGTCGAACGTGGTGATCTCGCCACCACGCGTCGAACCGACCGCGTAGTCGGACAGGTTCACGATGATCATCAGGACCTCGGCGCCGTCGCGCTGAAGGTCCTCCATGACCGGAACCTCGACGATCTCCTGCACCATCAGGGCCGCGGCCAGATCGGCCTTGGTGCTGTAGTACCGGCGCCCGAGCTTGTCCTTCGACAGCAGCATGTCGACCATGACCGCGTTGGTCATGTAGGCCGTCGGTGACGTCCCCTTGTAGTTGTTGCGACCGCGCAGAACGGCCTCGATCAGGTCACTCGAGCCGACGTTGGCCGGAACGTTGATGACGTCGGTGTAGAACTCGTCGTCGAACGCGATCGGGCGGATGCTGGTCTCGCTGATCTTGTCCTCGTCGTCGATCTCACGACCATCGCTGACGAGGATCGCACGCGCGACCTCCTCGCGGAGCATGAAACGCATCTCGACCCACAGCCAGGCGACCACGTCGAACTCGGTCGCGTCGATGATGTCGTCGCGGTCGAGCTTCTGCTTCTTGTAGATCGTCTTGGGGCCGGTTTCCCGCTTGGCCACCGCGAAGAACTGATCCTTCTTCATGGTGCCCTTGATGTAGCCCTTGGCGCGCGCCTCGTCGTGCGTGAGGTCCGCGGACAGGGACTTGATCTTGGCGAAGGGGAGCTTCCGGGTGCCGTTGAGCACGCCCTCCACCCACGCCATTTTCCGCGTGATCCACTCCGGCTTGTTGTCGATCGCGACAGCGTCCGGGAACAGGACCTCGATGTTGGTGATGCCGTAGTCCTCGGCGTGGACGAGGACGGCCTCCTTGAACGACCCGACCTTCTTCGCCGTCGCGAGGATCGTGGCCATCTGGGAGTGGTTGAGATGCGGCTGACCGTCGCGCAGGGCGTCGCCGGAACCACTGTTCTTGTTGCTGTCGGTCTCGAAGACGTTACGCGTCATCGTGGTGTCCTTCTCCTTGTGTTCGAGGGTCTTGTCCTCCGACCCATCACCGGACTTCTCGTTGTCGTCGTTCTCGTTGTCGTCGTTCTCGACCTTGTCCTCGTCGGTTGCCGAGTGCTTGGCCGAACCGAGAGCCTCCGACAACATGAACTCGACCAGAGCACGCTGGTCGTCGTTGAGACTGTCGTAGACGTCCTGGTAGGTCTTCTTGTCGGTGGCGGAGTCGGCGTGGGCGAGCTCGATCTCGAAGTCGGTGTAGATGATCGCCGCGTCATCGGCCTCGACCACCTCACCATCGGAGTGCGCCACACGAACGTAGTCGATCTGCGCGCCCGGGTTCGCGCCCGCGAGGACGAGACTGACCTCGCGAATGTCGCCGTGCAGGACGGTCTTCTTCTTCTCGACCAGCCCGTTGGCGAAGATCGAGAGGAAGCGGATGTCCTTGTGTTTGATGAGGGTGCCGGCGGCCTTTCCGGCGTCCGTGTCGTTGAGGAAGCAGTAGGCGTAGATGCCGTCTGCCTTGTGCTCCAGGTTGGCGTGCCCGAGAACGTTCTGGGGCTCCTCGTGCAAGTGCTGCCAGATCAGAGGCACCTGCATGTTGTCCTGGTGCTTGAATGCATCGGGCGTGATGGTTCGTCCATCAGTGCACTTGACACCCGCCCTGGTCGCGTAACCACCGAAATCGTGGTCGGTCATGGTGTCTCCTTTCGTATCTACTGCAGAGCGGCTTCACGCTCAGGACGGGGCTCCGGAGGAGCCGGTACAGGTTGTCGCCCTAGTTCGGACTCGGGCATGTTGCTGTTTCGCAACTGATCCGCCTTCGGATCCTTCGACGGCGGCAAACCAATACCGCTCCGAATTTCGTTCGAGCTCGCAATCTCGTTCCGAGTGAATTTGTCGGCGATCTCAGCCAACTGTTCCACGGGAACAAGAGCAAAGGGATCACGGAAGAACATGATGCTTTGACCCTGCGTTCGAGACGTTTTCGTGAGGAAGGTGCGGCGCATGGCTTCAACCACAGCTTCCAGAATCGGCTTGATTGTGCGATTGTGGTAGTTCAACATCACCGGTTGAGCCGCGGTACCATCCATGACTTCTTTGGTGATGCCGAGCTGGCTGTAAAGCAGCTGAGTCAAGTACTCGACCTGCTTCAGAAGATTGTTTTCGGACGGTCGATTCAGCTGGACGATCTTCTCAGTAGCATCGGAATATGCGATTCCGTACTGACTACCTTTCAACTGAAGCTCAATGTCCGTACGCCGTTGCTCGGCCTGCTTCCGCCGAGCTTCGGACTTGATCACGTAGGGCAACTGGATAATCATGTCCAGCTTACCGGAGCTCGACTGCTCGTCGACGATGTCCAGAAGACCAAGCTTCCGAATCAGTCGTTGCAAAGTCGAGTTCGGCTCATTCATGACCGCGTAAAGTGGATTCTCCACGATTGCTACGAAGCGCTTGTTGAGAGTGACCTCTTCGCGGCGTCCAGTTCGGTCGTTGTAGATCGAAACCTTGACGCGATCAGGCGACCATTGGACAACTTTACCAACCCGAAGTGTTTTGATGTCGAAACTACCAGACACGTTCGGGTTGAGTGTGGTATCGACCGGAACAATCGCGATGACGCCTTCGTCGAACAACGTCATAATCATGTCTTGCCGAAAAGCTCGAGCACCCTGATCGATATTTGCTTCGACCGTGAGACACTCGTTCAAGCCACTCGTGATCACTTCGCCAAAACGACCTTCGTCGTCGAGACGAACATGTTTGATCGTTGCGTCGGATGCATCGATTGCGATTCGGTTGTAGATCGAGGCGACAATAGTCTTGTCGCTTGAATATCTGAAGCGAACGCGGTCGGGACGCGTTCCGTAGGATCCGTAACTTTCCCCGAAGGGATCGCGACGATCCAAGTTGACAAAGGCGTTCCAGGCGTGTGCTAGCCGGTCTTTGAAAGTCATCCGCTACCTCCCTTCGTCACTCGAAGGCCTCCTTGTTCAGCTTGTAAGCCACGTAAGCGTCCATCATGGCCGCCACGTTGTCGATCTTCTGATCAGTGCGCTTCTTCAAAAGCTTCCGGTTCCCGTTCGTGTCTTCCAGGGTGATTGCATTGCCCATAGTGAACGACATCAATTCCTCATCGAAAATAAGAAGTCGTTCTTCGCTCAGCTTCTTCAATTCTCCGAGAGGAACTGACTCAGTTCGAGCACCCTGAATGACCTTCTCGATACCGAACGGCCCATTCTCCTGCTCCCACCTCGTCACGAATTCCTTCGCGTTGTATGGGTCGTACCCAAAAGAACGAACGTCGTATCGGAACTCAAGAATATGACGATCGAGATCATCGTAGACCTCCATCATGTCTAGGACAGTGCCCTCCAACACATGGAGACTTCCTTCTTTACGGAAGCTTTCGTACTTGTGTCTTAGCGCACCAGGAAGCTTCATCAAAGTCAACGAAGTGATGTAACTTCTGGTTTTAATTCCAAATCTTCCTTGGGAGATTGGGAATAAAAATGTGAAAGCACAGAAGTCATCGCCCTGCGAAAGGTCCGCCCCCAAAGAACAAGGCAATTCCCAGAAACTCGCGCGATTGTGTGGCTTCGTTTCTTCGTAGGTGAAGAAGTAAGTGAATCCCTCCATGGGAATACCAAACCTCTTCGCCAAAATATCGTTCCTAGCCGCGGGCGCTTTCTCCGCCCTTTCGACATCGAGTTGGTATGTCTCATAAGTGATCGTCTTGCCGATGTTGGGATTGGCTTTGACCCACATTGTGGGATCATTGACCTCTTCGAGCTCGTCCAACTTGTAATGCCAGATCGAAACGTGAGGGGCATGGTACTCCCCTTTAAGAATCTCGGCTAATTCCATCTTCATCGTATCGCCAGAACCGTTCCGAATTGTTCCTTCAGAACTAATGGCAATAATGAGATAGTCATCCAGTTTGCCAGCGCCTTGTTCGATGGCGCCAATGACGTCCTCGCGAATATCGCCAGACAACCACTCGTCCACAGTCGATACCTTCGGGCGGAGGCCCTGCAGTTTGGTAATCGACATCGGACGAATCTCTAACAAACTTCCCGTCAAGAAATTCTCGATGCCTTTCTTTGTGGCTGCGAGTTTCTGACGAAGAAATCTGTTGCCCGTCGTGTTTTGCATGGAACCCTGTGTCAAGAATTTGAACAGGGGTCCTTTAGCTCTTGTAATGGCTGTCCGGAAAGGGGCCATTACTTCTTCGGCTTGCTTCATCGTCGGAGCTGTGGTGATTTGGTGCGTGGTCGAAGTGTCGACGTTTAGGAAGAATGCTTGAACACATTCGGCATACATCGATTTGGCTGCACCACGAGCAATGATCAAGTATTGCTTGGAGGTTAACCTCTTCTTGATCGTCCTCGTTACGTAATGTCCGCCCTGTCCTTCGGGATCGGGTTCCCACACAGATCTTTCAACGAAGTAGTACCAACCAAATATCTGCTCCGCCCACAACTTGAATGTGGGAAGCAAACGAAGGTCGGTTCCATCAGTGAGAGTCAGTTCGCCTTCGCAGTAGAGAATGAACCCCTCGACCGCATTCGGATCGTACCAAATATGAGGGTTGGCGATCAGAGCGTCGATTCGGTTCATCTCCGCCGAGACTTCGCGGTTTACCGGAATCTCGCCCCGAAGGACTGCTTCCCGGAACTCGCCGTAATACTTCGGAGTGGCCGTGTTCGACAACACCATCGCTACCCTCCTCTCAGAATGAGTTCGTGTTGAAGACTAGTTTCTTGTCGCCCCAGACAACCGCGATACGATTGAAGTAAAGCCGGTCGGGAAGGCTCTCGCGAGTGTACGAGCGATCGTATTCCCTGTATTCTCGAGCACCGGCACCGTCGTCCACGTAACTGATACTGTCGGCGAACGCGGAGCCGACAGGTCCAATTGTGGCGTGAGGTTTGTAGTCGTTCTTGAATTCGCTCTCGTCCCAGTGCTTGACCACGTTCCTCGCCAGTAAGAGTTGCGGGGTCGGGTACATCACAAGGACATCAACAGCGTCCACACCCTCATCGAACACCTCGACCGAAGTGACGGGAAGAGAGAATGGGCCAGTGATTCGAGCTGCGGAGATCGCGTCCTTCGTGATTTCGTTGAGATCTGTCGGCTGGCGATCGTCGAGCTTTCCCGCATAGACCAAAGTCATATGCGGGAAGTCTTGTTTGCACCAAGCCCCGTTCTCGGGAAGGTACGCGATGAGGACGCCGTCCATCAGGCGACACCGCCCGTAGCAGCTTTCCTGACCAGCCGCTTGGCGATCTGTGTTTGGACTTCCCGCTTGCCGACTTCCATCAAAGTCGAGGAGATCCAGCGACTGACCGCCGTTTTCTCGTTGACGGTCAGTCTCTTGAAGTTCTGCTCGAGCTGCATTCGATTGATGACCTCCTGCAGCTCCTTGTTGGAGAGCGCCTTGGCTTTCCCGACCTTGGCTTTCGCTTTGATGGCGGTGGCCTTGTCAGAATCGGCCGAAGCAGGCACCGAAGCCTTCTTCTTACCCCACCTCATCCCCTTGACACCGTAGTGCTTCAGGAAGGCGGTTACGGAGTCGGCACCGGGGGCAGTCGCGGATCCGTCCATTCGGTATCCTCCCTTTGCACGTTGAGCCTCCACTCGAGTTCTTGGATCTGCTCTTTGAGCGCCTCGACCAGGTAGGCCAGCTGAGGTGGATCAAATAGCAAACGAACTCGAAGGTAGACGTAGGTCTTGATGTGGTTGAGCCGCGGGTCGCCCTCAAGGAAGGAGACCCACGTCGGAACATCATCCTCGATCATGAAACCTTCGTCAGGCCCGACACCCAATTGGTTCAGGGTGCTGAAGACCGAGTTGATGTGCATGATCACGTCCTGATCGAACGCTTTGTACTCGTCCGCCAGGTTGAGTACTTTCTTGGTGCTCTTGAGGATGCTGTCTTCCACGGGTCACCTCCCTTGAGGGCTGCCATTTTGGCTGTTGATCAGCCGAGCTGGCGGTTGACCTCGGCCTGGACCTGAACGTAGCTGTAGCCAGCGTTGGCCAGACGCGCCTTGCGGTCGGCACCGTTGCCCCACTGACCGTCGATGACCTGCTGGGCCACCTCGTACAGTGAAGGGCGGTGAGCCGACGGAGCGCCGGCGCCGAGACGTCGGTTGACCTCGGCCTGGACGGCGCGCCAGTCGTAGCCCGCGTCGATCAGCTTCTGCTTCCGGTAGCTGCCGTCGCCCCAGCGACCCGCGAGCACCTCAGTGGCCAACATCGGGACGGTCTTGGCGCCGACCTTGGGTGGGGTCGGGACCGAAGGCTGGCCGCCTCCACGGAAGAAGTCGTACGCCTGGTTGGCGACGTGCAGGATCTGCGGCATGACGCGGTTGATCGTCGGGCCGGGACACGCGGTCGCCTTGTAGAAGCTGTGCGGGACGACGAACGATGCCGAGGGTCGACGACCCATGACCTCGTGGGCGAGGAAGCCGACCATGCGAGCTGCCTCGCGCCATGTGACCTCAGGAACGTTCCAGCCCGGTCCGACCGTGGAGTTGGCCATCTCGATGGAGATGCCGCGCGTGTTGCCCTCGGTGTTGCCCGTGGACCAGGCGTACTCGTTGAGAAGCACGTACTGGGCCCAGGTCGCCTGAGCGTCGACGTTGAGGTGAGCCGATGCTGGACGTGTCTTCCAGATCGCGAGCACCTGCTCGTGCGAGAGAAGCTTGCCGCCGTTGTGATGCAGAACGATGACGTCCTTGCGGTGCTTCGTGTGCGTGACGTGCTTCGTGGCGTTCAGGCCGGCGATCAGGTTCTTGACGGGCTTGTCGTAGTGGCGCCCCATCAGCTGTCGTCCTTGTCGTCATCGTGCAGGACGTTCTCGCCCGCGGCGAAGCTGTCGAAGTCGGACTCCGGCGGGTCCTCGTCGCCGGGGCCGTCGTGCGTCTTCCGGCGAAGGACCTTGTCGACGGCCGGGTCGGACTGCTCGACGGCGCCCGGGTCGGACTGGGTCGTGGTGTCGACGTGGTTCTCGGTCTTGTACGGCTCGGCCGGGTCCTGGACCTGGTCGGCCTGGTCGTGCTCGGTCATGCTTGTTCTCCTTACCACAGTTTTGTATCACCTGGGCTTCGAGGAACGTATGGCCGCGAGAGTTTGCTCGCATCCCCGAAGTGAATCGCATTGTGCGTGTCATGCGTTGTGCAGATCAGGTTGTCGGGATCCAAAGCCGCTCTCGTTCCCCACTCCAAGTCCTCTTGTGTAAGGGGATTGATGTGATGAATGATGAGACGACTGTGAATCTCATAACCCGGCACTCCGAGATCGCAGCCTTCGTCTCGGAGTACGATTTCGTGACGCAGATCGCGCCAAGCCTTGGATGTGTAGAATCTCTGGTTGACCCAGCGACTAGATCCAAACGTTTCGCATCCCACTTCACTACGTAAAGCAAGATACTCGTAACGCTGAAGAAATGTGGGAAGTTGAATGAGTTCAGAGTAAGATCTAGTACTCCTCATCGAACTCAGGCCCTTCTTCCACCGGAGAATTTCCGCTGTAGGCTTGCATTGCGTGCAAGGCATCAGCGATGAGGGTCTCTACTCGCTTCTCCGATTCCATCATCTCTCGCTTGGTCGTCAACAGAGCATTCTCGTTCTTCAAACGCTCTTGCTCAAGCTTCTCGCGAGAAGAACCGAGCTTCAGGTAGTGCGTGATGACCTGAGCCGAGGCTGAACCTTCTTTTAGCTGTTGCTCGGCAAGGTCAACAGCCGCAGAAATGAGTTGGTTCTCTCGTTCCTCCGGAGTTTGTGCTGGGGAACGATGGCTTTGGCTCGAGCTCGAGCCAGTTTGTCTTTTGCTAGCCATAGTTCGGGCCTCCTTCCACCCTCCTTTCGAGCCCCCGAAAGTGAAAACTTTGTGCGAAAAGTCCCTCCGGGGCTATTTTTTG